>ULTX01042176.1_pt1 | contig 31919 bp, 21 predicted proteins | sample 1958041 | NCBI WGS metagenome assembly ULTX01 (sample SAMEA4835747, study PRJEB28245) | human gut metagenome | biome: gut microbiome; material: fecal sample | place: Denmark | collected 2008
CAAGGATGTCCGGGGCTTTTTTTATACCCTGACGGAAAGGGCTTGAGGAAGCTATATATAACACTGGACAGTTTTCATAAATACTTAAATCTTTTACTCCGAAAACTTTCGTCAACCGGTAAATTCATTAATTTTGCAAAAGTGTTGTATAATCCATAAAGCACAACAACAAATCCAAATTTTATGAGTAAAAGCATCAACAGCAATAAACAGTTCATGGTAGGGAATGGTATATTAGCCTTTGGAGTCTTCTTCATCGTCTGTCTGTTCTTGTATTTGGGATTCCGTTTCCAGAAGAAAGAGGGAGAAAAGGCCTTTCAAGATATGTATACGGTCTGTGTAGAGAAAAGTATGGCAGGCGACAGTATTTCGGTTTATATCAATGACAGTCTGCTGATGAACCAAACAATGACTGATGCCGACAGGAAATTCCAAGTTCGGCGTTTTGCCGAGGAAAGCATGTTGATGGTGGTCGATAATCAGACAGAAGAAATCACTCCGTTCAATCTGAATCCGAAAGGAAGTATCATACAGATACAGAAAAAGAATGGAAAAATCTTCATCGAAGAAACAGAGGCCACAACTGACAAATAATCCAAGTTATACCGATTAACCTTTAATTACTATGTCGAAAACAAAAAAATCAAACCCTATCAGTTGGGTACCTACAGCTTACTTTGCCATGGGACTTCCCTTTGTGGTGCTGAATATGGTCACTGTGCTGATGTTCAAAGGACTAGGAGTAGAAGACAAACTCATTACCTTTTGGACATCATTGATTCTGCTTCCGTGGACATTAAAACCCTTGTGGAGTCCATTCCTAGAACTGTTCAAGACAAAAAAATTCTTTGTCATTCTGACTCAGCTGATCACGGGTATTACTTTCGGATTAGTCGCATTTGCGCTGAATCTACCTCATTTTTTCAGTATCTCTATTGCCTTATTAGCTATCATCGCCTTCAGCGGAGCGACACATGATATTGCCTGTGACGGAGTATACATGGGGGAACTATCAACAGCCGATCAATCTAAATATATTGGTTGGCAAGGGGCTTTTTATAATATCGCTAAAATTGTGGCAACAGGTGGATTGGTTTATCTGGCAGGATTCCTTATTGAATATTTCGGTGAAACAGACGGCAAGGATTCCCTGCTGGCAAACCGGCATGCCTGGATGACTATCATGGCTATCTTATGTGGTATCATGGTATTATTAGGTGTTTACCATATTTTCTGTCTGCCTTCTACTGAACAGAAGAAGAACGGACAAAAACGTAATACCAGCCAGGTCTTGCATGAACTGGTAGAAGTTCTGGCAGACTTCTTTCGCAAACGTCATATTGTATATTACATCTTTTTCATTATTCTGTACCGTTTTGCGGAAGGATTTGTCATGAAAATTGTCCCGCTTTTCCTGAAAACAGCACGTGAACTTGGCGGTTTAGGTCTTACAGAGAAAGAAATCGGACTTTATTACGGTTCATATGGAGCGGCAGCCTTTGTCATCGGTTCTTTGCTGGCAGGTTACTTTATTGCTGCACGCGGACTACAGAAAACATTGTTTATTCTCTGCTGTACATTCAATCTGCCGTTTGTTGTATATACTTTCTTTTCTATAGCTCAGCCCACTAATCCAATCTTGATTTGCAGTGGAATCGTTTTTGAATATTTCGGCTACGGATTCGGATTTGTTGGTCTGACCTTATTTATGATGCAGCAGATAGCTCCCGGTAAACATCAGATGGCCCACTATGCCTTTGCTTCGGGTATCATGAATCTAGGTGTCATGATTCCCGGAATGCTCAGCGGATGGGTTTGCGAAATGTTAGGCGAATGGTTCAACAAGCCTGGCGGATATGAACCGTTCTTCATTTTTGTATTGATTGCCACTATTCCAGCCTTTCTGATTACATACTTTGTACCTTTCAAGTATAAGGCTGATGGAACATTAATAGAAGGAGAAACAGATTAATTCACCATAAAAACAAAAGCTATGACAGATTCAATGAAAATGCCTTGGGAAGAAAGACCGGAAGGTTGTACCGATGTCATGTGGAGATATTCACAGAACCCGGTTATCGGACGTTATCAGATACCAAGTTCCAACAGTATATTCAACAGTGCTGTTGTGCCGTTTGGCGACGGTTTTGCCGGAGTATTCCGTTGTGACAACAAAGCTGTACAGATGAATATCTTTGCAGGATTCAGTAAAGATGGTATTCACTGGGATATCAATCATGAACCGATTAAGTTCAAACCCGGAAATACGGATATGATAGAATCGGAATATAAGTATGACCCACGTGTCACTTGGATTGAAGACCGCTACTGGATTACCTGGTGTAACGGTTATCACGGGCCTACTATCGGCATCGGCTATACATTCGATTTCAAGGAGTTTTTCCAGTGCGAGAATGCATTCCTGCCTTTCAACCGTAATGGTGTACTTCTACCACAGAAAATCAATGGTAAATATGCTATGCTGAGTCGTCCGAGCGACAACGGACACACTCCATTCGGAGATATTTATATCAGCTATAGCCCAGATATGAAATATTGGGGAGAACATCGCTGTGTAATGAAAGTTACTCCTTTCCCCGAAAGCGCTTGGCAATGTACTAAAATTGGAGCCGGTTCTGTACCGTTCCTGACAGAAGCCGGATGGCTGATGTTTTATCACGGTGTAATTACCACTTGCAACGGATTCCGCTATTCTATGGGGGCGGCTATTTTGGACGCAGAACATCCGGAGAAAGTGTTATATCGTACACGTGACTACATTTTAGGACCGGCAGCTCCTTACGAGCTGCAAGGAGATGTTCCGAATGTGGTCTTCCCCTGTGCCGCACTACAGGACGGTAAACGCGTTGCTGTATATTACGGAGCTGCTGATACCGTTGTTTGCATGGCCTTTGGTTATATTGACGAAATTATCGATTACGTGAAACGTACTTCTATCGTATAAATTCATTATAGTAGTCTGATAAAGATACAGGTAGGAAAGCATAAGTCTATTCCTACCTGTTTTTTTGAATATCAGCAAGTTATAAAGAAGATAAAACAAAAGCGACAAGTAACTTCCATTACTTGTCGCTTTCTGTCGGAATGAGGCGACTCGAACGCCCGACCCCTACGTCCCGAACGTAGTGCGCTACCAACTGCGCTACATTCCGATTCGCATATCAGTCATTTCCTGATTGCGATGCAAAGGTAGGTATATTTTTGGAACCACCAAAACATTTATGTGTTTTTTTTGAAAAAATTATTCTTCAGCATTTTTTTTGTGTATTCCTTTGGTTATTTCAAAACTTTGTGTACCTTTGCAACCGCAAACGAGAAACATCGGTTGCAGAAAATAACATATTGGTGCCATAGCTCAGTTGGTAGAGCAAAGGACTGAAAATCCTTGTGTCCCCGGTTCGATTCCTGGTGGCACCACTTTGAAGAAAAGCAAAAGACGGTAAAATCCTGATTTCCAAGCGAAATCGGGATTTTTTGTTTTTCCCCAAGCACGCAAAAAACGGCAAAATATTACCGTTCGAGGTGGAGCAAAAGGTGGAGATAAAAGGTGGAGCAAAAATTTCCACCGAATTAAAACGGAGAAGCATCCGTGTGTATACGTATCATGTAAGTGGTATGCGAGTTGAAAACAATTCTGTATATCGGAAAGCTAGTGTGACATTAATAATAAAACCTGTTTTCATCTTCGGAAATCTTCACGCAACTTTGTGTAGAATATGCTTAATGTAAAAAGGGATTTCCTCTGTAAATTGCAGAAGAAATCCCTCTCTGAATAGATAGAAACCTTGTGGTTATTCTATGGCTATACTATTGCTGATAGGAGACATAATGAAAGTAAATTCATAATCACCATAAGGCAACAAATATTCTTCTTCGGGAATATTTCCCCAACTGTTGACACAACCCAATCCCATCTGTGCCTTATCGATCAACACATTGGTCAGGTCAGCTTCTTCCACCTCGTTGGAATGACTCTGTCTCTTTTCATCGCCATCGTCTAAGGAAGCAATGGTGTAGTGGAGTGCAGAAGCAGAGAATGGTGCATCGGCAACGAACATCAGGCCTTTACCGGCGGCATTAGTCTGTTTCCACCAGCGGATATCTGTCTTGTTTCCGTTTTCCTGAGGGCGGATGTACGGATAGAACTGTTCGCTGACAGACTGATTGTAGATTCCTAAATCTGTACAGTGGTTACGGTCACTGTAGTTTTCTATCGGTCCTCGTCCGTAGTAGCTGATGTTCTCGAATGATTTCGGCATTACCAGTTGCATGCCGAAGCGGAACATGTTGGATACTTTGGCATCTTTGCTGGCTGTAAGTTTTTGAGTAACCTTTACTGCTCCTGCGTTGTTGATGACATAAGTCAGATTCAATTGGGCAGATACGGAAGGCATGTCATAAGTAGCCGATATTACCTGTTGCTGGTTATTTTCTTCGTGTTTGAAAGAAGCCAGTTTCATTTCCGGATTCTTCCAGACTGCATATCTTCTTTGCAGACCGGCACCGAAATCGTTGTCTGTCGGTGCACGCCAGAAGTTCGGAGTCAGTGCTTCCCCTTCCTTGATCATGTTCAGCCCGTTTACATTGTATCGGCTAATAAAGCCTGTCTGTTTATTGAATTCTACCGTGAAGTCTTTGCCAGAAACAACCAGGTAGTTATAGTTTTCATCGTTGACTGTTGGAGTCATAATGACCTGATTGCTTTCAACCTGGTTCGCCAAATCCATATTTTGGGCTTTATACGGATTGATGACCAACTGATTCTTGGCTACTATATGTCCGGCAGGAATAACGCCTTCGCGGTTTTTCTGGATGAATCTTACATTCAGTAGCCATTCTGCACATTGACAAGTTTTTCCCAAATCCAGCTGGATGGTAGCTGTTTGTTGTGGAGCTACCTTTATGTCTTCTATCCGTCCGCTACGGGTTATTTTTCCGTTTTTCAACAACTCCCATTCCAGTGCGTATGCCGACAAGTCGCGGAAGAAGTTTTCATTGTATACATTGATTTCACCTTTAGACAGGTCTTTGGCTGTTGTCCAGATATTCTGATAGAAATAGCCTACTTCATACATGTGCGGATTCGGAACACGGTCCGGACTGATAAGGCCATTGTCGCAGAAATTGTTGTCGCTTGCATCAAAGCGGTTGAAGTCACCTCCGTAGGCATAAATCATTTTACCGTTTTTACCTGTCCAACGGCATGACTGGTCTACGAAATCCCAAATAAAGCCTCCCTGATACTTCGGATATTTGCGGATGATGTCCCAATATTCTTTGAATCCACCTTCAGAATTACCCATGGCGTGAGCATATTCACATTGGATGAGCGGCATTTGTTTGCTGTCGTCTTCGCAATATTTGATACAGTCCTTGTAATTATAGTACATCGGACAGAAAATATCTGTTTTCCCTGTCTGTCCGGCCTGTTCATACTGTACGGCACGGCTTGGGTCTTCGGCTTTAATCCAGTCATAAGCTGCTTCAAAGTTCGGACCATAGCCTGCTTCGTTACCCAATGACCAGAAGATGATACTTGGATGGTTGAAACCGCGTTGTACGTTCCGTTGGTTACGTTCCAGGTGAGCTTTCTTGTAAGACGGGTTCTTTGCCAGAGTTTCTTCCTGATAGCCCATTCCGTGGGATTCAACATTGGCTTCGGCTACTACATAGATTCCGTACTGGTCACATAAGTCGTACCAGTAGTTGGCATCCGGATAGTGACAGGTACGTACGGCATTCAGATTGAATTGTTTCATGATTTGTATATCCTGTAGCATACGTTCACGTGAAACTACATAACCGCCGTCTGGATCCATTTCGTGACGGTCGGCGCCTTTGAAGAGAACCGGCTGGCCGTTTACCAGAATCTGTGCATTCTTCAGTTCAATTTTACGGAAACCTACCTTGACAGGAATTACTTCTGTGGCTTTCCCGCCTTGTTTCAGGGTAGCATATAAGGTATAGAGATAAGGAGTCTCGGCTGTCCATTTTTGTGGATTCTCTACTTCGAGTGATGTGCTGACTTTACCATTTCCTTGTACTTCGGCAGAAGCTACAGACTGATTACGGGCATCACGCAGTTCCAAGGCTACTGTACTTTTTCCTTTCAGGTTCAGTTCGATGTCCAATGAGCCGTTCTTATACTGTTCGTCCAGATCCGGGGTGATGCGAATGTCGTCTATACGGGTCTTGTTGCGGGTATAAAGATAACAGTCGCGGGCTACACCGGTATAGCGGAAGAAGTCCTGGTCCTCCAGATAACTGCCATCGCACCAGCGGAATACTTGGAAAGCAATGAGATTCTGCTGGCCTGGCTTCAAGTAAGGAGTCAGGTCAAACTCTGCTTCCAGTTTGCTGTCTTCGCTATAGCCTACGAATTTGCCGTTCACCCACAGGTACATGTTTGAACTTACTGCTCCGAAATGTGCGATGATGTCTTTTCCTTTCCATTCGGCAGGAATCATGATTTCCCGGCGATAAGAGCCTACATGATTGTCTGCAGTAGGGACAAATGGAGGATTGTTCTTGTATTGGTTTCTCCAGGCATATCCTACATTTACGTAAATAGGGTCACCATAACCGTTCAGTTCCCACACAGCCGGTACTTGCAAGTTGTCCCAACCTTTGTCATTGAAGCCGGTTTTCCAGAAATCGGTCGGACGTGCATCGGCGTCTTTTACCCAAAAGAATTTCCAGGTACCGTTCAGGCTCATGAAGTTCTGTGATTTTTCCTTGACAGCCTTATTGGCAGCTTCTGCATTTTCGTATGCAAAGAAATTAGTGTGCATCGGTGCACGGTTTACGGCATTGATTTCCGGGTCTTGCCATTCCTTGAAGGTCTGCGCATAGCCTGGAGACAATGCTACTCCAAGCAACCCTGCGAGTAATAGTTTTTTCATAGTCGATGAAAAATAGAGGTTTATTGAAATAAATGATTATTGTCTGTTCATTTGGCTACCCAATTGGGGTCATGTGGTATGATGATTCTGGGGTTATAAACCATTCCTTCCTTATCGGGTATTTTTAGGGTATATTTCTTGCTGCCGTGGCAAGGCAGTGAAGCAGAGCGTATCCAAGGGTTCAAATTGCGTAATAGGGCATAGTTGATGTCTTGACTTTTGGCAAATCGAGGCAGGTCATTGATGGTTTCGCTTACTGTAATTGTACGGTATGGAATCGGTGGATAAAGATCGGATGCTTTCAGGTAAAATCCGAATTTTTGAGGAGCTGTAAGTAGCAGCTTGGCTGCCAGGATACGATAAGTATATCGGGCTGTTTCCTCTACCAATTGCAGGTCAAGAGCATTATCGGCGTATTGTTTTTCTAATTGTTGAGAGATTCGGCCTTGTCCGGCATTGTAGGAAGCTGCTACAGTTTCCCAATTGTGGAAGCGGTTATAGGCCTGTTTCAGGTATTTACAGGCTGCTTGAGTAGATTTCTCTACGTGGTAACGTTCATCTACATGGTTGCCTACTTCCAGGCCGAAATCACGAGCTGTTCCAGGCATCAGTTGCCAGAGTCCTGCTGCTCCTGCTACAGACCGCGCCAATGGGTTTACATTACTTTCGATAGCCATCAGATATTTGAAGTCATCAGGTACTCCGTTAGCTTGTAGGATAGGTTCGATGATGGGAAAATAACGGTTGGCCCTCTTGATAATCTGAAGTGAAGTGCTGTGCATATAGCGAAATGCCAATAGTTCTCTGTCCATGCGTTCCCGGCGGTCGAAGCGGGTGAGATCGATGGTTGTTCCACAGAAATCCATGCTTGATGGAACATCTATGCAGCTGTATTCGAAGTCCGGTTCGTCACCCGGTTGATTATTATCGGAACAGATGGATTGGGAAGTCAGACTTATTAGAATGACTGTTCCTAATAGGAGCAGTAGACCTTTCCCGAGAGCTTTTTTAAAGAAGTGTGAATAATTTGCCATGTGTATTAGGTTTAAAATTGTCCGAAGATACGAATATTTAAATGAATGTACGAATTATTGTCTGTATTTTAAAGAATCTTTGAAATCTCTTGTCCTGAATTCCGTTGTATTCATCGGATGTTGATTGTACTGATAAAAGAAAAACCGTTACAACAGAGAATATATTACGACTGTTGCAACGGTTGGGGTGGATAGACCGGTATAATCAGTCTTCCAGTTTGAAGCTTTTCAGAATTCTTTCTGGGACAGTATCTTCTTTCTGTTTGTAAAGGATGGAAACATAGAACCCGCAACTGTTATCTTTAGACAGTAGGTAACTGTATAGACAAGCTTCTCCTTCACAATTCCCTTCAAGTTGGGCTCCGTAGAATTGCTGGGTTTCGAACGATTGGACAGCAGACTGGTCGCTGACTTGATCATCTGTAGCGATGTTTTTCAGTTCATCACTCAGTTCGTCCCGTTTGAAGCCTTCACCGTCCAATAACTGAACCGTGATATAATAAGTATCGTTACTGACGATGTATCCTTCTTCCGAATCGTCTTCTACGATAAGATTTGATGGAGCCTGAAACGAAACTCCGTAAGACGACCATGTGGTATTCTTTAACTCCTGAGCGGTAAGGGTAGATAATGAAAGCAGGCAGGCTGCTACAGCTACGGGAATTCTGGTTTTCATACACTTCTTCTTGCTACTACTTCTTTGGCATAAACTTCCTCCTCCTTATTCACCAGAACAAGGACATTGCCTCCCATGTTAGCATAAGGAGAAGTGACTGCCGACAGTGTTTCGTCCTTAATCATGGATTCCACTCCAGCTGATTCCAACAGGCCTTTGATTAATTCGGCTTCCCAAAGATTTCCTCGGAAAACTTCTACTAATGATTCGAATACATTTGCTTCCATAGTCTGTGATGTTATAGGTGAATAAATCGGGTTGACTATCTCTCGGTTTGTTATTTCAAAGATAACAAATTTTTCGGATAATTTGTTAGTTGTATGACGAAATTTCTACAACTTCAGTTGTCCTTCCCAACAAATTTCATTATTTTACATTTGTTCCCGTGTGAAATATCACTGATTTTTCTACTTTTGCGTAAAAGTATAATCTAAAATGCAAGAAAATGAATCTGAATGAAACTTTTCAGGCTGTACGGCTTGCTTCACGTAAGTTGGCTTTGACAGATGAGCAGACGGTGAATAACATCTTACTGGCTGTAGCAGATGAGGCTCTGATTCGTACCGATGAGATTTTGAAGGCCAATCAGGTTGATCTGGAGCGGATGGATCCCTCAAATCCGAAGTATGACCGTTTGAAACTGACTTCTGAACGTTTGGCAGGTATTGCGCAGGATATGCGGAACGTAGCTTCTTTACCTTCTCCGTTGGGAAGGATACTTGATGACCGGGTACGGCCTAACGGACTGCATCTTCGGAAAATCAGTGTTCCGTTCGGAGTTATCGGTATTATTTATGAGGCACGTCCGAATGTAAGTTTTGATGTCTTCTCGCTTTGCCTGAAGAGCGGTAGCGCTTGTATTTTGAAGGGGGGAAGCGATGCTGATTCTTCTAATCGTGCTATTGTACGGATAATTCACGATGTGCTCGACCGTTTCGGTATGGATCGTCATGTAGTAGAACTGTTGCCGGCAGAGCGTGAAGCAACAGCCGCTCTACTTCATGCCGAAGGATATGTTGATTTGATTATTCCTCGTGGAAGCGGTGGACTAATCAATTATGTACGGAAAGAAGCTACCATTCCGGTTATTGAGACGGGGGCTGGCATTTGTCATACTTATTTTGATGCTTCCGGTGATTTGGAAAAAGGAAAGGCTATCGTGAACAATGCCAAGACTCGTCGGGTAAGTGTTTGTAACGCTCTTGACTGTCTATTGGTCCATGCGTCCCGATTGTCAGATTTAGCTGAGCTTTGCGCACCATTGGCTGTCAGTAAAGTGATACTTTATGCTGATAAGGCGGCTTATCAGGTTTTGGAAGGGAATTATCCGTTTGAATTGTTGCAACCGGCTACCGCCGAGAGTTTCGGTACAGAATTTCTGGATTATAAGATGGCTGTCAAGACGGTTGAGAATCTGGAAGAGGCCATAACACATATTTATATGTATAGCTCAAAGCATAGTGAATGTATTGTAACGGAGGATGAGAATGCTGCGGCTTATTTCTGTCGTGCGGTAGATGCAGCTTGTGTTTATACTAATGCACCCACTTCGTTTACAGACGGTGCTCAGTTCGGTTTGGGAGCTGAAATCGGTATCAGTACTCAGAAACTTCATGCCCGTGGTCCAATGGGGCTTCAGGAAATCACTACCTACAAATGGTTGATAGAAGGGAATGGACAGATTCGTCCGTAAATGGTAAATTTATGCAATAAATCATTACATTTCTCCTGCAATCTTGTATTTTTATGTTATATTTGCGCATTAAAACAAATTAATATACATAAATCGTATGAAAACTTATACCAATGTATTCGACTTAGGCGATTTGAAGGTAGCTTTAGCCGAAGCTTTTGAGATTAAACAAGACCGTTATAAATATGAAGCTCTCGGTAAGCATAAGACCTGCTTGCTGATTTTCTTCAATAATAGCTTGCGTACTCGTTTAAGTACACAGAAAGCAGCCCGTAACTTGGGTATGGATGTTATTGTATTGGATGTGAATCAGGGTGCCTGGAAGTTGGAAACCGAGCGTGGTGTAATTATGGACGGTGATAAGAGTGAGCATCTGTTGGAAGCCATTCCAGTGATGGCTTCTTATTGTGATATTATAGGTGTCCGTTCTTTTGCCCGTTTTGAGAGTCGTGAAGACGATTATACCGAAAAGATTCTGAACCAGTTTATCCAATATTCCGGTAAGCCAGTATTTTCGATGGAGGCTGCTACCGGCCATCCATTACAAGCTTTTGCCGATTTGATTACTATTGAGGAATACAAGAAGAAAGAACGTCCGAAAGTAGTTCTGACATGGGCTCCTCATCCACGTGCACTGCCTCAGGCTGTTCCGAACTCATTCGCTGATTTTATGAATGAAGCCGATGTGGATTTTGTTATTACTCATCCGAAAGGTTATGAACTTGACCCGAAATTTGTACGTGGTGCTACAGTAGAATATGACCAGATGAAGGCTTTCGAAGGAGCCGATTTTATTTATGCCAAGAACTGGGCTTGTCCGGGTGTGACGAATCCTACTGATTATGGAAAAGTGTTGAGTAAGGATATGAGCTGGACAGTAGATACTGCACATATGGCTGTTACAAACAATGCTTTCTTTATGCACTGTCTGCCGGTTCGTCGGAATATGATTGTCACTGATGATGTAATAGAGGCGCCAACTTCATTGGTTATTCCGGAAGCCGCCAATCGTGAAATTTCAGCTACTGTCGTATTGAAACGTATGTTGCAGAGTCTGTCATAACTAATACCAGTCAGATTAAGAAAAGCAGAACCTTTGAAATTTTTCAAAGGTTCTGCTTTTCTTGTTTTATCGGTTGTTGTTCTTATTCAGTCTATGAATATGGCAAAAAGTATGTATTTATATTGCTTTTGTACGAAATTTCTATTTTGATTTATCCTTTTGATTATTAGTTTGTTAGGTTGTTTATTTGGACAATAGAGTCTAAAATTTGGATAATAGAGCTCATGGTATGGATATTTGTGGCTGTAGTTTAGATATTTCATTCCAAGCTTATAGAGCTCTTACTATACCTTTGCTGGCAGAGTTAACAAATAAAAGAAACTAATATGAGAAAGACTTTATTTTTTTTGATGCTAGCGTACAGCGGTGTAATGTTTTCGGAAAATTATACGGTAAAATCTCCGGATGAGCGTATTCTTGTAAATGTAGAGACAGGAGAAAATACCACGTATTCTGTAACTTTTAATGGTAAAACGATTTTGAATCCTTCTCCTTTGTCTATGACTTTTGATAATGGGGTAGTGATTGGGCGTAATATGAAAGTGACAGATGTCCAACATCGTACAGAAGATCAGATCTTAAAGCCTGTTGTTCGTCAAAAGAGTGATAAGATTAGAGATCATTACAACGAAATGGTATTGAGTGCAGACCAATATAAATTGTATTTTCGTGTATACGATGACGGATTAGCTTATCGTTTCCATACAGATTTTGCCGATTCATTAAAAGTAATCAGTGAAGAAGTTGATTATTGTTTCCCGGAAGATTATAATACGCTCTTTCCAGAAGAAAGAACCATGTTATCGGCTCAGCAACCTTTATTTAAACCGATGAAACTGTCGGAAATAGGAACTGACCACTTTTGTAGTACTCCAATATTGATTAAGGTGGATGATCAGGCACGCATCTTTATCAGTGAATCCGATTTGGAAAGTTATCCGGGTATGTTTTTAAAGAAGCAAGGGAGATATGAATTGGCTGGTAAATTTGCTGCTTATTCATTGGAAGAGGAGAAAACAGACGACCGGCAGATTTTCCCTACTAAACGAGCTGACTATATAGCAAAGGTAAGTGGTACTCGCAATTATCCATGGCGTGCCATGATTGTAGCTGAAAACGATGCTAATCTTGTAACGAATCAGTTGATCTATAAACTGGCTCCTGAGTCACAGGGAGACTTTTCTTGGGTTAAACCTGGAAAGATTGCTTGGGACTGGTATAATGCATTGATTCTGACAGGAGTGGATTTTAAATGTGGCGTAAATAATGATACATACAAATATTATATTGATTTTGCTTCCAAATACGGTATCGAGTATGTAGTACTTGATGATGGTTGGTCAGAAGCTTGGGATGTAACGAAGACTGTTCCTGAAATCAATATGGAGGAACTGGTGGCATACGGTAAGAAGAAAAATGTAGATTTAATATTATGGGTGTCATGGGCTCCATTTCGTGAAAAATTGGATGAGGCATTCGATTTGTTCAGTAAATGGGGAATTAAAGGAATCAAAATGGACTTTATGAACCGTGATGATCAGGCTATGGTAGATTTTTATTATACAGTAGCACGTAAGGCTGCAGAACATAAGATGCTGGTTGATTTTCACGGAGCTTATAAGCCGACAGGCTGGTTAAGAACATTCCCGAATGTGTTAAGTTCTGAAGGTGTTGCAGGGTTGGAAAATCACAAATGGGGAAGCTTTGTTACTCCAGAACATAATGTAACGTTACCTTTTACTCGTATGGTTGCTGGTCCGATGGATTATACACCGGGAGCAATGATCAATTTCCATGAAAAAGATCATAAAGTGTGGTTCAATTTACCTGCTTCTGTGGGAACTCGTTGTCATCAGTTGGGTATGTATGTAGTGTATGAAAGTCCGCTTCAAATGTTGGCCGATTCTCCATCCAATTATTATCGTGAGGAAAAATGTATGGATTTCTTAAGTCAGGTTCCTGTAGTGTGGGATGAAACACGTGTATTGAAGGCATCTGTCGGCGAATATATTGTGGTGGCACGTCGTTCAGGTGATACTTGGTTTATCGGTGGCATGGCTGGAAAGAAAGGACAGAAATTTGATATAACTCTTGACTTTATTAAAGGAAACAAGACACTGACCTGTTGGGAGGATGGAGTGAATGTAGATCTTCAGGCACAAGATTTTGCCTGTCGCAAAAAACAAGTAAAACAAGGTGATACTATTACTATCAACATGTATGATGGCGGTGGTTATGTAGCAATTATCAAATAAACTTTTATTAACCTATTTTTTAATCCTGATCTAATGAAAACATTTCAATCAACTTCAAGATGCAAGCATATTCTAATGGCAGGTATGCTGGCATGGGGAGTTCTGCCGGGTTTGGCAGTTCCCGGTACGAATGATGCGGCTGCCTTGGCTGTTACTCAACAGAATGTAACACTGAAAGGTACTGTTGTGGATAAGAAGACAGGAGAACCGATTATCGGAGCAAATGTCGTAGTGAAAGGAACTACTAACGGGGTCATTACAGATCTAGACGGAAATTACATTTTGCAGGCACCGGTTGGATCTGTACTGGAGATTTCTTATATTGGTTATCAGTCAGTGGAGGTATTGGCTACAGCACAACCTCAGACAATACAGTTGGGTGAAGATACGGAGGTATTGGAAGAAGTTGTTGTCGTAGGTTATGGCGTGCAGAAAAAAGCCACAGTGACCGGTGCTGTAGCAACTGTTAAAGGGAGTGATCTGAAGACAACCGGTAATGCTAATATAACCAATACCTTTGCAGGTAAAATTCCTGGAGTTGTTGCCACAAACCGTTCGGGAGAACCGGGTAATGATGCTTCAAAGATTTATATCCGTGGTATGGGTACTCTGGGCGATACTAATCCGTTAGTAGTAATTGACGGTGTGGCCGATCCTAACAATGGTCTTAGTAATCTGGAACGTATGAATCCGAATGATATTGAGTCAATCAATGTCTTGAAAGATGCTTCTGCTGCTATTTATGGTTCTCAGGCTGCTAACGGTGTTATTCTGGTTACGACAAAACGTGGCTCGTCCGGAAACGATAAACCTATGGTGAACTATAATGGTTCTGTGTCCTTAACTCAATTTACTCGTTTGCCAGATTTGATGAATGCCTATGAATACATGACTTATTCGGATGAAATCCGTAAATATAAGGGAGAGGCTCCACTTTATGAAAACATAAAGGAAGGTTATTTGGATGGAACCATTGACCGACTTCAGTATGCAGATACTGATTGGATGGATGCTGTATTCCGTGATGTAGCTCCTCAAACCCGTCATTCTCTTTCCATTAATGGCGGAACTGACAAGGTAAGATATTACGTTTCAGGTGATTATTCTTATCAGGAGCCGATGTATGAAAATACAGTATTTAATTATAATACTTTTCAGGTACGTTCAAATATCGATGCCCAGGTAAGTAAGAACTTGAAGATTGGAGTTGATTTGGATGGACGTAAGGAGCGTCGTAATATGGGTATCTATGATGCTTATACGATCTTCTGGGAAACTACTAACGCTTATCCTTATTTATATGACTATTATCCGAATGGTTTGCCGGGACCAGGTATCAACCAAGGGAATAATCCTGTTATATTAGCTTCAGGAAAGGATACGGGTTATGATAAAGTAGATGATTACTTTGTTAATTCCAAGTTTACTTTTGAGTTGAAAATGCCTTGGATAACCGAAGGATTATCCTTGTCAGGATATGGTGCTTTTAATTTCCATTTCCGTAATGAAAAGTATCTGATTGATACATGGGATACTTATAGCTACAATGCCAATACAGGAGAGTATGACAAACAAACTACGAATCCCGAGGGGGGAACTATACAATTAACTCAATCTCATGAAAATAGTCTTTCACGTACATTACACCTGAAACTGAATTATGACCGTACTTTCGGTGATCATCATGTCAGTGCTTTTGTAGCTTATGAACAAAACAAATACGATGGTGAGGTATTTGAAGCATTCCGAAATTACTTCTTGAACAGTAAACTGGATTATTTGAGTTATGGAGGTGATAAAGAAAAAACGAATTCTGGTAGCGGTTATGTATCTGTCAGACAGAACTTCTTCGGACGATTGAACTATACCTTAAAAGACCGTTATATGTTCGAGTTCTCTATCCGTCGTGACGGCTCTATGAATTTTGCTCCCGGACATCGTTGGGGCACTTTCCCTGGATTATCTGTAGGATGGCGTTTGAGCGAAGAGAGTTTTATCAAGGAAAAGGCTCCGTTTATCAATGATTTGAAGTTACGTGCTTCATGGGGTAAATTGGGAAATGATAATATTGACCCATTTCAATATATTACTCAATATATTATGGAAGATGGTGCTATATTAGGAACTAACGCTTCTGTTGGGAAAGCTATTTATCCGGGAGTACTTGCCAATCCCAATGTGACTTGGGAAAAAGTTGACTCTAAGAATGTGGCTGTCGATGGTAATTTCTGGAATGGAATGCTAGGATTTACCGTAGAATATTTCTTCCAGAACCGTAAGGATATCTTGACTGCAAGACAAGCTTCTATACCTTCTTATACAGGTTTAGGTAATACGTTGCCTGATGAAAACTTGGGAGAGGTAAATAACCAAGGTATTGAAATTATGTTGAATCACCGTAATAAAATTGGTGAAATAAATTATTATGTAGGAGGTAACTTTACTTTTGCCCGTAATAAAATCAAATTCTTCGACGAGGCAGCTAATATTCCTGAATGGCAAAGAGAAACGGGAGGGCCATTGAATACGTGGTTGATGTATAAGACGGATGGCATTTTTCAGACGTGGGATGAAATTAATAGTTATCCACATTTAAGTGGAACTCAACCAGGTGATATTAAATATGTCGATGTCGATGGAGATGGAGAAATTACCTCCAATGATCAAATACGTAGTGAAACTAGTAATGTTCCTGAGATAGTTTATGGTATTAACTATGGTATTGAATGGAAAGGCTTGGAAGTAAGCATGATGTGGACTGGACAAGGAAGAGCCTCACAAATGATAGTTCCTTATTCTTATAACCAGGATAAAGATTTGTATTATAATCGCTGGATTTCTGCGGAAGAAACACCGAATTCCAAATATCCAAGAGCTTTTGATAAAGATGACACAATCAATACAAAATGGAGTGATTTCTGGTTGTATGATGCTTCATTCATTCGCCTGAAGAATGTAGAGATTGCCTATACTTTGCCACAGAAATGGGTAGAGCGTTTGAGATTGCAAAATGTACGTCTTTCGTTGTCGGGTACAAACCTGTTGACTTTCGACCACATCAAATTGCAAGATCCGGAATCGGATGCAACAGGTCTTGGTCAGGCTTATCCGCCTACAAGAACCTATTCGTTTGGAATTAATGTGAGTTTTTAACTTTTTGAGAATTAGAGATATGAAACTAAGATTTAGAAATATTGTATGTTTAGGAGCATTGCTGGCTTCTATGGCAGCATGTGATATTCTGGATGTGGACCCATTGGATACATATACGGAAGAAGAAGTCTTTTCTGATGAAAACTTATTACAAGCATATGTGCAACGAAATTATAATCTTCCACAAAATGGATGGGATCATGCCGCTTTGCGGTATTCGTGCGATGAATCAATCAATAATTTTAACTGGGAAAATTCTTATGACGTAATTGAAGGTTCTGTTACACCAGATCAATTAGGAAATTTAGATATTTGGGAAGAGTATTATGAAAATATCAAGAACTGCAATATTTTCTTTGAGCACATGGATTACGTGAATAAAGTAGACCAGCCGGAACAGAATTATTTGATTGGAGAAACAACTTTTTTCCGTGCGCTTTACTATATGGAACTGGTAAATCGTTATGGAGGTGTGCCGATGATAACTAAATCTTATCAATTGGATGATACGGATGAGGCCTTAAATGTCAAACGTGCAAGTTATGAAGAATGTGTGGATTCCATTGTTACTTGGTTCGATCGGGCTGCTGAATATCTTCCAGAAAGTTATGGCAGCGATGCTGATTTTGGTCGTGTAACAAAAGTGGCTGCTTTGGCTATGAAGAGCCGTATGCTGCTTTACGCTGCCAGTCCATGGTGGGGAGTAAGAACTTATGAAGAAGCTGCCGATGCTGCTGAAGAAGTTATCAAGTTGTGCGGAGGTTTGGGAGTGAATAACCTGGACCCAGATTATCAAGGGTTATTCTTAAATCCGGAAAGTTCTGAAATTATTTTTCAACGCCTTTATAATCAGGAATATGGGCATTATTTCGATGCCGAAAACAGTCCGAACGGCTGGCATGGTTGGTCGGCAACCTGTGTTACTCAGGAAATGGCAGACAGTTATGAAATGCGAGGAGGTGTAATGCCCGAAACTCAATGGTATGACGGAAAAACTACTTCTACGGCCAATCCTTGGGAAGATCGTGATCCACGCTTCTATGCTTCAATTGTATGTGATGGGCAGTCATTCCGTGATGGAGAAGCTGAATTCTATGTCAATGAAGATGGAACCACAGGAGGAAAGGACAGTGAGTATGGAACAGATAACTGGAATTATTCTGAAACTCATTACACTATCCGTAAATTTATGGATGAAGCTCTTATTAACTTGTGGTCGGAAAAGGCATATCATCCGTGGATTTACTGTCGCTTGGCTGAAATTTATTTGAATTATGCGGAGGCGAAATATTTCTGTGGCGATGAGGGAACTGCTCGTCAGTATGTAAATTTTGTACGTGAAAGAGCTCGTAACATGGCTGAAGATCCGACAAACATGTTGCCGGATGTTACAGAGAGTGGGGATGCTTTGTTGAAGAAGATTCAGCAGGAACGTAAGGTGGAACTGGCTTTTGAGGAACATCGTTATTTTGATGTACGCCGTTGGAAAATTGCAGAAGATACACAGGTAGGACAATTCCATGGAATCAAAATTACTAAAAAAGCCGATGGAACCAAAGCATATACAATAACGAATGTGGGTAATCCTCGTAACTTTATTGCTCCGAATCATTATTTAGCACCTATTCCTAACTACGAACGCCGTAAGAATAGCGCATTAGAGCAGAATCCAGGATATTCTGATTTGTAAGAATAGTAGAAGAAATCTGTTCCTGAATGAAAAATAAGATTTAATTTAGGAACAGATTTCTGATGTTGTACATACTTAAACTTTAAATCTGTAATTGATGAATTTACTTAGAACAATTTTGATTGGTGGAATTGGATTCACTGCATTAGGAGCAAATGCAGTGGAGACAAGCCGTTGGCACATTGCTTCAGATAACCAGATTATCTGGTCGGTAAACGAGAATATTCCACATGAGGATCATATAGAAATGAGTGGGAAGACAGTTTCTGTAGTTCTTCGTTATGGAGTCGACAGTGAAGGAGCTTTCTGCCTGAACAAAAGCATGGTATGGCCGCGTTTGCGGACTATTCCTAATAATACACATGCCAGCCTGATGCGTCGTTATGATTGGAATCCGCTTGCAGAAGTTACAGTGAACGGACGTAGTCTGCAACGTGGAGAGAAGGTAACAGAACTTGGAATCAAAGGAAAGTTAAGGGTAAAGAGTGAGGTGAATCAAGGATATTACGGTGAGTGGGAGATCGTGCGTGAGTATTTCCCTTCTACAGAACTTCCGGCCTTGGTAGAGTTGTATCAGGTGATAAACAAGGGTAAGAATTCGCTGGCTATAGAAATACCTGAAGATGGTTTCATTGCTCAGACTGATCCTGCTAAAGGTGTAAAAGGCACCTATTTCATTGAAGGGAAATTGCTTCAGAATGGATTTTTTACTTTGCAACCTGGAGATACATTACGATTTTCAGCCTCTATTTCTGCGCATGATTCAGAAGAAAACAGTCTTGTTTTGGATGCTTGTACAGAAAAGGCAAAAAGAGAAGCACTGGTTGCTTCTTGGATGAATAATCTGGTGCTGGAAACTCCGGATTCAGTAATAAACCAGATGTTTGCATTTTCAAAGATACGTGCGTGTGAAAGTATTTATGAAACACAAGGGGGACCTATGCATGGCCCGGGAGGAGAGTCGTATTATGCAGCTATTTGGGCCAATGATCAGGCCGAATACATCAATCCTTATTTCCCTTATACAGGCTATGAATATGGCAATGTTTCTGCTTTGAATAGTTTCAAACATTTTGCTCGCTTTATGAATGATGAATGGAAACCGATTCCGAGTTCAATTGTAGCTGAAGGGCTGGATATCTGGGCTGGAGTAGGTGATCGCGGAGATGCTGCCATGATTGCTTATGGAGCTTCTCGTTATGCTTTGACTCGTGCAAGCCGTGAAGAAGCCGAAGAGTTGTGGCCGCTTATTTCCTGGTGTCTGGAATATTGTCACCGGAAACTGAATGAAGGAGGAGTGGTGGCTTCGGATACAGATGAACTGGAAAATCGTTTCCCTTCGGGTGATGCCAATCTTTGCACATCTTCCCTTTATTATGATGCACTGATTTCGGCTGCCTATTTAGCCAAGGAACTGGGAAAAGGGAATGATGTAGTGAATACTTATCGGAAACAGGCAAGTACGTTGCGTAAGAATATTGAAGCATATTTTGGAAGTACAGTAGAAGGTTATCATACCTATGCTTATTATAAAGGAAACGATGTGCTTCGTTCCTGGATTTGTATTCCTTTGACAATGGGAATTGACGAACGGAAAGAAGGGACGATTCAGGCTTTGTTTTCACCTAGGTTATGGACTGAAAACGGTTTACTTACACAAGCCGGTAGTGAGACTTTTTGGGATCGTTCTACTCTTTATGCCTTGCGGGGAGTGTATGCTGCCGGCGAAACTGAAAAAGCGACAGAGTATTTGCAGCGTTACTCTAAAACCCGGTTGCTGGGTGAACATGTGCCTTATGCCATAGAAGCATGGCCTGAAGGGGAACAGCGTCATCTTTCAGCAGAAAGTGGTTTGTATGGGCGTATTATTACTGAAGGCTTGTTTGGTATCCGTCCTGTTGGGTTCAAGTCATTTACGTTGACTCCACGCCTTCCAAAAGAATGGAATCAGATGACATTGCGTCATATACGTGCTTTTGATGAAGACTTTGATCTGATGATTCAACGCCAGGGAACAGGAAAGTTACAGATTGTAATGGTTAAGAATCAGGGAAAGAAAAAAGTCTATAATGTGAAAGAAGGAAAAACAATTACTGTCAACTTGAATTAAATTATGATACGGAGTTTATTGTTGTTTGGTGTGGCAGCTTTATTCTTGTCTGGATGTGATAACTCCTCCAGAAAAGCAGTAATAGAAAAACTTCCACAGGAACAGACAGCCGTGTTTGTCTCTACAGACAAGCATTTGGAGAATACTTATAGTTGGGCCCGGAAAATGGCTTTGTCATACGCACACGATGGTACAGATCCGGTAGGCTATTGGTATGAGGCTGCTTTGCCTCAGCGTGAGGCTTTTTGTATGCGCGATGTATCTCATCAGTCGGTGGGAGCCCAGATTCTGGGATTGGCTGAACACAATAAAAATATGTTCAGAAAATTTGCAGAGAATATCAGTGAAAGTAAGGATTGGTGTACATATTGGGAAATAAACCGTTATGATAAGCCAGCACCGGCAGATTATACGAATGATAAAGAGTTTTGGTATAATTTGAATGCTAATTTTGATGTTATCCAGGCTTGTTGGAAAATGTATGAATGGACAGGCGATAAGGATTATCTGACAGATTCTTGCTTTGTAAACTTCTATAACAAATCTTTGAATGATTATATTGTCCGTTGGAGTCTGCAGCCCGAGAATGTCATGTCTCGTCCACGTTACATGAATCAACCGGAGAATTTTGATTTGAATAATAATTTTCATACGTGCAGGGGATTGGCCTCTTATGTAGAGAACTTCAGGGGTTTGACTATGGGAGTAGATTTAGTTGCTACTCTGTATGCAGGATTCGATGCCAGTTCTAAAATGGCCTCCTTACTGGGAAATAAGGGAGAAGCAGAGAAGCATAAACGGATGGCTCTTGAATACCGGGATATTCTGGAGAGAGAATGGTGGTGTGAAGACAGTGTTTATTATCAGACTTTTTGGACAGAAGATCGCACTTCCCATCGCGGAGAGGGTGTTCCGTTTATCCTGTGGTTTGGAGCAACGGAAAATAAAGATCGCATCCAGGCATCTGTCAAGGATATTTTAAGTAAGGAATGGAATGTAGAGAATTTGTCTGCTTTTCCAGCGTTATTGTATCGTTTGGGATATTTTAAAGAGGCCTATAACTATTTGACAGAACTTCCGCAAATGAACCGTTCGGAATATCCGGAAGTATCCTATGGTGTAATAGAAGGTACAGTATGCGGTGTAATGGGTGTGATACCTTCTGCCAGTGAGAAACTGATTTCTACTTGTTCACGTTTAGTATCAGACAGTCTGACTACTGAAATAAAGAATCTTCCTGTATTCGGTGGTTATGTTACTGTAAAGCATACAGGATGTTCTGTCAGCGAAATAGAAAATAATACTTCACTGGACCTTGTCTGGAAAGCTGCATTTATGGGAAAATATCCGCAAATAGAAATAAACGGTAAGCTTTGTCAGGCTGCTTTTTCTCAAGATATTTATGGAAATGTTTATTCTGTGGCTGAAGTGAAGTTACCTTCTGGTAAAAAAATGCATGCGCAAGTACCGGATACGAAAGACAGATAAAAGTATTCCGGTATACAATAGGAAGCGCAGAGGTATTCGATAGGTATTCTTTACAGAAACCGGTTATCGAAGGAACAGTGTTTTATCTTCGATAACCGGTATATTTTTTAGAAGGAAAGGATAGGGTTGGAACAGAATTTTGTATCTTTGTTTGAATAAGTTATGCTTTAAACAGACTGATTGGGTATGGAAATCACAAGACTACTTTCTTCAATCATATTATTGGGCTATTTTCTTTCCTGTTGGGGAACTTCCCGTAATGTTACTCATTATACTATCAGTGATGGACTTTCGAACAATGCGGTATATAGTATCACGCAGGATACGAAGGGACGCATGTGGTTCGGAACAATTGACGGATTGCATAGTTTTGACGGGAATCATATCCGTGCGTGGAGAGATAACCGGATGGAATCGCTGGGAGCTTGTATCTATACTATCCTGGAGGACAGTATGCAACTTTATGTAGGCAGTGAGCGAGGACTGACTGTCTTTAATTTGTTGACAGAGAGCTTTTCTGATTTTCAGGTTCGTTCGGAGTTTGGCGAAGGTATACATTCTTCTGTATCTCATGTGATGCGTGACCGTTATCACAATATCTGGATAACCACTGCAGGACAAGGAGTCTTTCGTTATAATCCTGTTCATGGAACGCTTCATCAATACATGGCTATGGGAAAAGTGAATTGCGATTTCGGGTATTATATCATGGAAGATTCTTCCGGCACAATATGGCTTGCTACCCGTGAGGGAGGAATCAGCCGTTATGTGGCATCTCAGGATATGTTTCAGCCGGTGGCTTCGGAAGATGTGAAAGATACCCGTGTATTGTTTGAAGACTCATCTCATCGTCTTTGGGTAGGAACAGGGAGAGATGGACTTTATTTATTGGATAAGGAGCATGGGCGATTAATTCAGAAAATTCCCCCTTTACAGTTTAATCATCCTTTTCAAGTAAGAAGAATTGTAGAATGGCAACCCGGCCGTTTGCTGTTGGCTTCGGACGAGGGATTGACTATGTATGATGTGGCTACAGAAAAAGTAGATGTGATAAAAGCGGATAGCAGACATCCGGAAGGATTAAACGATAATTACCTGCACGAATTGTTTATAGACCGCGAGAATGCGCTTTGGATAGGAACTTATTTCGGTGGTGTGAATTATGTTTCCTCTGTTCAGGATAATTTTTTGCATTACCATAAGGATAATTGTCAATTGGACGCACGCATTGTCAGTGTATTTGCTCGTGCGGACAAAGATAATCTGTGGATTGGAACCGATGATGCCGGTGTTTTTTATTGGAACAGAGAGAATCAGACTTTTCAGGCCTATCGTCCTTTGAAAGGCAGGCAGGGCCCTGCCTATCATAATATACATGCCCTGTTGCAGGATGGAGATAAATTATTTATCGGTATGTTTATGGGAGGACTGGATATTCTGGATTTGCGTACTGGAGTGTTTCGGAATTATAAGTCTGCTACTTCTCCTCGTTCACTTTATTCGTCAGAGATATATGCGCTTTACAAGGATTCCGGTCAGAGAATATGGATTGGTACTACCGCAGGATTAAACCGTTATAATCCGAGGACGGATGATTTTGAACGGATATATGAATTGCATGGAGCTGATATTTCCTACATTTTTGAAGATAAGGAACAGAATTTATGGGTGTGTTCTCTGAATCAGGGAGTGTTTTGTCTGAATCATCAGACAGGGAAGTGGATGCATTATTTTCATCAGATAAAGGGGAAAGATGGTAAATTGCCTACGAATCAGATTATCACCGGTTGTCTGGATATGCAGGGCGTGATTTGGCTGGGAACAGATGGAGACGGTCTACTTAGATATGATCGGGGAAAGGAGATGTTTGTACATGAAGATTTGCCTGATTATATACGGGTGGTCTATAAGATATTACCGGACAGAGATAAATTGTGGTTTACAACCAATAATGGCATGTATTGTTATCAGCCTCTTACTTCTTCTTTGAAGTTTTATAATAAGAAAGATGGTTTACAAGAAAATTTGTTTCTTCCAAATTCAGGAATCCAGTTGTCTGACGGAACAATAATGGTGGGAGGAGTAAATGGATTTAATGAGTTTCGTCCTGATAAGATACAAGTTGATACACAGATTCCTACCGTCATTCTGACTGATTTTCAACTATTCAATAAACCTGTAAAAGTGGGGGTGGAAGATTCACCGTTGGATGTATCCATTACTTATGCAGATGGTCTGACACTGGAGCATTCTCATTCCATGTTTAGTTTTTCGGTTGCGGCTTTAAGTTATATCAATACTTCCAAAAACAGGTATCGTTATCGTTTGGAGGGGTTTGAAAAGGATTGGACAGAAACGAATCATGCGCCTCATGTTACTTATACTGATTTACCAGCCGGAAATTATGTTTTTCAGGTCAGTGCTTCCAATTCTGATGGAATATGGAATGAAAACGCCATTGCCTTTCCTATTAAAGTGCTGCCTCCCTGGTGGGCTTCTTCGTATATGATTGTGGGATATATATTGTTGGGAGTCGGTGGCATGGTTTGCTTTTATTATTGGATGAACAGGAAGCATCGTCGGCGTATGGCTTTACTGACAATAAAGAAAGACCGAGAGATTTATCAGAGTAAAATAGAGTTCTTTACAAATGTCATGCATGAAATACGTACCCCACTAACATTAATACTGGCACCATTGGAGAGTGTGATGAAGAGTACTGGAACGGTGAAGGATGTACTTCCTCAGCTGCGGGTGATGGAACAGAATGGAAAACGTTTGCTTACACTTGTCAATCAGTTGATGGATTTCCGAAAGGCTGAATCAGGGGTCATGAATGTAATATTGACAGAAACCAACATCAAGACTTTATTGATGAATGTGTATCAGCGTTTCCAGCTTTCGGCAGATATGAAACACATAACGATTAGTCTGAATATGCCGGAAGAACCTTGCTATGCTCGTGTGGATCAAGAGGCTTTTACGAAAGTGATTAGCAATCTGCTGTCGAATGCATTGAAATTTACGGATACGTGTATTGAAGTCGATTTATTGATTGTCGGTAACCGGAAACTGGAAATAAGAGTGAAAGATAATGGTCAGGGAATTGATGTAAAGGAACAGGAAAAAATATTTTCTCCTTTTTATCAGGTTCCAGATAAGAATTTTACTGGGCGTGTCGGGACTGGTGTCGGACTTTCATTGGTAAAGAAACTGGTAGGCTTGATGCATGGCAGCCTGGCTTTGGAAAGTAGATTAGGGGAAGGTTCTACTTTTATTGTTACTTTTGATATGATTGAGCATGAAGAACGTACGGTTGTTGAGAATGTGGCTTCTCAAGAGGTACAGGTCGAGGAAAAAACAGATATGCCCGAAGGAAAATATCGTATTCTGATAGTAGATGATAATCAGGATTTAAGAGAATATTTGAGCCAGTTGCTTACTGGGAGGTATCAGGTATCGTGTGCAGAAAATGGAAAGGAAGCATGGGAACTGGTTCAGCAGAACCTTCCCGATCTTGTAATCAGTGACGTCATGATGCCTGTAATGGATGGCATACAACTTTGCCGGCATATCAAACAGAATCTTTCTACCAGCCATATTCCGGTAATATTGCTTACAGCAAAGGCTTCATCCGAGGATTATGTAGAGGGACTTGAAAGTGGGGCAGACGTGTATCTTGAGAAACCTTTCTCGGGAGATGTGATTCATGCCCAAATTGCGAGTATTTTCAGAAACAGAGAGGGTATGAAAAAAGAGTTTAAGACCCAACCGATGGTAGCTTCTGTATCTGTCTCTAAACTGGATACACTTCTGATGGAGAAAATAGCTAAAATTGTTGAGGAACGTATGACTGATTCTGATTTTACGGTAGATAGTTTGGCACAGGAAGTAGGTATTTCCCGGTCAGGCCTGTTTGCTAAACTCAAGGCTATATCTGGTATGACTCCTAATGACTATATCCGTCTTATACGTCTGAAGAAGGCTGCATGCTTGTTGGCGGAGGAGGGATTGTCAAGTAGTGAAGCTTGTTTCCGGGTAGGCTTTTCTTCTCCTTCTTATTTTGCCAAATGTTTTCAGTTACAATTTGGTATGTCTCCTACGGAGTTTAAGCAGAAAGGAATTCAAAAATCAGAGATATCGGTTGAATAAATCTGATAAATGATATGACCCGATGAGCTGTTTTCAACTCCATTTTTAATAGACTTGAAAACAGTTCATTGGTTGGATATTCTTGAATAATGCTTGTAGGATTTATTCCTTAACTATCACAATCCGACTGTTGGGAAGATCGGGTATATAAATCCGATGGTTGGCAACCGTTATATCAGCGGGACCGCTCAATGCTTTGTCTAACTGGATAGATAAAGAAACTGTTTTTCCGGTTTTCAAGTCAATTTTACTCAATCCGGCAGGTGCCCAGTTGGTGATGTAGAGTGCGGACTTGTCGGTTGAGAATGCGATTCCGTCGTATTGCCCTGGAATTTCAATGACTTTTTCCGATTTAGGTTGTGTCAAATCTGTCACCCGATAGATGGTATGTTTGTCTTGGGTATTTTCATCGGCTGGATAGGATGCTACATATAATTGATTGTTGTCGGCCAGCAGTCCGTTAGGACCTGGAATAGTAAACCATTCTACAGGTTGTCCTACTTTCTGTATATCGCTGATGTCGATGCTGAAAATCTTGTCGGTGTTGGTTACAGAGGCATATAGGGTATTACCTATAGCAGCCAGGTCATTGACAAACTGGTGTCCTTCCGGGAAAGACAGAACCTGGGGGGCAGCTTCCAGACGGTTCAAATCATAAACTACAATCTTGTTTACATCGCAGATAAACAGATGGCTTTTACGGATAAACATGCCTTTGGGTGCAGACAGATTACCGTCGGAAGCGATGAAAGGTTGAAGTTTCCCTTCTTTATTGTAATGAAGAATATATCCTTTCCCTTCTGTATTTAACGGGTTCAGTTCTTGTGTTCCAAAGTTTGCAATCAGAATACCGCCTTCATACGGATACGTACTTTCGCAGAAACGGAGTCCGTCTTCGATAATCTGTACCTGTTTGTTTGTCGTTTTTGGAGCTTGCGCCAATGATGTAAATGATAGCCCGATAATGGCTGTATAAATACAAATAATTTTCTTCATTTTTAGCGTAATTGGATAAAAGATGCCGGATGTTTTTATCCGGCATCGGTTATAAATCATTCGTTTGGACTGATGACCTTGTTCCACTCAATGTGGAGGGCTTGAGCTACTCCTTTTCCGTAGTTCTCGTCGGCTTTCATACAGTTTCGGATGTGTCGGAGTTTGATTTCCTCCGGAATATCTCCCATGGAACGGGCTGTATTTTCAAAGAGAACTTGCTGTTGTTCTGGTGACATCAGACGGAACAGGTCGCCTGCCTGTGAGTAGTAGTCGGCGTCATCTTCGCGAAAATCCCATTGATAGGCTGCACCGTCCAGTTCCAGAGGTGGTTCTTTGTATTCGGTCTGGTGTTGCCATTTCCCATAGCTGTTTGGCTCGTAGGCCAGTGTAGAACCGTGGTTCCCGTCTACCCGCATCTGTCCGTCACGATGATACATATTCAGGAACGGGCAACGGCTACGGTTTACAGGAATTTGATAATGGTTGACCCCCAAACGGTAGCGTTGTGCATCGCCATAAGAGAAAAGCCGGCCTTGTAGCATACGGTCTGGTGAGAAGCCGATTCCTGGCACTACATTCGCTGGGTTGAAAGCTGCCTGTTCTACATCTGCAAAGTAGTTTTCCGGATTCCGGTTCAGTTCCAGCACACCGACTTCCATCAGCGGATATTGTTTCTGCGACCAGACTTTAGTCAGGTCGAACGGGTTGAACGGACAGTTTTTAGCCTCTTCCTCTGTCATAAGTTGTATATACATGGTCCATCGTGGGAAATTACCACGTTCGATACTTTCATACAAGTCGCGTTGGTGGCTTTCACGGTCTTTGGCAATGATGGCTTCCGCTTCCTGGTCGGTCAGGTTTTTGATACCCTGCTGGGTATGCAGGTGGAACTTTACCCAAGTGCGTCTACCTTCGGTGTTGATGAACGAGAAGGTGTGGCTTCCGTAGCCGTGCATGTGGCGGTAGGAGGCCGGAATTCCTCGGTCACTCATCGTAATGGTGACTTGATGTAAGGCTTCCGGCAGCAGTGTCCAGAAATCCCAGTTATTGCGTGCACTGCGCATGTTCGTTCTCGGGTCGCGTTTTACGGCATGGTTCAAATCCGGGAATTTGAGCGGGTCTCGGAGGAAGAATACCGGTGTATTGTTGCCTACCAGGTCCCAGTTACCTTCATCGGTATAGAATTTGATGGCGAATCCGCGGATATCGCGTTCCGCATCGGCAGCTCCACGTTCTCCTGCTACCGTCGAGAAGCGGACGAACACCTCTGTTTCTTTTCCTATCTGTGAGAAGATAGAGGCTTTAGTGTAGGGAGTAATATCGTGTGTTACTGTGAACTTTCCGAAGGCTCCCGAGCCTTTGGCATGCATGCGTCGTTCGGGGATTACTTCACGATCAAAATGTGCCAGTTTTTCCAGAAACCATACATCCTGTAAAAGCATGGGGCCTCTTTTTCCGGCTGTCGCCACATTATGATTTTCGGAGACTGGTGCGCCTGATGCGCTGGTAAGTTTCTTGTTTTCTATCATAAGCTGTATGTTTTAGAGTGAATATTGTCAGGCTGGTTCGGTAATTAGTTGGTCTAATATCTTTTTATCTTCCAGTGTCAATATACCGTTTTTTGACTTCAGAAAAGGAATAGGCACAGAAGCTGGAATCTGCATACCTTTTTTCATGAAGTACAGCATACTTCCGGTCCGGAACCGGTAGGTAGTGAAAAATAGGATACGATGAGGTGGAACCATTTTGGAAAGTTTCTTACTGGATTTTCTCCATTGTTTATGAGGATGCTGGCCGATGACAAACCAACCACAGGTCCAGCAGCCGGAAATCAGAAAATCTGAACCGGATAATTTTCCCGTATTAAAATCAGAGATGGAACTAAGACTGATATCCAGCCCTTTACTCCATAAATACATGGCTATTTCTCTGGCGAAAAAGGCAGTCTTTCCTTTGTGACTGTAATACAATATCGTTGCCTTCATGTCGTTTCCTTTTTTATCTGATGCTGTCTTCTTATCAGATTTTTGTTTGATGTGTTAATTTGTAACAAATGTAATCTCGTAAGAAATATTTTTCTATATTTGTAAAAATCATTTTTTCGATAAGAAATATAGATAAAACCGATAACGGGTATGGAATTACGGCAATTGAAGTATTTTAAAGCTGCTTGTGAACTGCAGAACTTCTCGGAAGCTGCGCGGGCATTATATATTTCGCAGAGTACATTGTCTCAACAGATCAAGCAGTTGGAAGATGAACTGGAGGTGTTGCTCTTCGACCGTATCGGTAAGCGTATTGTTCCTACAGAAGCAGGACTTGCTTTTCTTCCGTATGCCAATAAAGCATTGCAGGATGCAGAAGACGGGAAGCAGATTCTGCGTGACTTGAAAGGAGTAAAAATAGGTAATCTTCATGTAGGGGTGACTTATAGCATGGGGCCGATGTTAGTATCTGCCTTGGAGCCTTTTACAAAGGTTTATCCCAACATAAAGTTACGTATTACGTTTGGTACATCTGAGGAACTGTTGCATTTGCTGGAAAATAACGGATTGGACTTTTTACTTTCTTTTCAACCGGAAGGGTTTTATGACGGATTTGAGCGTATCCCTCTTTTTCAGTCAAGACTATATTTTATTGTACATGAGTCTCATCCACTTGCTTCTCTTTCTTCTATTACATTGAAACGCTTGTCGGAAACTCCTCTTATTCTTCCTGAGCGTGGTTTTGCTACACGGAAAAAGATTGAGGAGTTATGTTTGAAGCATCAGTTGGTATTTACAGTGGGGATGGAGATAAATGATGTGCATACCATTTTGCATATCTTAAAGGGAGGTTATTGGGCCACAATACTGACACAGGCAGCGGTATCGAATGAAGAAGGTCTGGTACAGATACCTATACTGTGTGCCGACAGATTGACTTCTCAGGGATATCTTTTCTGGCCACAGGGAGCGTACCGGAAGAAGGCCGCTTCTGCATTTGTTGCTTTTCTTTTGGAAGCAGGCCGGAAGTAAAGAAAATAAACGGATGTTTTCATATAAACGAACGGACATCTTAAGTAAGACGTGAGCATGTTTTACTTAAAATGTCCGTTCGTTTTTTGGTTATTAATGCCTTATTTCTCGATAGGTTTATCCAGCTCTTTCCAATTTTCGAATCCTTTGTCCAGATTTACTACATGAAACCCTTTCTTGGTAAGGATACGTGCTGCATTCCGGCTGCGTCGTCCGCTTTTGCAATAGACAGCTACCGTATGGCTTTTATCTAGCAGTTCGTCTACATTGGCGGCAAACTGTTCATCCAATACATTGATGTTGAGGCTTCCCGGGATATGTCCTTCGGTGTATTCGACTACTGTCCGTACATCTACCAGTTGGATAGAATCTTTCTGAAGATAATCCTCGAACTCATCGGCCGACAGGTTCTTGAACTTGTCTTGTTGTTTCGGTGTGCAGGCCATCAGTCCGATGAGGGCAATGCATACGAAAAACATAAAATACAATGTCTTGATCATAACTAATTATGTATCTGTTTTTATAGGTTAGGGTAGTGTAAATTCACGGGTGGTATTTCCTTCTTTATAAGTCTGTATGTGCAGGACAATACGGTCACCGGTATCTAATTTGTTTCCGTATCCCCAAAGTGGTATTGAGAGATAGGTTTTCCGGGTGAAGGCTTCATAATCACCGTTCTGGTCATGATAAAGTGTCAGTTCCAGTTGGGCTCTGCCTTCATTGTCTTGGGTCAGACTGTTTTCTACGAAATGGAAGATATGGCTTTTGTCTTTAGCCATCGGGAGTAGTACCATATTCAGATACTTTCCAGACAGCCAGATACTCTGAATGTCTAAAGGGTCTGTCCGGATGCCATCGCTAAAGGCAGAGGCCGGTTTGGGAAGCATAGACAGAACTTTTTGGGCAGAATAGAGTTGTACAGTCTCTTTTTCTACATCGGTTATCTGATAGACACATAAGGTACGATAAATGGAATCAGGTGTCAGACCATCTAAGCCTTCCCGTTCCAGTATCTGATATTTATCTCCTTGATCTGTAAGCAGGTAGGTTAGTACTCCTTCATCGTTAGTCTGTACTTCAGTAAATTCTGTCAGCACATCCGGATAGACATAATCATCTTCTTGACAACCTTCGTTTGATAACAGAAAAACAGTCAAGAAGATATAGGTAAGGAACTTATTCATTCTTCTGTTGCTTTCCGGTGGTTGATGACAGGGTTGGCATACATAGTCAGTATCCGGTTGCGTAAGAAAGTTTCATCTTTATCAGGTAACTGAATCAGGGCAAGCTTTTGTTGCAGATAAGCTTCAAACCGTTCCTTGTCGGCTGTTGTATACCGGTCTGCGTAACGGTTACTTCCTTCTAATTCATCGCAGGCGATGTAGTTTCCCGGATATAACCGGTAGTTGGCATGGATTTTCCGGTCTATCAGTTGAGCTATGTGTGTGAATATTTCTGTTTTCGGCAGGTTACGGAGCTGTTCCAGTTCTTCATTGATACAGGCTGTTGCATGGAAATGAACATGTCCTTTGTAACCGAAGATACCGGTTTTCATGTTTTGTAAATCGTCTTCCTGAGTTTTCTTGAATCCTGGGATATCCCGTTTCTGTTGCATCTCCTGTGCTTTGAGGAAATCGCAAGGATCGTATTCGTAAGAAATGGCTACCGG
>ULTX01070507.1_pt1 | contig 31907 bp, 19 predicted proteins | sample 1958041 | NCBI WGS metagenome assembly ULTX01 (sample SAMEA4835747, study PRJEB28245) | human gut metagenome | biome: gut microbiome; material: fecal sample | place: Denmark | collected 2008
GCCTGAGGAGCTACACTTTACTTGCGAAACTTAAGTTATTAATTAAAAAAATCCAAAACCATTTTCGGTGAAAACTTTTGGAAAGACACTTTCAAAGCATTTACGCTTCTTATGTTTTCAAAGAAAACGATTTTCTTTAAAATTAGCAAAAATATTCATGCCTTTTTTTAAGATATTCGTTCTTTTTTCGCTAAAATGTGTAAGTTTGTCTTGATTTTAAGAGAATATATTATGAATACACATTGGTTATCTATGGATAAAGACCCGATGGGGCGAGCTATTTACGATTATTTTAAGACAGGACGAGCTGGAAAACTTCGCGTGTTTTCGTCCCAATTTGATGAAGACGAATTGCCGGTGGTTGATTTATTTCGGACTTTCGACCAAATGCCTTTATTAGAGCAAACCGCTTTGCATTTGGCACATGGGCGGATTTTGGATGTAGGGGCTGGAAGCGGGTGTCATTCGTGTGCCTTAAAAGATTTAGGAAAAGAAAGTTTAGCTATTGATACATCTCCTTGGTCGGTTGAGGTAATGCAAAGACGAGGGTTGAATGCACATTTGACGAATGTGTTCGATGAACGTTTTACAGGGCAATTTGATACCATTCTGATGTTGATGAATGGTTCGGGCATTATCGGGAAATTAAAGAATATGCCTGTATTTCTGACTCGGATAAAGCAACTGCTGGCTCCAGGTGGATGTGTTTTGATGGATTCCAGCGATTTGCGTTATCTGTATGAGGATGAAGATGGAAGTTATGTGATTGATTTGGCTGCTGATTATTATGGTGAAGTGGATTTTCAGATGCAATATGGTAAGATAAAAGGTGATTCTTTCGATTGGCTTTATATTGATTTTGATACTCTTTCCGCATACGCCTCACAATATGGCTTTGAGGTAGAAAAAGTGAAGGAAGGAATGCATTATGATTATCTTGCCCGGTTGAGCTTGAAATGATAGAAAATTTTTAAAGCAAAGCTTGAGCCTTTCTGTTTATTATATAATGTACGCGCGTACATTATATAATATAGGAGTAAGTTGCTACGTTTTATCATCAAATGTTATAACTTGGTGATAAGCCAAAACTTAACGGATGTTTAATTATAATTGAACGTGCTGAAATTTACGAGAAAGATTCGGTTATAATTAAAAGCTTTCCTTATCTTTGCGAAAAATATCGCAACGAAAATTTTCGCAATATGAGAAATCTATTTTAGCACAAAGCGCAACGTCTCCGCTTGATTCAAAAAGGGAGATGCCTACCAGTACTGCATTTAGTGCGTTAAAACGTTTGTTTGAGCAAGGATATGTAATAAAGAATAAGAAATATGAAATAGATGACCCTTTCTTTGCCCGCTGGGTTTTCAATCGGTCATTGTAAAAATTGAAAAGAAGGCTGCCCAACTGATTTTCAGTATGAGCAGCCTTCTTGTTAATTTATAGAATGCACTATTTAATCATTCTGTTCTGTAATAGCACTATTCGCATTCAATTCTTTGTCCGGAATTTGATAGATAAATAATTTATCACCAGCCGGAACTGATTTAGGAGTCGTAGCACTATGATTAGTTGCATGTGTTCTGTCTAAATCCTCATTGCGACGTTTCATGTCAAACAAACGTCTTCCTTCACCCCACATTTCAATACGTTTTTGAATTTCAATTTCTTCTAATAACGCATCTCCAGATTTGTCGCAAGTATATCCAGGTACACGGGTTTGCATAATAGTTTCCAACATCGTTTTTGCTTCAGCTGTTTTCCCTGCACGGTATAAAGCTTCGGCTGCAACAAAATACATTTCACCCGTACGCAAATAAATATAATCAGAGCAGAAAGTATCTCCTGTACCCAATGAACCTACATCAACAAATTTGCGTTGGATATATTGACGCACATTATAATGCGAATTAGATTCTGCAACATCTATCCCAAACCATTTCTTGCGAATGTCATTGTCTGCAATTTTGTCATACAAATCGCTCGCAATCATTTTATAATTACCTAAATCTCCGGCATATCCAGGACCGAATGGATCCATATTACTCATAAATGAAGCATAGAATGTATTTGTTTCACTATTTATATCGGCACCCCAAAGCACTTCACTTAAGTTGATGTCATTGAAACCGGACAACAATTCGTCTTCATTCATCAATGTTCCGCCTTGAATAGCTATTTGTGCATATTCAGCGACTTTATTCCATTGGTCAGGATAATCGTTCACAAACGAAAGGACGTTAGCATAAATAGCAGCTGCGGCATATTCATTCAGTTCTGCTTTGCTTGAAATCCCTTTGCCTTTCAGATAATTGTACCCTTTGTCAATATCGCTAAGGATTTGGTCATATACTTCTTTTACAGGAACACGCTCCAATCTTGTTTCAGTTTCTGTATAGATAGGAATACCTGGCTTTCCCTGATTCCATTGATAAGGTTGTTGGTAAAGATTGATTAGCCAAAAATAACAATAAGCACGTATAGTGTAACTTTGCCCCAACATGGTTTCTACGGTTTCGTCCCCGTCTTCCGCTAAACCGATTAGATTGGTAATAACTTCGTTCGCGCCACTAATTACAGCATAAAGCTCTTGCCAACATGTCGTAGGGCGACGGTAATTCGAGCCTCGGTTATCCAACATATAGTCGTAAACGAAGAAGTGCTGAGTCAGATAAGCCATATCATCTCCCATCAAATCCGTAGCTAATTCGAATGCTTTTAGACCAAAATCGTCATGACTTTGCTGAGCTTCTGGAGAAAATAGGTTTTTATAATATCCCGTAATATAGGCTTGTATGGCACTTGGGTCTCTCTCAATCACTTCTTTGATTTGGTCTTCCGAAGCATATTCACTTGGCTCCTTATCCAAAAAGTCATCCGCACAACTTCCTAAGGTGAGGGCAGCGGCACATAATGTAATATATTTAAGAAACTTCATAGTCTATTCTTATTTAAAAGTTTAAGTTAATACCGAATGAAATCGCACGGATAGCTGAATAGTTGGCAGCTGAATATCCGTATTCATATTGGCGTGGATCCAATCCTTTACGTTTTGAGAACATGGCAACATTGTCTGCTGAAACATAAATCCGTGCAGAGTTAGCTTGTATCGCTTTCATCCATTTAGCCGGGAAAGTATATCCCAATGAAATGTTACGGATATTGAAATAAGATGCGCTAATCAAAAAGCGGGATGATTGTGCGTTACTATTTTGTGCTCCGTCCATGATAGGCACATCCGTATTCTTATTTTCAGGAGTCCAAGCATTCAGAATATCTTTATGCCAGTTTGAACCGACATTGCTTCCTGCATGCATGAATCCCATGTACATGCTGTCATAGATTTGACCACCCAATTGGAAGTTTGTTCCGATTGTCAAGTCAAAGCCTTTGTAAGAAAAGTCCATTGACAGGCCTCCTTGGAAGTCGGGCAAAGTCGAACCTAAATCATATTTGTCAGCCTGTGTATAATCTTCGGTTACAGTTCTGCCTGTTACATTTCCATTTTCATCTTCTACATTCATGTACCATTGGGCTGCACCTGTTTCTGGATTTACACCTGCATATTCGTATGTATATACATCATAGATTGACCCTCCTTCTGTCAAGCGGAACAAAGAAGATGTTCCATGGATAATACCGTCAGCTCTTTTATCTTCCGGTAAACTGACGATTTTGTTTTTATAATGCGTACCGTTAAGTGAGATATTCCATACAAAATCGTCCGTGCGGAACGGAGTTGCGGTAAGTGTAAATTCAAAACCTTGGTTTTTCATATCCAACAAGTTCATCGGGATGTATGAAATACCTGATGAAATAGGATACGGCATATTATAAAGCATGTCCGAGGTATTTTTCAAGAAATAATCGAAATCAAACTTCAACCGATGATCGAAGAAAGAAGATTCGATGCCAACATTCAGATTCTTGCTCTTTTCCCATGTCAAGTCTTTATTTCCGCGATAGCTTTCTACTACAGAGAATTGGCCGTTGTTATTGGATACGGTATATTGTTTCAAATAAGGCTGGTAAACTACATAGCCGTATTGGTCAAGAATACCGTCGTTTCCTTGTGTACCGTAACTTGCCTTTATTTTCAAGTCGTTTAACCATGATACATCTTTCAACCATTCTTCTTGAGTCATACGCCATGATCCACCTACAGACCAAAAAGTACCCCGTCTGTTATCCGGATGAAACTTGGAAGACTCGTCTGTACGGATACTGGCAGACAGATAGAAGCGGTCTTCATAATCATAATTTACGCGACCGAAGTAGCTTTCCATCGAATGTTCTTGTTTGTACGAATTCATATCACTCATGGTAATGGCATTGTTGAATTCCGGATTGCCGAGTGTATAGAAATTATACTTATGCGTATATTGATAATTCTGGATATACGAATAAGATTCATGTCCTGCCATTACATCAAACGAATGTTTACCTATTGATTTAGCATAACTTGCAATTTGATTAGCTGTAAATGTTTGTACACGAATGTTGTATTTATAGGTACGTCCGTTTACATTGGCAGCATCACCATATAATTGGTTCATGTGGTCTGTGCGCACTTGGTTCATCAAATCATAACCAATATTTGCGGTTAACTTAAATCCTTCAAATAAGTTCAAGTTAATAGTTCCACGGCCTGAGAAATTGTCATTCAAAGTTTGGTGTACGTCCAGGTCAGAATTTGCAGCTACATTCTGGTTGCTGAAACCAGCCATACGTGAACTGTATGTTCCATCCCCATAATCGAAAATAACATTACCGTCTTCATCATACAAACGGTTTCCGTCTGCATCGTAAGCATATACCGGATAAATCGGAGCAATTTGTTGTGTAAACATGAACGCATTCGAATAGTTAGACAAGCTGGCTCCTTGTGATGTTCCGGCATTCTTCTCACCACGTGCATACGACAGATTTCCGGTCAAGTCCAAATATTTATTTACGGTATGAGTAATATTAGCACGTGCCGAAATACGCTCGAAGTCTGTATTTCGTAAGATGCCTTCATCTTTCAAATAACCTAATGACAAGAAATGAGTCGTTTTAGAGTTTCCGCCTTGCATACTGATATTATATTCTTGGCGTAATCCGTTATGCAAAGTTGCATCCGCCCAATCATCATGATGGCGTAAAGGAGCTGAAGTGACTACACCTTCCGGAGATACCATTTCATTGTTAGCTACTCCAATAAAAGGATTATAACCGATAGAGTTAATCAATCCTTCAGAAGCGGCTTCACCTCCCGATTGATTATATAATACATCCCAAGCAGTCTTAACGTATGTACGTTGGTCTTTCATGATGTCATATTCTGGAATACCACGTGTGTTAACACCCCAACGGACATCTACACTGATACTACTCTTCTCGCTTGATCCTCTTTTAGTTGTAATCATAACAACACCATTTGCGGCACGCGAACCATACAAAGCTGCAGATGCAGCATCCTTTAAGATAGACATGCTTTCAATATCAGCCGGATTCAAAGCATTGACAGCATCTTCATCGTATGGCATACCGTCTACTACATATAAAGGAGCAGCGGAAGCACTAAATGAGCCAATACCACGGATACGGATTTTTGCATTTTCACCGGGTTGCCCGCTGGTGCTGATTACTTGTACACCGGCAGCTGCGCCTTCAAGTGCTTTTGAAACAGAAGACACTTGAAGTTTTGCAATTTTCTCTCCGTCAACCGAAGTTGCTGAACCCGTAAACGAAGACTTCTTTGCCGTACCATAAGCCACCACCATCACTTCGTCCAGCACTTCGGAATCTGACCTCAGCACCACTTTCATAACTGGCTGAATCTTAACCTCTTGCGTCTGCAATCCAATGAAAGAAATCACCAAAGTTCCGGCCGAACTGAATCTTAGCCAATAATTGCCTGTTATTGAAGTATTTACAAATGATTCCTGTTTTTATCTCTTACTGCAAAAACATTAGCTGGAAAACCTTGTAAAGGCATTTTCATTGAAATATTTCTACCTAATGTATCCCAATGTATTACCAAGGAACGAAGTTTTCATGGAATGAAAGTTTCTTTATTACAGGATAATGATTATATTTGCGAAAAAAGTCGCAACGAAAAATATCGCAATATGAAAAATCCATTTAAGTTTGGGACAGTAGTAGACGGAGCTTTCTTCACGGACAGGGAGAAGGAATTACAATCTATCGGGCAATTGTTGGAAAGCGAGAATCATTTGGTGTTAATCAGCCCGCGGAGATTCGGGAAAACCAGTCTGGTATGTAAAGCTTTGCAGTATATAGACAGACCGGTCATTATGGTTAACCTGCAATCGGTTACTACAGTTGCAGAATTGGCAGCACTTTTGCTAAAGCGTGTATTCAAGATATACCCTTTCGAGAAAATTAAGCATGCAATGACCCATTTCCGGTTCATCCCTACCTTCTCTGTCAATCCCATGACTGATGGAGTGGATGTGGCTTTCCAGCCTGGAAGCGATAACAATGTCGTACTGGAAGATGTATTGATGCTGATAGAGAAATTAGGCGAAAAGAATAAGTTTGTTGTAGTGTTGGATGAATTTCAGGAAATCGTTGATTTAGAGAAAGGATTAGACAAATACCTTCGCTCCGTCATGCAGTTGCAGCATAATGTGAACTATATTTTTTTAGGAAGCCAAGAATCCATGATGACGGAAATATTCGAGAAGAAAAAGTCGCCTTTTTACCATTTTGGTGTCTTGATGCGGCTTCCTAAGATACCTTACGATGATTTTTTCCGTTATTTGTTAAAGCGGTTTGCGCCTATGGTTTTGGAACAGCCGAAACAAATAGCCGAAGAAATCCTTTCATTTACCCAATGCCATCCCTATTATACTCAGCAACTTGCTTTTCAAGTATGGAACATGTTAGAGCAAAAGAATGATGTAGAAAAACTTGTAGACCATGCAGTAGATGAACTGACCCGGCTGCATGATTTTGACTATGAACGCATTTGGATGGCAATGAATAAAACCGACCGACACATATTAGCGGTTCTGGCACAAAATATTACTTCGCCGCTTAATTCGAGAAGTGGAATTCCGACCAGTACTGCTTTCAGTGCTTTAAAACGCCTGTCACGGCAAGGATATGTAATAAAGAATGAGAAGTATGAAATTGATGACCCTTTCTTTGCCCGCTGGATATATTACCGGAGTCTGTAACGATTTGATACCATTGTTTGACGAAAATGCTACTCTTCAATTAATTTATACTAAAAAAACAACCAATGAAGCGATATGAAACTTCATTGGCTGTTTTTGTATTTAGTTTATTAGGAAGATTATTTCGGCAGTGTGCCCGCCCAGTCATTCTGTTCTACACCGAATCCTGAATTGATTTCTGCGGCAGGAATCGGGAATACCAAATCTGAAATCTTATATCCGGTATAAGTGAACGCAATGTCAGGTGCTTGGATAGCGAATACATCTGCGGCTTCGTCCCAACGGCGCAAGTCGTACAGACGCAAACCTTCTTGGAACAATTCGCGTGCACGTTCGTCTTTGATAAACGCTTTCAGTTCGTCTGCAGTAGCGGGCAGATCATCGGCAGAGGTAATGTCTGCATCCCGTTTGGCTACAGTCAGAAGCGAGTTGCGTGCGTTGTTCAGATCGCCGGTTTCTACATCTGCTTCCGCCATTATCAAGAACATTTCCGGTGCGTTAACCAAATAATTGGTTGCGTATGCCGAGTTTGCGCTGGAATGTTGCGAATATTTTCCTCCGGTAAAGACAGGAACAGATGCTGTAGATGAAGCATCCCATCCAAAGATAGAAGTACGGCAGTCGTTTGCACCATACATTGCCTGCAATTTGGGGCTTGGGCTATAATTGTAGGTAGACCATAATGTCCCTGCAGAATTGGCAGACCAGTTATCAGTCTGTGTAATGGCTAACGAAAGCAGGCTTTCAGAGTTTGACTCATTGCCACTGAATAATGCCGCGTATGCAGTAGCATCGTAAGTCAAAGTAGTGATACCTTTCTCGGTCAAGGCTTGTTGAGCATATTGTTTCGCATCGCTCCAGTTTTCCAGATACAGGTTGGTTCTTGCCAACAGACCGTAAACAGCTGCCTTATTCATGTATAAGATAGAACCACGGTCGCCTCCAGCTGCATCGAAATGACTGATTGCATTGTCGAAGTCCGACAGGATAGCTGTATAAGATTCGCCTACAGTAGAACGGCTTACCTGAGCCAATGCTTCAATCGGAGCTTGGTCGAGTACGACAATACCCGGTTCGGATGAGAAGTCGGTGCCGTTGACTTTTACTTGGTGCGCATAGATGTTAACCAACATCAATTCTGCATAACCGCGCAGGGCGTATGCTTCGGCCATCAGTTGGTCTAATTGAGCTTTTTCTTCTGCATTGCTTCCTTCGTACAAGGCTTGCGATGCTTGGATGACGCGGGTAGCATTGTCCGCTACTTTATATCCATATTTCCAAATGCTGTTCAGATAAGTGTCTGTATCAACCACTGTATAGGTATAGATGTTGTTGAAGTGGTTGGTTTTCGAGTTCCAATAGCTGATATCGGTCGGTATATCACCGATGCTGACAGCATAGTTACCGGCAAAATAATAGTAGAAAAGGTTGTAATAGGTACCGTTAAGTGCCGTTGATATGTTACTTACGCTTGACAAGCCTCCTTCCGAATCTATACCTTTATAGTAATCTGTTTCCAGAAAACTTTCACCACAACTCGAAAGACTGAATCCGAGGGTTGCGATAGCGAAGGCTTTCAGTATATTCTTTTTCATATAAATCTTTCTTTTATTTAAATTATTCCTCAATCATTAGAATGTCAATTGGATACCTCCGATGAAGGTACAAATAGCAGGATATTGCCATGCGATTACACCATTGGCTGAAGTTTCAGGGTTATAACCGACAAAGTCACTGGATGTGAATGTGTAAAGGTTATCCACCGATACGTATGCGCGCAACTTCTGGATGAACGCTTTGGTGCTCCATCTTTGCGGCAAGGTATATCCCAAGGTGATGTTGCTGATTCTCAAATAGCTTCCGTTATACAAGAAACGAGAAGAGTTTTGTGTCGAATTGTTCGGGTCTCCATAGATGTATTGCGGATACTTGGCATCTTTGTTTTCAGGTGTCCAAGAGTTCAGCGCCACATCTTCCAACGGTGTACGCAATGACATACCGAAACCGGTAAATACAGCACCTGAGTCATAAACTTTTCCTCCCACACGGTAGTTGAAGTTAACATTAAAATCCCAGTCTTTCCACGTCAGGCTTGTTCCGAAACCTCCTAATATTTTCGGGTCAGCATCGCCTACATAGCGTTTCGAAGCGGCGTTGTAATCCGAAGTTGTTTCATCGCCCGTTTCGTTCAGATACCACAACGGCTTACCGGTTTCACGGTCAACGCCTGCATATTCTTTCATATAGAATTGGGTGTAAGGACGGCCTTCTTCAACAATCTGGAAGGTATATTCCAAAGGATCATCGGTAGAAAGTTTGATAACCTCATTCTTGTTCCAAGTCAGGTTGGCGAAGAAGTTCCAGCTGAAGTCCTTGCGTTGCATCAATGCTGCGTTTACAGAGAATTCAACACCCCGGTTGCGGATTTTACCGATGTTTTGGTAAACTTCTGAAATACCTGTTGTCATTGACAAAGGCACTTGGAACAATGCGTCCGAAGTAATTGAGTTGTAGAAGTCAAAAGTGAAATGCAGGCGATGCAACAAAGAAAGGTCGAAACCTACATCAAACTTCTTTGATACCTCCCAAGTCAGATCGGGATTGGCAATACTGGTCGGAATCATACCCGGAATCTGGTTATAATTGTAACCTGCTGAATAGAATCCGCGGGCTGCGTACCAGTCGATGTCTTGGTTACCTACCGTACCGTATGAAGCACGAAGTGTCAGGTTGTTGATGACATTGTTGTCTTTCAGGAAATCTTCACCAGTCATACGCCACTTAGCACCTACCGACCAGAAGTTACCCCAACGGTGGTTAGCACCAAATACGGATGAACCGTCACGGCGGTATGAACCGGACAGATAATACTTGTCGGCATACGAATAGTGTGCATCCATGAAGTAAGATGCCAAACGTGCTTCTTGTTTGTAATATTCAGAACCTTGGTCGGTACCGGCAGTAGTCAAGTCACGCATACCGTCGGCAGAGAACGGGAAGTCTGACTTCGCGAAATATTCGTAGTGGTAGCTCTTCTTCTGCATTTCCTGTCCCAACATAACACTTACGTTGTGCTTTTCGTCGAATACATAATTCCATCCGATGATGTTGTTCCAAGTAATAACAGTGCTCTTCGAATTATACAGCTGACCCAAACCATTGTAGTCCATACCCTGCGGATTATATTGGGCACTCCAGTATTGGTATTGGTTCAGTTCGTTGATGTTTACGCCCAACGTAGTCTTTGCGTAAATACCTTTTCCGAAATCAATCTGGAAATAAGGGTTCAAATTGATGGTCTGCATTTTGTTTTCGTTCAGTTCGCCGGCAGTTTCGTCCATCAATGCCATCGGGTTATAATTTCCGATATTGGCATAATTACCTTCACTGTCATAAACAGGATCCATCGGAGTCATACTCGAGATAGCAGCTACTACCGGACTACTCATCGAACCGCTTGTCGAAAGTGAGAATCCATTTTGGGTAGAATAACTATAAGAGGTGTTGACACCTACAGTAGCCCATTTGAATTTGCTGTCCAAATTCAAACGTCCTGAAAAACGTTCGAAGTCAGCACTTTTGACCAGACCTTCCGTATTCAAATAGCCCAGACTGACATAATATCCGGTAGAACCGCTACGTCCCTGCATGTTCAGGTTGTAGTCTTGATAATAACCTTTACGGGTGATTTCGTCCATCCAGTCTGTAGACGTTTTTCCGTCCCAACCAAAATATTCATTTGCCAAGTAATCATAGTTTTCTTGCCATGTTCCGCCTTGTGCGGCAGTCAGACCATCGGCAAAAAGATTCATGGTTTGTTCTGCATTGGCAAAATCCATGTTGTTGTTCGCCATGGATACGAATCCTTGTTTCACGTCTAAGTTGATATTGAACTTTCCCTCTTTACCTTTTTTAGTAGTAATGACGATAACGCCATTTGCCGCGCGTGAACCGTAGATAGCAGTAGCAGCAGCATCTTTCAATACCGTAATGCTTTCGATATCAGCAGGGTTCAGCATTGACATCGGGTCTACAGAGTTATTGCTTGTAGCAGTCAATGATCCTTCATCCGTATCCGAGTCAACCGGCATACCGTCGATGACATATAGCGGTTGTGTGCCCGAGTTCAACGAACCACGTCCGCGGACATAGATAGAACCCCATATACCTGGCATACTGGTAGAATTGTTCATCTGTACGCCCGGAACCGCTCCTTCCAACGCTTTTACAAAATTCGCATCGCTTTTCTTTGCGATTACATCTTCGCCTACAATAGTAGCAGCACCCGTAAATGAAGCCTTGCGTTGTACTCCGTAACCGGTCACCACAACCTCATCCAATACTTTGTCATCCGACTGCATTACTACTTTCATAACCGGCTGAATCTTAACTTCTTGCGTCTGCAAGCCGATGAAAGAAACCACCAAAGTTCCGGCCGAACTGATACTATTGTGCAATAATCAGATTATGAGTGCTTTACAAATATTCCCTTTAGGCATTTAAACAAGAGGAAACAGCCTTATAATACCCTGTAGGCGTGTTTCAACCAGAAAATTTCTATCCAAATGCAACCTGAATCAAACCTCTAAAATCCAAAATTCTTATAAGATTTTCGGAGTCGAATCCGAAATTATTATAACAAATTCGGAATTGAATCCGAAAATCTTATAAGATATTTGGAATATTAATATAGAGCAGCAATTTTCTCTCTAATATTCCAACCCGAATTGCCACAAAGGAATGACATTCATATAGCCTGTTTCTATTCCGTCTTTTACAATGTATGCTTTTTCTACATTGTGTATTTGTTTCTGTTTCTTGTTCTTCCCTCCAACTTCGAAAGTCATTCCATCTATCTGGAAATCAGAGACCGGCGAAACAATCACGTCATGATTTACCCGCATTTGATTGAAAAAGAAAGTCTCACGGGTATTGCCGGTATCTCCATGATGTTGGCATAGAACATCTATCAGATTGGGGTTGTCCAAATAAATCTTATCCACTTTTCCCAATCCGCGTATGCCTCCGGTCGCATCCCGAAGCTGGGTTATCATACCGGCTTCTTCCAAATAGAGGCAATAGTCTGCAACGCTGTTTCTGCTTGCTTCCAGCGTGGTCGCGATACTGCTTACATTGGGTTTAAAAGGAACACTTTGGGCAATGATGGCTAATAAACGTTTAAGCTTACGTGCCGTTGCTATATTAATTTCTGCATACTGAGGAATGTCCGACTCTATAGTCTGATTCACAATCTGTTGCAATCTTATGGCATAATCGTCATCCAAAGCGAACGGATAATATCCACGCTTTAAATAATCGGCAAAATAAGGGAGCGGACGAAAATCATCAGGCAATTGAACCTGATGGGACAAAATATCTGACAATGTGTATCGAGGCATGACGATGCCATGAAATAATTCCAGATATTCGCGGAACGACAAGCCTTGCATTTGATACATCACCGCTCTTCTACTCAAGTCGGATGCGCCTTTATTAATGTCTAATACGGACGAGCCGGTAAAAACGACCTGGAGCTTAGGGTGATAATCATAAATCAGTTTTAGTTCCCTCGACCAATCTTTGTATTTATGGATTTCATCGATGAAAAGATACTTGCCGCCCATCTTTTCAAATTCATCCGCCAAGTCGACAAGTTTGTTGCCGGCAAAATAAAAATCTTCAGCCGTGACATAAAGAGACTGTTCTCTCGGCAGATTTTCCTTAATATATTGAAGGATGAGCGTTGTCTTTCCCACTCCGCGCGGTCCGGTTAACCCTATCATCCGATTGTTCCAGTTTATGCGGCGATACATATACCGATGAAACGAACTACGGGTTTCTTGCAAAGAAACGTTGAAATGTTGTTGTAGCTTATCCATACCTGCATGAGTTTTCTCTTTCGCAAAAGTACAAAAATAATATGATAAAAAGGGATTTTCTTTTGTTTTTGCACTCCGGAAAGTGCAAAATATGTCTGAAATTGCACTTTCAAGAGTGCAATTTAGGCTTATAACTGCACTCAGGAAAGTGCAAATCATGCAAGACAAGAATATTCCTCGACGATATGTTTTACTTTCTGCAGCAATATCGACTTTTTTATACGCATATAACTGCTCCCTCAGCACGAGGGTGTATCAAAATGAGAATTGCCTATCAAAAAGTAATGTCATCCTTAGCAAAGCGAAGGATTCCGTGTGCATCAGCTTGTGTATTCGAGACCATTCACTGTGTTCGGGATGACAAAATGAAAGCTTATTTCTATTTTGAGACAGCCTCGAATGCGCTCACCAATAAAACGATTGATGTCTGGCAGACCACACCTCTACGGTTAAATAAAAGAGCTGTGTATTCTTCGATAATCTGGTGAAAAATGCAGCCGTATGAAATGCCCGATTCATACGGTTAAGATTGGAATCCTAGCCGTATGAAATCGAGGATGAACCCTGCTGGCTTTGGGAAGCCACTCCCATATACCGAAAACATGAAACTTTAAAACTTACATTTCTTCAAGTCGTTCACTAATGTTTGTGAAAAGACTTCTCCATAGACTTGCGTGGTTTTAATGCTCCGGTGCCCCAATAACTTTTGTACTGTGGTCAGCTGGGCACCGCTATATATTAATAAGGTGGCATTCGTATGGCGCGAAGAATGAAAAGAGAAATGCTTTTCGATATGTGCAAGCCTGCCGATTCTGATTAATTCCTTATTGATGTCCGGATTGGGCTTTAGGCGGAAGAACCGGGCTTTGTCTTCATACTTCTCCAAAATCCGTACCGCTTTTCCCTGAAACAACAAATCCAAAGGGATCTGGCTCTCTACTCCAGTCTTTTGCGATTTGAATACCAGCCACACATGTTGATGATCCGGATAAATCAGGTTTTCTTCCGATAATTTTGTGAAATCGGAATAACGCAATCCGGTATAACAACAGAATAAAAAGGCATCCAGTGTATGGCTAAGTGGCTTCCCGGCTAATTCCAATGCCAGCATCTCCAGCTTCTTCAATTCGTCGGGAAGAAGAAACACGTGGTGCCCTTCCGTAGTCTTTATTTTATAATGAAGGAAAGGAGAAGAATCAGGCAAGACAATCCCTTCCCGGACAGCAGCGTTATAAAACGTCCGGAAATGACACAAATGTTTGGCAATCGTATTTACCTTTAACCCTTTCTGCTCAAGGAAAGATTCAAATTGAAGCAGAAAACGGTAATCTGTTTCAGCAAAGGTGGCAAAAGGGCGGAATTCATATAGAAGTGCCAATGTTGTTTTCAGATTATCCTTTGTACTTGTTTCCTTATCGAATGTTCTACCCATTTTCTACCGAACGCAAATAAATTGCAATCTGCACCTTCCGAAGCCTCTGATTTCAGCATCGAAAGCGAAATGGCTTTCCCTTGTTTCCAGCCCTCCAGTTCCTTATATTGAAGTTTCAAGAGAAATTCGTCCAGCATACGGTTCAGTTCCTCCTCATGCGGGTGGCAGATTATCTTTGCCTTCCGGGCGTCCCATTGCTCAGGGCGAACATAAATATGCGTAGAAAAATACACTTTCCGCTTCGTTAAATAAGCTTCAACCTGTATCAAAGCCTTTCCGCTGGCATTGAGCCGTTTTTTACGGTTGTATACCAATCTGTAACTAATTTTTTTCATTTGGTTTCAATTTTTAAATGCCTGGTTAATTTTATCCGTTTTAGTGCCCACAACATGTTCTAAGCGCACTTTTAGGCATTTTAAGCCTTTTCTCTTCTGCATAATTGTTGGCTTTTTATGCAAAAATGAAATCTTAAAGTGTTAAAAAACGAAGGCTTTCTTATCTTTTGTTTCCAAAAGTGTACAAGTTATAAGATAAATGCTTACCTTTGCGGGCAAACTGAATTAGATAAAAGTGTTTATTTAAGGTTAAATTTAAGAGAGAATTTTTTATGAAAAGAAAATTGATGCTGTTAATGACCTGCCTGATGATAGGCATAGGTCTGGTAAACGCGCAAGTTCGGAAGGTGACCGGTACGGTTACGTCTGACGAAGACGGCTTGCCCGTAGTGGGAGCATCTGTATTGGTAAAAGGTACCACAGTAGGTACGGTTACTGATATAGATGGTAACTTTACAATTAGTAATGTGCCAAGTTCGGCCGGAACTTTGGTGATTTCTTTCATCGGATTGCAGACGCAAGAGGTTGATATTCAGCCGGTTGTAAAAGTGATTTTGCATTCGGATGATGAAATGCTGGACGAAGTGGTTGTAATCGGATATGGTACAGCCAAAAAAGTTGGTACCGTAATTGGTTCTATTGCCAATGTGACATCCGAGAAAATTGCATCAAAACCGGTAGTGAATGTTATGGATGCTCTCCAAGGACAAGTAGCAGGTCTGCAGGTGTTTACAAGCTCTGGTGACCCTGGTGATAAAAGTATGGCTGCTTCTTCTTATTTGAGAGGTATCGGTTCTTTGACTGCAAGCAATGCACCTTTGTATGTGTTGGATGGTTCTCCTGTAAGTGCTGATATTATGGGGATGATGAATCCGAATGACTTTGCGAGTGTAACTGTATTAAAGGATGCTTCTGCTACATCTATTTATGGTTCGCGTGCTGCTAATGGTGTTATTTACATTACCACTAAACGTGGTAAAATGAATGAAAAGGCTTCTGTTACCGTTTCCGGCAACTATGGTGTTTCGATGTTGGCAAGAAATGTCGGAAGCCCAATGAGTTCAGAGCAGTTATTGAATTATCAGCTTAAGCATGACATTATATCTCAAGATGCTTATAATCAATATATGTCATCGGGCATAAATACAAATTGGCAAGATTATTTCTTTGAAAACGCTCCGACTTATCAAGGTAATATATCAGTACAAGGCGGTGGAAATCGTTCTTTGTATTATTTGTCCGCTTCTTATATGGATCAGGAAGGTATTGTGTATGGATCAGGTTATGAGCGGTATACTTTGCGCGCTAATCTTGAAACACAAATTAATGATTGGTTACGTATTGGTGCGAATGTAGCTGGTGCTTATGATGAGACAGAAACTTCTCTGTATACTTACCAAGGTTCGAACTACACATCAGGTGGTATCTTCGGTACTATGCTAAACCAACCTTATTATAATCCTTATGACGAAAACGGAAATCGTTTAGAAATGATTCCCGGATTAAACTCTTATGATCCAAACTATTTAACGGATAAAAATCCCAATAAAGGTAATCAAGCGCAATTCAATGGGAATGCTTTTATTCAACTGACTCCGATTAAAGGTTTGACTTTGCGTTCTCAATTGGGTATTGAGGCTTATGATTACCGTAGGACGACAAAAGTACTGCCGACTCATCCTAGTGCTGATGGAGTGGGTACAACTACTGAACTTTTCCGCCGCAGCTCACAATTTACGATTACGAATACAGCGGAGTATAAGTTCAGTATAAAAGATGACCATCACATAACTTTACTTGCCGGACAAGAAGGAATTAAAACTGATTTTAGTGGTTTTGCAAGTAGAACGACTGGACAAAACGATGATCGTCTGACAAGTATTTGGAGTGGAACAAGTGCTTTGCTCCTTGGTTTGAGTGATTATAGTGGCAGTATGGACCCGTATTCTTATGCATACCTTTCTTTCTTTGGTCGTGCAGAATATGCTTACCAAGATAAATATTTTGCAGATTTCTCTGTCCGTAATGACGCTTCATCACGTTTTGGTGCAGACAATAGAGCTGCTACATTCTTTTCTGGAGGTGTGATGTGGAATCTGAAAGAAGAGAATTTCTTGAAGGATGTCAATTTCTTGACAGGATTGAAATTAAAAGCAAGTGTTGGTTCTACAGGTAATTCTGAAATTGGCAATTATGATCATTTAGGGCTTGTAGGAACACGCAACTATAACGCACAAGGAGGATGGTATATTTCTGCTCCAGGTAATGATCAATTGGGATGGGAAACTCAGATTCTAACTAATGTTGGTGTGGAATTCTCGTTTTTTGACCGCATTCGTGGAGAAGTGACTTGGTATAATCGTAAGACAAAAGACATGTTAATGGAAGTGCCTGTTCCTTATACTACAGGATTTTCGTCCATTATGCAAAACATAGGTTCAATGAAGAATACAGGTGTTGAACTTACTTTTGGATTCGACATCATTAAGAATCGGGATATGTTATTGCAATTTAATGTGAATTATGCATACAACAAAAATGAAATTACAGAATTGTTCTATGGTTATGATGAATGGCCAATGCCAAGCTATACTTTGACTTATAAGGTAGGCGAGCCTTTACAATTTTACATGCCTTTATATGCGGGAGTAGACCCTGCCGACGGAAAACAGATGTGGTATATTCCGGGAACAAATGGTGAGACAACCAAAGATGTGGATTTGGCAAATTCCGGAGCGTTGGATCAAGCAACAGGTGTGACACAATATGCACCTCATACCGGCGGATTCAATCTGAATTTCTCATGGAAGGGCTTGTCACTTGGGGCAGATTTTGCATGGGTCTTGGGTAAACATATGGTAAACAATGACCGCTATTTTTCTGAAAATCCGGCAGCGTTCGCAGGTAAGAACCAGTCTACTGAAGTATTGAATGAATGGCAAAATCCTGGTGATGTTACAACGATGCCTAAGTTTGGTGAAGTGATGATTTTCGACTCTCACTTGTTGGAAAATGCGTCATTCTTGCGTTTGAAGAACTTGGCAATTGGTTATCAATTCCCCAAGACTTGGTTGGAAAAAACAAAAGTCATCAAGAATTTTAAAATTACAGCTACAGCACGTAACTTGTTTACGATTACCAAATATAAGGGTGCTGATCCGGAAATTGATTCTAATTTGACTTATGGAGCTTTCCCGAATACCAAGCAATTCACAATCGGAGCTGAAATCACATTCTAAATTAAAAAGACAACATTATGAATAAAATAATATTAGGAACTTTATTTTCTGCAATGGCTCTTGTGTCATCATGCGACTTGGATAAATTCCCGGAAACGAATATTTCAACAGAAACTGCATGGCAAACAATAAATGATGCGACTCGTTTTGAAACTGGTCTCTATTCATTTATGCAGACAATCAATGGAGGGCTTTATACTTATGCTGCAGATTATCAATCAGATTTGTTTAATGCAACTTTTTCATACGCAAACAGGGGCGGTGATTTGCATAGATGGGATTTTACAAGTTCACAATATGATATAGAAGATATTTATGAACATAATTATTATTGTATTGTTAATTGTAATAATGTAATTAATAATATCGACAATATACTTATTGCCAATGAAGATGAACAGAAAAAGGCTGACAACATCAAGGGAACTGCATATTTAATACGTGCAATATGTTACCATACACTTGCTGTACGTTTTGCCAAAGATTATGAACCGGAAACGGCAAGTTCTGATTTAGGTCTGCCTATCGTATTGAATGTTGATCCAAATGCAAAACCAAGCCGTGCTACATTGGAGCAAACTTATCAACAGATAAAATCGGATATTGCAGAAGCTCGAAGATTGATAAATGTTGAGGGTGAAGCAAATGCTATTTATTTGACTAAAGACGTTGTTGACGCTTTAGAGGCACGTGTTGATTTGTATATGCACAACTATGCAGAAGCTATATCATTGTCGGAAACATTGATTAATAAATACCCTTTAGCAACTACAACTGATGCTTTGTCTGGTTTGTTCTTGAACGATGAAGGTACAGAATTGATATATAAGGTATTCTCTTCAATAGATGAAAGAACCAATGAACTTCCGTATTATTTGTATTGGAATACAACGACGGAAAGTTACGGTCCGGACTTTATTCCATCGCAATGGGTTATTGACTTGTATGAAGATACAGATATCCGTAAGAGTGCGTATTTTATTCAAGACCATGTAGATTGTGGAGATAAATCAGCAGATGATATTTATATGTTGAATAAATATCCGGGAAATCCAGCATTGAAAACAACAACCTATGAATACTATAATATGGCTAAATTGTTTCGTGCAGCTGAGTTTTATCTGATTGCTGCTGAATCTGCATATCGGAATAATGATGAAAATGCCGCTTTGAAATACTTGAATGATTTACGGGAGAAGCGTGGGGCTTCTATCCTTAATGTGAGTGGTGATGATTTATTTACCTCTATAAAAGAAGAATGGATTAGAGAATTCATTGGTGAAGGTATGCGCTTGAATGATTTAAAGAGATGGCATGATGGTTTTCAACGTCACGACCCACAGAATATAGAAATTCTATCTGTAGGTACAGGCATGGAAACATTAAATATCAGTGCAGATAATCAAAAATTTGTTTGGGAAATACCGGCAAATGACCAAAATGCCAATACAAATTTATTGCCTAATTGGAATTAATAAGCAGTAATTGCATTGACTGCTATATAAAAAAGAAAAGAAGGTGTGCCGGAATGGCATGCCCTCTTTCTTATTTTACGGTAAAAACGTCACGTTTAACTATTTTCATACTTTGTCTTCCAATATTCATACACATATAGACATGATTTGAAATATCCATAGGTGCAACTATTGAAATAGCCATCTTGGGGATTATTACAGCGACTGCTTGAATATCCAACGGGCAAAGAACGGGTCGTCTATTTCATATTTCCCGTTTTTGATTACATATCCTTGCTTGGACAAACGTTTTAACGCACTAAATGCAGTACTGGTAGGCATCTCCCTTTTTGAATCAAGTGGAGACGTTGCGCTTTGTACTAAAATAGTTAATATGTGACGGTCGGTTTTATTCATCGCCATCCAAATGCGTTCATAGTCAAAATCGTGCAATTGAGTTAATTCGTCTACGGCATGATTTACAACCTCCACTGTCTGGCTTTCTTGTTCCAATATATTCCAAACTTGAAAGGCAAGCTGCTGTGTATAATAAGGATGGCATTGGGTAAACGAAAGGGTGTCTTTTGCTATTTGTTCCGATTGCTCTGGAACTATAAATGCAAACCGCTCTGTAAGATAACGGGAAAAATCATCGTACGGTATTTTAGGGAGCCGCATCAAAATGCCGAAATGGTAAAACGGAGATTTTTTCTTTTCGAATATCTCTTCCATCATAGATTCCTGGCTTCCTAAAAAAATATAGTTTACATTGTGTTGCAACTGCATAATGGAGCGAAGATATTTATCCAAACCTTTTTCCAGATCAATAATTTCTTGGAACTCATCCAATACCACAACGAATTTATTTTTCTCGCCTAATTTCTCTATCAACATCAATACATCTTCCAATACGATATTATTATCGCTTCCGGGTTGAAAAGTAACATCTACTCCATCAGTCATCGGATTGACTGAAAAAGTCGGGATGAACCGAAAGTGAACCATGGCATGTTTGATTTTTTCGAATGGATATAATTTAAATATGCGTTTCAGCAAAAGCGCAGCCAATTCGGTCACAGTTGTAACCGATTGGAGATTAATCATAATCACAGGCCTGTTTATATGCTGCAAGGCTTTACAAACCAAGCTGGTTTTTCCGAATCTTCGTGGACTAATCAACACCAAATGGTTTTCACTTTCCAATAATTGTCCGATTGTTTGTAATTCTTTCTCTCTGTCTGTAAAGAAAGCTCCGTCTACTACAGTTCCGAATTTAAATGGATTTCTCATATTGCGAAATTTTTCGTTGCGATATTTTTCGCAAATATAATAATTCTCTTAAAACCAAAGAAATGTCCGGTAGATAAAACAGCCTCTTTTTATGTTTGCCTAGCATGAACATTCTCTGATCGGTGCAAGTCCGTTAATAATATTCTGATAACAATGCTGAATAGTATAGGAATTACGATGAAGCACACCAAAAGTACCGATTAAAAAGACTCAAAAACACCGATTGGAATGCCTCAAAAAAACCGATTTATTTTTCCTTCAATCAAATTTAATAATTACCTTTGCTATGCAAATAAGAATTCCGTTATGAAATATTTATATAGAGTGGCAGACAAAATTCTGCAAGAAAGACTGGAAACTTTTGGGGCTGTGCTGATAGAAGGGCCTAAATGGACAGGCAAGACGACTACCGCTGAACAACATGCCAAGAGTTGCATTAAAATGCAAGACCCTGATAAAGCAGATGAATATTTGGCTACAGCATCTGCCAAACCTTCTCTTCTCTTGAGAGGGGAAAAGCCTAAGCTGATTGATGAATGGCAAGACGCTCCTGTCTTATGGGATGCTGTCCGTACAGCCGTAGACAATTCCGGTGGTGAACCTGGACAATACATTTTGACTGGAAGCAACGCCGTTGACAGAACCAAAGTTCTATTGTTACTGTAACAACTGACTCTTTCGTTTGGGAAGGTTGGCCCGGCGAAGATGCTGAATAATAATTAATAAGGTATGAAAATGAAGGCTGCACTGTTTGGTGTAGCCTTCATTTTTATATTTATAGGTATACATATTATAATATGGCATAAGCTAGTATCACAATAAGTTATAGTTTATATGAGTTATATTATTTGAATGCTTTCCGTTCCGTATTGTTTTTATTCGAAAATCTCTTTATATTTGCGATGTTTAGAAATAGAACGAGATTGAATGAAAGAATTTGTAATATCTGAGGCGCAGACCGAAAAGGCTGTGTTAGTGGGTTTGGTTACTCAGACTCAAGACGAACGCAAAACGAACGAATACTTGGACGAATTGGCTTTCCTTGCCGAAACGGCTGGGGCGGAAGTGGTGAAACGCTTTACACAAAAACTGGATACGCCCAACTCGGTGACGTATGTGGGCAAGGGAAAGCTGCAAGAGATAAAGGAATACTTGGAGATGCAGAACGAGGATGAAGAAACCGAAGTGGGTATGGTCATCTTCGATGATGAATTGTCTGCCAAACAAATCCGGAATATTGAGAACGAACTGAAGGTGAAGATACTGGACCGTACTTCGTTGATATTGGATATTTTTGCGATGCGGGCGCAGACCGCTAATGCCAAGACACAGGTGGAGTTAGCACAATACAAATACATGCTTCCGCGCCTGCAACGGCTTTGGACTCACTTGGAACGTCAAGGAGGTGGTTCTGGTGCCGGAGGCGGTAAAGGTTCAGTAGGACTTCGTGGTCCGGGTGAAACCCAGTTGGAAATGGACCGCCGTATCATCTTGAACCGTATGTCTTTGTTGAAGCAACGTTTGGCGGATATTGATACGCAGAAATCTACCCAGCGCAAGAACCGCGGGCGGTTGATTCGTGTTGCTTTGGTGGGGTATACCAATGTGGGCAAGTCTACCTTGATGAACCTGCTTGCCAAGAGTGATGTCTTTGCCGAGAACAAGCTTTTTGCAACGCTCGATACAACGGTGCGCAAGGTGATTATTGATAATTTGCCTTTCTTGCTTTCCGATACGGTCGGATTCATACGCAAGCTTCCTACGGACTTGGTTGATTCATTCAAGTCTACTTTGGATGAGGTGCGCGAAGCCGATCTGTTGGTGCATGTAGTGGATATTTCGCATCCTGATTTCGAAGAACAGATACAGGTGGTAGACAAGACTGTGTCTGAATTAGGTGCGGGAGGAAAGCCCACGATGATTGTATTCAACAAGATTGATGCTTATACCTACATAGAAAAAGATGCGGACGATTTGACTCCGAAAACAAAAGAGAATGTAACATTGGAAGAATTGATGCATACGTGGATGGCGAAGATGAACGATAATTGCATCTTTATCTCGGCGCGTAACAAGACGAACATCGAGGAGTTGAGGCGCCTATTATATAATAAGGTAAGGGAACTTCACGTGCAGAAGTATCCTTACAATGATTTTCTGTATCAAACTTACGATGAGGAGAGCGGCTTATGAGAAACTATCGTGCATTGACATCGGAAGAAATCAAGCGGCTGGAAGCTCAGGCTTGTACGGCTACAGATTGGAATGAAGTGCAAGTGGCAGAGGACTTTACGCCTGAATACATTCATCATACCCGTTTTTCGGGAAAGGTACGTTTGGGTGTGTTCGAAGGTGAGTTCCGTTTAGCGGGAGGCGTACGCAAACATGCAGGGCTTTCGTATGTGACCTTGCATAATGTGACGGTAGGCGATAATTGCTTCATCGAGAACGTGAAAAACTACATTGCCAATTATGAGATAGGCGAATCGGTTTTCATCGAGAATGTAGATATTATCCTGACCGATAAAAAATCGCGTTTCGGGAATGGAGTAGAGGTGTCGGTATTGAACGAGACCGGCGGACGGGAAGTAATGATACACGACCGTCTTTCGGCACATCAGGCATATATTATGGCATTATACCGTCATCGTCCTTTATTAATCGAGCGGATGAAGGCATTGATAGAAGCGTATGCCGAGGCTCAAGCATCCGAAACGGGAACCATTGGAAACCGGGTGAGCATCGTCAATTCGGGTTATATCAAGAATGTCCGTATCGGGGATTGTTGCGAGATAGAAGGAGCCGGACGCTTGAAGAACGGAACAATCAATAGCAATGCTTCCGACCCGGTGCATATCGGATATGGAGTGGTATGCGATGATTTTATCATATCGAGCGGCGCGCATATTGAGGACGGAACGATGATTACCCGATGCTTTGTGGGGCAGGCATGCCGCATGGGGCATAATTATTCGGCATCCGATTCGCTTTTCTTTAGCAATTGCCAGGAAGAGAACGGTGAGGCGTGTGCCATTTTTGCCGGTCCTTTTACGGTGACGCATCATAAATCGACCTTGTTGATAGCGGGTATGTTCTCGTTTATGAATGCCGGTTCAGGGTCTAATCAAAGCAATCACATGTATAAATTAGGACCGATTCATCAAGGGGCGATGGAGCGTGGGGCGAAAACCACATCCGACTCGTATATCCTTTGGCCCGCACGCATCGGGGCATTCTCGTTGGTAATGGGAAGGCACGTCAATCATCCAGATACTTCCGACCTGCCTTTCTCCTATCTGATAGAGGACAAGAATACGACTTACTTGGCTCCCGGAGTTAACTTGCGGAGCGTGGGCACCATACGTGACGCGCAGAAGTGGCCCAAGCGCGATTTGCGTAAAGACCCGTTGCGCTTAGACCAAATCAATTATAACTTGCTTAGTCCGTACACTATCCAGAAGATGATGAAGGGGCGGGAAATCTTGAAAGAATTGGCACGGGTGTCGGGCGAGACTTCGGAAACGTATGCCTATCAAAGTGCGAAGATTAAGAACTCGGCATTAAATAAAGGCATTAAGTTCTACGAAACGGCTATCCATAAGTTCTTGGGAAACTCTGTCATCAAGCGTTTGGAAAAGATTCAGTTCCGAAGCGATGAGGAAATCCGCAAGCGTCTGCTTCCGGATACATCTATCGGGAGCGGGGAATGGGTGGATATTTCCGGCTTGATTGCTCCGAAGAGCGAAATCGAACGTTTGATGAACGATATCGAGACCGGTGCCTTGTCTACGGTAGACCAGATACACGACCGCTTTGCCGATATGCATGCGCATTATTATACGTATGAGTGGACATGGGCATACGAAAAGATGTTGGAGTTCTATCAGTTGGATGCGGAACGGATAACGGCATCTGATATTTGTACGATTGTACGTCAATGGCAGGACTCTGTAGTAGGGCTGGACCGTTTGGTTTACGAAGATGCAAAGAAGGAATTTTCGTTGACCTCGATGACCGGTTTCGGTGCCGATGGAAGCAAAGCGGAGCAAAAACTCGATTTCGAGCAAGTGCGCGGTGTATTCGAAAGCAATCCGTTCGTTACGGCGGTATTGGAACATATCAAGGTAAAGACGGAATTGGGAAATGAATTGCTGGACCGTTTGAGCGGACTTGTATAAATTGAAAATTGAAGATTGAGAATTAAAAATTAATATCCTCTGTGGTACTCTGTGACCTCTGTGGTGATAATAGATAAGGAGGAAATGGTATGAAAAAATATGTTTGGTTGGTATGCCTGATGTGCTGCATCAGCATGATGGCACAAGCCGGGAATTATCGGAAAAGAGAAGTCACTCATCCGTGTTTTGTAACGGCTAATACCTCGAAGATAGAGATAAAGAAAATAATATTAACCGATGAGCAGACGCAGGTTGATGCGGTTTTGTATGGGAAACCGGGTGAAGTTGCGGTAATCTCTTCGAATACTTGTTTGCGGAGTGCGGAACAAGAATTTCCTTTGCGTGAAGCGGGAAATGTGTCGATAGACGGGAAGACGGTTCCGGAACGGATACCGGACTCAGGCAAAATGGATATTATCCTTTCGTTTGCACCGATACCTCAGGGTGTGCATGCGGTGGATTTTGTGGAAAAAGAAGAAGGCTGGACCATTTATGGAGTGCAATTGACCGGAGTTGAGCCTTACGTTTACTTGCCCAGTTTCTTGCAAACAAGGCGTTTGGAGCAAAGCCGTGCCTTGCCTGAGCCGCAATTGAAGGCGGGAAAGTCTATCATCAACGGTTATATCTTGGGATATCATCCGGATATGGACTTGGATGTCGTGTTCCGTCATTCCGATTGGCTTCTTTATAATCAATGGGGTCAGACCGTGCGGGTACGTCAGGACGGTTCGTTCCATATCGAGACTGATTTGTTATTGGCTGGAGGTGCCCGTTTGCAAATCAATAAAGCCCAATTGGATTTGTTCTTGGTGCCGGGCGAAGAGATGACGGTTTATATTCATCTTCCGAAGTTGAGCATGTCGGCTTCCCGTTTATTGAAGGATAAATACGGGCAAGAGCAAAAAGCATGGTTCGATGGCGGAGCATCCGCTTTGAATGCGGAATTGGCAACATGGGGATATCCTTTGTCGATGAATGAAGAACCGGGCTTTGAGGATTTGACTTCCGGATTATCTGCGAATGAATATGCGAAGTATGTAAAGCATCACTATGCCAAATACGAAAAAGCATTGCAACACGATGAAAAAGTAGGGGAAGCATATCGTCAGTATGTCTTGTTGAACCTGAAGATGAATGAGTTGGTTACATTGGGCGCAAAAGGTGAAATGCCGGGCATTGTGCAGTCTCCTTATTTCCGGTATGGATATGATTATACTACGTATTTGGAATACATGGAGCGCGACAAAGGACAGACGGTAGATTTATGGGAAGATGTGAAGAAGGCACGTACGGTGTACCGGAATTTTGTGAAAGAACGTAAGTTTTCTTCCGAAGACAAGAAGTTGATGAAGAGCATTACCCAGCCTGCCATTCAAGAATATATTAAGGATAAGGCAAAAGCGCTTGAGGCGAAAGCCTTGCTTGCCGAGTCGAATAAGACGTATGTAGTGGCAGAGTTGGATGAAAACGTATCGGGCGCGGATATCTTGCCGGCCATCATTGCTCCTTACCGGGGTCAAGCCGTATTGATAGATTTCTGGGCAACGTGGTGCGGTCCGTGCCGGAAGAGCATGTTTGCGATTCGGGATTTGAAAAAGAAGTTAGATTCAAAAGATGTGGTTTATATTTACCTGACCGGACCTTCATCGCCCGAAACCGAATGGAAGACGGCGATTAATGATATCAACGGTGTGCATTATCGGCTGAAGAAGGAGCAATGGGAGTATTTGTGCCATACGTATGGCATAACGGGTATTCCCGGATACTTGGTCATCAGCTACGATGGAAAATTGCAAGATAAATATGTAGGTTTCCCCGGTACGGATGTGCTGATGAAAGACTTGCTCCGGGCTGGAGAGTGATTACAAATAGAACGCAGAGACGCAAAAGCGCAGAGCTATTTATTTGAGAGGGCAAAGGTCACAAAGCGAAAATAGATAATCCTCTATGTCCTTTGCCTTCTCTAAAAATTAATTCTTTGCGTTTTTGCGTCTCTGCGTTTTATTAAAGAGGAATTTTTTCTTCTCGATTAAGGAAATATTTCAATAATACTTTGTACCTTTGCTCTCAGGTAATAACTAACAATTAATTTCTAATCGATTATGGCAACAACACCAGAATTCAAGTATCAGCCGATGTTCGAACACGGAGAGGATACTACTGAATACTATTTGCTTACGAAAGACTATGTGTCGGTAAGCGAGTTCGAAGGGAAACCTATCCTGAAAGTGGAAAAAGAAGGTCTGACCGCTATGGCAAATGCGGCTTTCCATGATGTTTCTTTCATGTTGCGCCGTTCGCACAACGAACAAGTCGCAAAGATTCTGCACGATCCCGAAGCAAGCGAGAACGATAAGTATGTGGCTTTGACTTTCTTGCGTAATGCCGAAGTTGCGGCTAAGGGCGTATTGCCTTTCTGCCAAGATACCGGTACGGCTATTATCCACGGAGAGAAAGGCCAGCAGGTATGGACGGGCTATTGCGATGAAGAAGCTTTGTCTTTGGGTGTATATAAGACTTATACCGAAAATAACCTGCGTTACTCGCAAAATGCTCCGCTGAGCATGTACGAAGAAGTGAATACCCGTTGCAATCTTCCGGCACAAATCGATTTGGAAGCTACCGAAGGTATGGAATACAACTTCTTGTGTGTGACCAAGGGAGGTGGCTCCGCTAACAAGACTTACTTGTATCAGGAAACCAAAGCCATCTTGAATCCGGCTACTTTGGTTCCGTTCTTGGTAGAAAAGATGAAAACGTTGGGAACGGCGGCTTGTCCTCCTTATCATATCGCTTTCGTTATTGGCGGTACTTCTGCAGAAAAGAACTTGCTGACCGTGAAATTGGCTTCTACGCATTATTATGATAACCTGCCTACTACAGGAAACGAATACGGGCGTGCTTTCCGCGACGTTGAATTGGAAAAGAAAGTGTTGGAAGAAGCTCACAACATCGGTTTGGGCGCACAGTTCGGAGGTAAGTATTACGCACACGATGTACGCATCATCCGCTTGCCTCGTCACGGTGCTTCTTGTCCGGTAGGCTTGGGCGTATCTTGCTCGGCAGACCGTAACATCAAATGTAAAATCAATAAAGACGGTATTTGGATTGAGAAATTAGATTCGAATCCTGGCGAATTGATTCCGGAAGAATTGCGTCAGGCTGGAGAAGGCAATGCGGTAAAGATTGACCTGAATCGTCCGATGAGTGAAATCTTGGCAGAATTGGATAAATATCCGGTTGCTACTCGTTTGTCTTTGAACGGAACAATTATCGTAGGTCGTGATATCGCTCATGCCAAATTGAAAGAACGTTTGGATAAAGGTGAAGACCTCCCTCAATACATCAAAGACCATCCGATTTATTATGCAGGGCCTGCCAAGACTCCGAAGGGAATGGCGTGCGGCTCGATGGGACCGACTACTGCCGGACGTATGGACCCGTATGTTGACCTGTTCCAAAGCCATGGCGGAAGCATGATTATGTTGGCTAAGGGTAATCGTAGCCAAGCCGTAACAGATGCTTGCAAGAAATACGGAGGTTTCTATTTAGGCTCTATCGGCGGACCTGCAGCTATCTTGGCTCAGAACAACATCAAGAGCATCGAATGTGTGGAATATCCTGAATTGGGTATGGAAGCCATTTGGAAGATTGAAGTGGAAGATTTCCCGGCATTTATCTTGGTAGACAACAAGGGTAATGATTTCTTTAAGCAAATCAAGCCGCGTTGCACGTGTAAATAAGGTTTAAATCCGATTTAAACGCAGATTAACGCAGATTTTCGCAGATTGATATTTAGAATATAATCCGCGCGAATCTACGTTAATCTGCGTTTCTTTAATAGAAGTATATTCTTTTCTATTTTATCATAAATACCGGATTGTCAGGGGTACTTTTTCTCGGCTGGTAGGTAAAGCCTTCCCATTCAAATTTCTTTATCAGTTTAGGGTCTTCTATCCGGTTTTGCAGGATGTATTTTGTCATTTCTCCCCGGCACATTTTGATATAAACGATAACTGATTTAGGCTTTCCGTCCTTATATACATAAAAGTCGGGTGTGATGACGCGCACTTCTTTGCATACCCGTTCCCAATCGAACAGATTTTTCATTTCTCCGCTGGCAAGATTGAGCAAAATGCCTCCTTGCTTTTTGATTTCTTCGATAAAATAATCTGTCAGTAGGGGTTTCCAATAGTCGAAAATCGTACATTCGTGTTGAGGCAGACGGACATGTCCTTCCAATCGGTAGTTTTTGATTACGTCTAACGGGCGCAACACGCCATACAGGAAAGAAGAAATAAACAAATGTTGTTGTGCATAGTCAAAGTCTTCAGGCGTAAAGAATTTGGGATTGATATGCTTGAATGCAATGCCCGTATAAGCCAAGATAGCTGGAAGGAAGTGCCCGGTTTCTGAAGGGAAATCCAATAAGCGTACATAAGCGTCGGCTGCTAACTGGGGCTTGGTGTAGAATAATTGAGCCAGTTCTGATGCGCTATAGTGAACCATGTCAAGAGCAATCTCTTTTGCTTTTGTCTCAAAGAGGGGGAGAGAGGTAAAAGGTACTTTTATCCGGCTATGCTCGGTCATGGTTTTTGAGCAGGAAATAAATAGAATCATAAATAGTTAATAATTAACAATGAGGGCGTATCAAAATGAGAATTGCCTATCAAAAAGTAATGTCATTCTGAACGCAGTGAAGAATCTCGTGTGTATAAACTTGTGTTTTCGAGATCCTTCACTCCGTTCAGGATGACAAAATGAAAGCTAATTATTTGTACTCTTGCCAACTCTTTATCTTGATGTCTTCTTGCTTCATTTGACAGAAGGCTTCGATGAAAGCTTTTGCCAGACGGGCATTGGTAATCAACGGAATGTTGTGGTCGATAGCTCCACGCCGGATGCGATAACCGTTGGTCAGTTCACGTTTGGTGTGGTTCTTCGGAATGTTGACAATCAAATCAAATTTGTGACCTGCTATCATCTTCATTACATTGTTCTCGGCATGCGGACGTTCATCGGGCCAGAATACCGGTGTAGTTGGTATGCCATGTGAGTTGAGGAATGTAGCGGTGCCTGCGGTTGCATAGATGTGATAGCCGTGTTTGCTCAGCTCTAAGCTGGCGTCTAATAGGTCGACTTTCGACTTCGTGGCTCCCGAAGACAGCAATACCGATTGTTTCGGAATCTTGTAGCCTGTAGCAATCATCGCATTGAGCAATGCTTCATCGAAATCATCGCCTAAGCATCCGACCTCACCTGTAGACGACATATCCACACCCAATACCGGGTCGGCATTTTGCAGACGTGCAAATGAGAATTGCGAAGCTTTTACACCAATCCAATCAATGTCGAACGCTGATTTGTCGGGTTGAGTGTAGGGAGCATCTAACATGATGCGGGTAGCCGTTTCGATAAAGTTGCGTTTCAATACTTTTGATACGAAGGGGAAGCTGCGCGATGCGCGTAAGTTACATTCGATGACTTTCACTTCGTTCTTGCGCGCCAAGAATTGGATATTGAACGGACCTGAAATGTTCAATTCTTTGGCAATGCGGCGGCTCATCTTCTTGATTTGACGTGCTGTAGAGAAATAAATATGTTGGGCAGGGAAGACCAAAGTAGCGTCTCCTGAATGGACTCCTGCGTATTCGATGTGTTCCGAAATGGCATATTCCACGATTTCTCCGTGTTGCGCTACGGCATCAAATTCAATTTCTTTGGTCTCTTGCATGAATTGCGATACCACTACCGGATATTCTTTCGAAACTTCGCTTGCCATTTGCAGGTAGCGTTTCAGTTCTTCTTCATCGTAGCAGACGTTCATGGCGGCACCGCTCAATACGTATGATGGGCGTACCAATACCGGATAGCCTACTTTTGCCACAAATTGCTCTACGTCTTCTAAGCTGGTCAGTTCTTGCCAAGCAGGTTGGTCGATGCCCAACTGGTCGAGCATAGCCGAGAATTTGTTGCGGTTTTCGGCACGGTCGATGGATACCGGCGATGTGCCTAAGATAGGAACTGATTGGCGGTGGAGCTTCATGGCAAGGTTGTTCGGGATTTGTCCGCCTACCGATACAATGACACCGCGGGGCTGCTCTAAGTCGATGATATCCAATACGCGTTCGAAAGAAAGTTCATCGAAGTAGAGGCGGTCGCACATATCGTAGTCGGTAGAAACCGTTTCGGGATTGTAGTTAATCATAATAGACTTATATCCCAATTTGCGTGCGGTTTGGATGGCATTCACCGAACACCAATCGAACTCAACGGAAGAACCGATGCGGTAAGCGCCGGAACCTAATACAACGACTGATTTTTCGTTCTTGTAATAATTTACGTCATATCCCTCTATGGCGTAGGTCATATAGAGGTAATTGGTAAGTTCGGGATGTTCCGATGCTACGGTATTGATGCGTTTCACGGCAGGCAAGATGCCTAACTTCTTACGGTATTCGCGTACGGCAAGGTTTTCTCTCTCCATGTTTCCGCCTTGCGGTTTCAGGACGAAGCGTGCTATTTGGAAGTCGGAGAATCCTAACCGCTTGGCTTCACGCATTACTTCGGGCGTGATTTCTTCCAAGGTGTTATAGCTTTGTAGCTTGTGTTTGTAATCAACGATGTTCTTCAGCTTGCCGATAAACCACGGGTCTATCTTGGTCAGGTCGTAGATGCGTTGGATGTCATAGCCTTCTTCCAGTGCCTGTGCGATGGCGAAGATGCGGAGGTCGGTAGGATTGGCAAGCTCGTCATCCAAATTGTCGAATTTCGTGTGGTCATTGCCTACAAAACCGTGCATGCCTTGCCCGATCATGCGCAAGCCCTTTTGGATAATCTCTTCAAACGAACGTCCGATAGACATGATTTCGCCTACCGACTTCATGCTCGAACCGATGCGGCGCGATACGCC
>ULTX01001321.1_pt1 | contig 31491 bp, 27 predicted proteins | sample 1958041 | NCBI WGS metagenome assembly ULTX01 (sample SAMEA4835747, study PRJEB28245) | human gut metagenome | biome: gut microbiome; material: fecal sample | place: Denmark | collected 2008
ATTGCGGTTGCAAAGGTAGGCATTTTCCTTAAACTAACAAACATTTCGGTGTCTTTTTTACCAAATAATTTCAACTTGAAATATATTAGATTGATTATCAATCCATTCTGTCACGATAATCTTCATAAGAAAAAACACGAAAGACTTTGGCTTCTCCGTTTTTAGTCCACATCGCGATGGCCGGATGATGAATTCCGTTGAACATATTTGTTTTTACCGTAGTATAGTGTATCATGTCTTCGAAGATGATCCGTTCACCAATCTTCAATTCATGATCGAAACTCCAATATCCCATATAGTCTCCACTCAGACAGGAGTTGCCACCCATACGATAGGTGTATGGTCCCTGTTCGCCCATCTGTGCTCCACGGATGACGGGCTGGTAAGGCATTTCCAGGCAATCGGGCATGTGGCACGTGAAGCTGACGTTCAGAATGGCTGTACGTATGCCATGATTTTCGACGATATCGACTATCTCAGACGACAGTACTCCTGTTTGCCAGGTAAAGGCAGATCCCGGTTCCAGAATGATTCGCAGATGAGGATAACGCTCTCTGAGACCTTTCAAAAGGCCGATAAGGTGTTCTACATCGTAATCTTTGCGAGTCATCAGATGTCCTCCGCCCAGATTCAGCCATTTCAGTTGGGGAAACCAGCGTGAGAATTTCTTTTCTAAGTGAGCCAGTGTGCGCTCTAATTCATAGGAAGACGATTCGCAGTGACAATGGCAATGGAAGCCTTCAATTCCCTGAGGTAGTTGGTCGGGCAGTTGATCGGCTATTACGCCAAATCGGGTACCGGGAGCACACGGATTGTATAATTCAGTCTCTACTTCCGAATATTCCGGATTGACTCGAATGCCGCAGGAAATGTCTTCTCCTTGGGCTGCTACCATTGGGTAGAAGCGGTTGAATTGCGATAGCGAATTGAAAGAAATGTGGCTGCTGCAGCGCATTATTTCCGGGAAATCTGCTTCCGTATAAGCCGGTGAATAAGTATGCGCTTTACTGCCAAATTCTTCGAGTGCCAGGCGGGCTTCATAAACGGAACTGGCTGTTGAATGGTCGATGTATTCACGGAATATAGGAAAAGACTTCCACATAGCAAATGATTTGAAAGCAAGGATTATTTCCACTCCGGCACGTTCGGCCACACTTTTTATCAGCGTGAGGTTCTTTCTCAACAATTCCTCCTCCATGATGTAACAAGGTGAAGGGAAAAGGGTAAAATCTATCATTGTTCGTTATATATAATTCTGTTAATATTCAATGTTCAGCATTCTGTATGATACAGTGTCAGTCTATTACTTTGAAGCGGGCAAACCGAAGAAGTAACTGTTTGTCTCCAGCATGTTGGAAACGTATGGTTGCCTTGGCGTTCTCTCCTACTCCTTCTACTTTCAATACTTCGCCACGACCAAAACGTTCGTGTTCGATAAACTGTCCTTCGTGCAGTGCAGTCTGACTTGCTTGGGGGATGGAAGAAGGTTGTTTCGCCGTCTCCATGCGTTTTAAGTTACGGGGCAGCGTAGAACCTATCAACCTTTTACGTGGAGGCATGTTGGCATCGGTCGATGAAGAAGCTGGCTGGTTCTCGGAAAGATGGACGAATGGACGGGACGGTCTGTTTGAAGCATTTCGGAAATATTCTCCTCTGTTGTTTACTTGCCGTTCCAACAACATGTTCTGGGGTAAACTCAAATAGTTTGCATCTATATCATATAGGAAACGACTTGGGCTTTCAAATTCCATTTTGCCGTAGCGCATACGTGTTTTTGCATAAGAAAGGAAACAATGCTCTTCGGCGCGCGTAATGGCAACATAAAACAGACGACGTTCTTCTTCAAGAGCACGGGAGGATTCTCCGGTCATGCTGCTCGGGAAAAGATTTTCTTCCATACCAACAACAAAAACGTTCCGAAATTCAAGTCCTTTGGCGGAATGTACAGTCATCAATGTGATTTTCTCATCGTTGTCGTCTTTATCAGAGTCTTGGTCGGTAAGGAGTGATACTTCCGACAGAAAATCACTTAAAGAAATGTGTTCATTTCCTTCTTCCTGTCTTTCAGCACAAAAATCCTTCATACCGTTTACCAGTTCTTCTATATTTTCTTTTCGACTCAGGTTTTCCGGAGAGTTGTCCTGGCATACGTCATTAATGATACCGGAATACCGGATAATTTCTTCACCCAATTCACTGGCATTTTTCTGCTCGACGTCTTTTATAAAGTCATTGATCAAATCACGAAACTTTTGTAGTTTGCCAATGGTTCCTTTATTAAAATTCAGTCCATAAGCCAGTGGTTCGCATAACACCGTCCACAGGCTGACATTCTTATCAGTAGCGGCCGCAATGATTTTGCCGACAGTCGTATCGCCGATGCCACGAGCCGGATAATTAATGATGCGTTTAAAGGCTTCTTCATCGTTGGGATTGATCACCAAGCGGAAATAGGCTATTACATCTTTTATTTCCTTGCGTTGATAAAAGGACAGACCTCCATAAATGCGGTAAGGCATGTTCCGTTTACGCATGGCTTCTTCAAAAATACGACTTTGAGCATTCGTACGATAAAGTACTGCAAAGTCGGCATATCCATATCCTTGGTTGCGGCGTAGTTCTGCAATCTTGTTTATTACGATTTCGCCTTCTTCTACATCGCTGTATGCCTGAAATACGCCGATCGGTTCACCTTGATCTTTCTTCGAATAGACTTCTTTGTGTATCTGGCGCATGTTTTTACTGATCAGACTGTTGGCGGCCGATACAATACTTTGTGTAGAACGATAATTCTGTTCCAGCTTGAAAACCTGTGTACCTGGGTAAGCTTTGGTAAAATATAGAATATTGTCAATGTCGGCTCCTCGGAAAGAATAAATACTTTGAGCATCATCGCCAACCACACAGACATGTTGGTGGTTCTTGGCCAGTTGCAATACGATACTGTGCTGGGCTATGTTGGTGTCCTGATACTCGTCCACCAGAATGTAACGGAACTGTTCTTGATAGCGTGCCAGCACATCGGGATGGTCGCGAAAAAGCAGAAATGTATAAAACAGCAAATCGTCAAAATCCATCGCATCAGCTTGACGACAACGTTCCCAGTAACGTCGGTAAATATCGCGTAATGCAGGAACCTTGTTCATGCAATCGTTTTCGTAAGCTTCTTTGTTGCGGGCATAATCTGACGGAGATACAAGGTGGTTCTTCGCATTGGATATGCGTGCCTGTATCAATCCGGGTTTATAGCATTTCTCATCAAGCTGCATCTCCTTTATGATCGAACGTATCAGACTTTTGCTATCTGCAGTGTCGTAAATAGTGAATTGGGGAGTGAAGCCAAGATTGGCAGCTTCGGCATGCAAAATGCGCAGGAACAAAGAGTGAAAGGTTCCCATCCACAGGTAGCGCGCTCTCCCCGTACCTACTTGTCGGGCAATACGTTCTTTCATTTCCCGCGCAGCCTTGTTGGTAAATGTCAGTGCAAGTATATTCCAAGGTTGATAGCCATTTTCCAACAGCCATGCAATCTTATAGGTAAGCACACGGGTTTTCCCCGATCCGGCACCAGCTATCACCAATGACGGTCCGTCGTTATAAAGCACAGCTGCTCGCTGGCTGTCATTCAATTCATTTATATAATCTGACATAGTTTGCCAAAATCTTTCGATAAAACATAAACTCGTGCAAAGATAAGCAAAGGAGAGCGCAGAGACAAAGGAAAACGAAGTTTTCAATTCGAGTCATATTGAGTTGCATTCTATTTTTATAAAGATTAGGAAAAAGCATCCATGAGGCCGAACTTTTCTCGAACGATTCTGTTTTTTATTAAAAGGTTTTTCCTATATTTGTACAAACCTTTTTTTTAATCAAACATTGATATACTTAAGAGATATTTGATATGATACTTACAACTTTAATAGCAACTATTATGATGTTCCAAATGCCTACACTTCCGTATGCTCATGACGCATTGGAACCTGTAATCAGTCAGGCCACTATAGACTTCCACTATGGGAAGCATTTGCAAACCTATGTAAACAACTTGAACAATCTGGTACCCGGTACGGAATTCGAAGGAAAAAATCTCGAAGAGATTGTTTCTACTGCTCCTGATGGCCCTATTTTTAATAATGCAGGGCAAGTGATGAATCATACTTTCTACTTTTTGCAATTTTCTCCCACGCCTAAACGGCATGAGCCAGCCGGTATATTGGCTGAAGCTATTAATCGTGATTTTGGTAGTTTCGAGAATTTTAAGAAAGAGTTTACGGCAGCAGCTACCGGTCTTTTCGGCTCAGGTTGGGCATGGCTTTCAATCGATAAGGAAGGAAAATTGCATATAACAAAAGAAGCTAATGGCAGTAATCCGTTGCGTGCTGGTCTTATTCCTTTGCTCACGTTTGATGTATGGGAACACGCTTATTACTTGGATTATCAGAATCGTCGTGCCGATCACCTGCAAGCTTTATGGAATATTATTGACTGGGAAGTTGTTGAAAAAAGACTGAAATAACCAGTATTTTTATTGTACGTAACGCATCTGTTAAGGTTAAAATCCTTTCGGATGCGTTTCCAGTTTCGTGATTACATCTAACAGGTTTTTAAATAAATGATAGCTTGTTAGGCAATAATTTATTAACTTTGCTAAAACGAACATTTCTGCAAAACTAAAAAGATGAAGCTTATAGTTGTTACCCCGCCCACTTTTTTTGTGGAAGAAGACCAAATTATTACTGCCCTTTTTGAAGAAGGGTTGGACATTCTGCACTTGCGGAAACCTACCACGCCCGCCATGTATTCAGAGCGTCTTCTTACACTGATTCCGGAGAAATACCATAAACGTATTGTTACGCACGAACACTTTTATTTGCAGAACGAATTCAATTTATTGGGAATTCATCTGAATGCCCACAATCCCCAGGAGCCCCATGATTATGAGGGAAATGTAAGTTGTACCTGCCATTCCATAGAAGAATTGAAGGGGAAAAAGCATTTTTATGATTATGTATTTTTAAGTCCCATATTTGATTGCATAACTAAAGCCAATGTCGCCTCCGGGTTTACTGCAGAAGAACTGCGCTTGGCTCGAAAAGAAAAAATCATAGATAGCAAAGTTATGGCTTTTGGAGGAATTACCCTCGATAACATTTTGCAGATCAAAGATTTTGGATTTGGAGGGGCAGTGATTATGGGTGATTTGTGGAATAAGTTTAACGCCTGTACCGATCGCGATTATACCAAAGTGATTCAACACTTTAAACTTCTGAAAGAAATGGCTGACTGAACCTATCTGTTGATATGAAAACAGGATACACTCTTTGATGAATGTATCCTATTTTATATATCAGGGGGGAAGGAGTCAAAGCTGATAACTTGAGTGTGTGGTAAGCACTCTAAGCTATATTAGATATACAGCTCACACTCTTTTCGGACGGAACAAGCCTTCTTGAGCATTATGTTTACGATAGCAAGAAGCAATCCGTTCACTCTTCTTGCCTGATAGGGACATATTGTGACGCATCGCATACACGAAATACAGGCTTTCTTGTTCACTTTTGTCGGATTATTCTTGTTGATAGCGCCTACAGGACATTTGGAAGCACAGAGACCGCATTGAGTACATGCCTTTGTGGCTTTAGGTACTATACCTGCTTTGGCAGCTTTCCGGTAAGGTCTGTTCCCAGGTATTACAGGAGTGGAGCGATCATTTCTCTTTAACTTACTTCCAATTTGCTCAACAAAAGCTCTTAAATGCCTATAATCATCCTTATCCGGTCTGTTTGTGGCAAATCTATGGGCTATTGCGTGTTCTGCAATGGCTGCTATTGCCGATACGACTGTAAATCCGTCTTGCTGCACAATATCCTGAAGTTCCACCAGAGTGTCTTCATACGCACGATTGCCATACACACAAACTATGATTGCTTTTGCATTATTTCCCTGAATCTTTGAGATTCGTTCTGTTACTATAGAAGGGACTCGACCGCTATAGGATGGAACGGCAACTATAGCTATATCATCATTTGTTAATGAGTATTTATTAAAATCCTCATTCTCGTTTGACAAGTCAATACTTGTAATGTCGCGACTCAATTCGTTTGCCAGAAAATCAGCAACCTTCTTTGTTCCTCCAGTCGGACTGAAAATTATTTCATATATTTTCATATCTCCTATCTTCTTTCTCTTTTATTTTATTTAAGTTGCGCAAGTATCTTAAAAGGTTGTAATAAAGAAGTTTAGAATTTATGCCAATACCTTTGTAATAGTACGCCGACCATATACTCGACCTATCGGATTTAATATCTAAGCCCACCTTGGTGGGAAAGTACTTCTTTTAACTTCTGTTGAACACTTGCGAAACTTGAGCTATTTTATTTTCTGTTTTTACTTTGCATACCAGGAGGTAATATAATAAGTGTTCTGGGGCGGTTTGATATTTTCAGGTTCCGCCTGCTTAAAACATCCCTTCAAACCAAGTTCCAGAGCTGTCTGATGGAAATGGGACAAGGCGATGCCGGCATCAACTCTTTTGATGATTTCCTCACCTTTCGAAATTCCGGATTTGTAAGTCACATAGAAATGATAATCATTGCATGACTTCAACACACGCCAAGGTTGTGTGTTCTTATTAGACGGAGCCAATCTGAGCATTTCCAATGCTTCAACATACTCACCGGCCATATCTTTAGAAAGAGGATTCTGAAAATTATCCATATAGAATAATGAGCTCCATTCCTTTCGATTGGAAGAGCGCATGGCAGTCCTCATCAGCGATTCTGCCATACTGCGCTTCGCAGCCGGATATCCGACAGGTGAAATGGCTGGAAACAGTTCGTTTTGGGGAATTCCCATTGCAGAAGCAAAGCCTTCCCTGTTGAATGTCGCTGCCAGCCAAACTGTACCCAGTCCCAATGCCGTTGCCTCCAGAATTAAATTTTCAAATTCGTATCCGGCAGCCACATGGGCTAAGTTTATATCTGGAACAGAAATACCCATAAAAGAACTTGCCCCTTTTATCACTCCGTATGTGCCAAGTTTTTCACCTTCAGAAGCCAGTTTTTTATCAATAATATACTTCTTCACTGGCATTCCAAAAGGATTTTCAAGACTGTCCATGTAGCTTTGAAGCATTGTTCTTACACCAGATTCAAGCTCTTTGTCCTGATAGGTGCGTACACTACAGCGCTTTTTGATTGTTTCGATTATTGGTATAGGCATTTTTTTGCACATTTTGTATCCTCCGTTACATTTTAATGATAATCTTTCCGTTCAGTTTCCCATGGGCTATAAGCTCAAGTGCTTCATTAACCTGAGATAGAGAGAATATTCTTGAATCAATATCAGGCATAATATGGTATTTTTCAACAATTTCTGTTATCTGTTTAAGTTGGTCACCACTTGAACGAACAAACATAAAGCGGTATTCCTTACCTTGTTTACGGGCAGCTGAATCATACCTACTTCCGGCAAGAGTGAACAGCACTTTCTTAAGCCATGAAAACCCGTTTCTTTTTGCAAACATCTTGTTAGGAGCTGTTCGTAAACTGAGCAGACGTCCTCCTTTTCTTAAGACAGACAACTCATGTTCAAATTCATTTGCCCCCAACGTATCAATCACATAATCCATATCGGATAGGACTTCCCAATAATTTTCCTTCTTATAGTCTATATATTGATCGACACCCATCTTAAGAAGTTTATCCTGGGAACGTGCATTCCCGGTTACTATAACACGCAGTCCCATTGACTTTGCTATGGGTACGGCAATTTGTCCGAAACTGCCTGAAGCACCTGTAATCAACAGTGTTTTTCCGGCGTGAACTTCAAGTTCTTCAACAAGTCCCTGATAGGCTGTCAAACCAGCCAATGGTATGGCGGCAGCTGTTACAAATTCATAACCTGACGGCATTTTAGCTAAAGCTTCATGAGCTATAGTAATATATTCAGCAAAGGCTCCTATTTTATTTATAGGGAGTCGCGCATAAACCCTGTCACCAACACAAAAATCTTTTACGTCATTCCCTACTTTTTTTACGATACCGGAACACTCATTACCCTGTGTTAGAGGCATTCGATAATCCTGAATCAGTTTTACGCTACCTGTTAGTTGAAGAATATCCAGAGGATTTACGGCGGCAGCCATAACCTTTACAAGCACTTCATTTTCCTTTGGTTCCGGGAGTAAAACTTCATTGATGGAAACCTTAATTTCCTTTGTGTATTTTTTGATTTGAGCAGCTTTCATATTTATGTCATCATTAAAATAAAACTATCAACCATTAATAGAAGCAGCTTTTTTACGGTCACTCATAATCTCAACCATATTATCAACAGACCATTGGAGTAGAGAATCGAGGATTGGCTTTAAAGATTTTGCTCTTTCAGTCAGAGCGTATTCTACTCTTGGCGGTATTTCAGAGAATATTGTTCTTGTAACATATCCGTCTTCTTCCAGTGTACGGAGTGTCATTGACAGCATTCTCTGTGATATATCCGGCATTTGTTGTTTCAATTCCGTAAAACGCATGTTTTCCTTACCTGATCTGTCCAGGATATAAATAACGAGTAGTGCCCATTTATCACATAATCTTGCCAATATGTTTCTTACCGGACAACTTGGAAACATGGCATCTTGTATTGTTGATCTTTTCATAATTTATAATAAAACAAATATTCTAAATAGATATATTGAATATCTTAAATGACATGCAAAGGTAAAAAGTCTATTTTAATAATCAAGTATATTTTTTATACTATTATCAATATTGAGTATCGATTTTATCAAATACATAAACAAGGATTTAGGAATTGTTTACCGAAAATTCTAAAATAATCGAATCGGCATAGGCCGGATAAAAGATAGATTATAGAGGTCATTGAGATATTGTACTGTTCTTACCTTATTTAAATTTTGCAAGTTTATTAATTGATTGTGTTTAAGAAGTTTAGCCAATACTTTTGTGAAAGCATGCCGACTATGTACTACTGTTCAAAAGTGTATGTGTTATGGTGTATGCAAGTAACGTTTATTCGACTCATTTTTTGTGGTCAAATGTACGAACTACTAATACGCAAAACAGGCTGTAACTACCGCAAAATCAGTGAGTTACAGCCTGTTATTAAGATTCGATTATTTCGGGAATTATTCCTCTATTGCAGCCTGCGCCGCAGCCAGTCGGGCAATAGGCACACGGAACGGAGAGCAGCTTACATAATTCAAGCCTACTTTGTGGCAGAATTTTACAGAAGATGGCTCACCACCATGCTCGCCGCAAATACCGCATTTCAAATCGGGACGAACGGCACGACCCTTTTCTGTTGCCATACGTATAAGTTGACCTACACCATTCTGGTCGAGTACTTGGAACGGATCGACTTTCAGAATCTTCTTCTCCAGATAAACCGGCAAGAAGGAGGCGATATCATCACGTGAGTAACCAAATGTCATCTGTGTCAAGTCGTTTGTTCCGAATGAGAAGAATTCGGCAGATGAAGCAATACGGTCGGCTGTCAAGGCTGCACGCGGAACTTCGATCATGGTACCAACCTTAAAGTCAATGCTGTCACCCTTTTCTTCAAATAATTTTGCAGCTTCGGCACGAATTACTTTCTCCTGTTCCTTGAACTCGTACAAGATACCGGTAAGCGGAACCATGATTTCAGGATGTGTTTCTACACCTTCTTCCTTCAGTTCAAGTGCCGCACCCAGAATGGCACGTGTCTGCATCTGCGTGATTTCCGGATAAGTATTTCCCAAACGGCAGCCACGGTGACCCAGCATCGGGTTGTGTTCGCACAATGCTTCGACACGTTGCTGAATGTATTGCAGACTTACACCCATGGCTTCGGCCATATCTTGCTGACCTTTTAAATCGTGAGGTACGAATTCGTGCAAAGGTGGATCGAGCAGACGGACTGTGACAGGATATCCGGCCATTGCCTTAAAGATTCCTTTGAAGTCGGCTTGCTGATAAGGCAAAATCTTATCCAGTGCCTTGCGACGACCTTCAGCATCTTCTGCCAGAATCATCTCGCGCATGGCCTTGATCTTTTCTCCTTCGAAGAACATATGCTCTGTACGACATAAGCCGATACCTACGGCACCGAAGTTGCGTGCTACGGTTGCGTCGTGCGGAGTATCCGCATTGGTACGTACTTTCAGTCTGGCATGTTTGTCGGCCAGTTTCATCAGTTCGGCAAAGTCTCCGGAGAGTTCGGCAGCTTTGGTTTCTACTTTACCTTTATATACTTCACCTGTGCTACCATTCAGGGAAATATAATCGCCTTCTTTCAGAACGATACCGTCAACTTCCACCGTACGTGCTTTGTAATCGATATTCAAAGCTCCAGCGCCCGATACGCAACATTTACCCATACCACGGGCTACTACAGCAGCGTGCGATGTCATACCGCCACGTGCCGTCAGGATACCTTCGGCAACAGCCATACCAGCCAAGTCCTCGGGAGAGGTTTCGATACGAACCATCACTACCCGTTTGCCAGCGGCACGCCATTCTGCTGCATCGTCGGCAAAGAATACGATTTGGCCACATGCCGCACCCGGAGAAGCAGGCAGACCACGAGTCAATACTTTGGCTTGTTTCAACGCTGATTTATCGAATACGGGATGAAGCAATTCATCCAGCTTGTTAGGCTCGCAACGCATCAGTGCAGTTTTTTCGTCAATCATTCCCTGACGGAGCAAGTCCATGGCAATCTTAACCATTGCTGCACCGGTACGTTTTCCGTTACGTGTCTGGAGGAACCACAATTTGCCTTCCTGAACTGTGAATTCCATATCCTGCATATCACGATAGTGATTTTCCAGTTTTGTTTGCAGTGCATCCAGTTCTTTGTAGATTTCGGGCATTGCTTCTTCCATAGAAGGATATTTGGAAGCACGTTCTTCTTCACTGATACCTGCCAGTTCGGCCCAACGTTGCGAACCGATCTTAGTGATCTGTTGCGGAGTACGGATACCGGCAACAACGTCTTCACCCTGTGCGTTAATCAGATATTCACCGTTGAACAGGTCTTCTCCTGTAGCGGCATCACGGCTGAAGCAAACACCTGTTGCTGATGTGTCGCCCATATTTCCGAATACCATGGCCTGTACGCTAACGGCTGTACCCCACTCGTCGGGTATTCCTTCCATCTTACGGTACAGGATGGCGCGTTCGTTCATCCAGGAATTGAATACGGCGCAAATGGCACCCCAAAGCTGTTCGTAAGCACAAGTCGGAAAGTCTTTTCCGGTACGTTCTTTTACGGCAACCTTGAATCTTTTTACCAGTTCTTTCAGGTCTTCAACTTCCAGTTCATTGTCCAGTCTTACACCCTTCGCATGTTTTACGTCTTCAATGATGGCTTCGAATGGGTCGATATCATCTTTGTTAGTCGGTTTCATACCGAGTACAACGTCACCATACATCTGAACAAAACGACGGTATGAGTCCCATGCAAAACGGGCATTTCCAGTCTTGCGAGTCAGTCCTTCAACAACCTCGTCGTTCAATCCCAGGTTCAGAATGGTATCCATCATACCGGGCATTGAAGCGCGTGCACCCGAACGTACGGAAACCAACAACGGATTTTCTACATCACCAAATTTGGAACGCATTAAAGTTTCTACATGTACAATGGCCTTTTCCACTTCGTCTTTCAGCAAAGCTACAATCTTTTCCTGGCCCATCTCATAGTATTCGGTACAAACTTCTGTTGTGATTGTGAAACCGGGAGGAACCGGAACGCCTATTAAATTCATTTCGGCAAGATTGGCGCCTTTGCCACCCAAAAGGTTACGCATGTCGGCTTTTCCTTCTGCCTGACCATTACCAAAGGTATAAACTCTTTTTTTGTCCATAATAAAAAATTTAAAGTTTTTGATTGTGTTCTTATCATTTTCTGTTTGCAAATCTAAGGATATTTTACATATTAGAAAACTTTTTCTACAAAAAACTTCTATCAAAATGCAATTTCGACATTGCAATATTTAATATTTCAGTTCATAGAGATTATTCCAGAAAAAATATCTATTTTTGTCGACGAATTTATTAGAATGGAGTAAAAGTGGCAAGAAAGAGAAAAGAACTGCCTTTATTGGAAAAGGTAGAAATTACAGATGTGGCTGCCGAAGGAAAAGCCATTGCAAGAGTCGACGACCTGGTTGTTTTTGTTCCTTATGTAGTGCCTGGCGACGTTGTAGACCTGAAGATTAAACGTAAGAAGCATCATTATGCAGAAGCCGAGGCGGTAAAGTTCCATGTTTATTCGCCGGTCAGGGCAGTCCCGTTCTGCCAGCATTATGGCGTATGCGGCGGTTGCAAGTGGCAGATACTTCCCTATTCCGAACAGATCAAGTATAAGCAGAAACAGATGACCGACAACCTGACACGGATCGGTAAAATCAAGTTGCCGGAAGTATCCCCTATATTGGGTTCCGAGAAAACAATGTTCTATCGGAACAAGCTGGAATATACGTTCTCCAACAAACGGTGGCTTACTTCGGAAGAAGTGCAGCAGAATGTTCTCTACGAACAGATGAATGCGGTCGGATTCCATATCCCCAATGCTTTCGACAAGGTGCTGGCCATTGAAAAGTGCTGGTTGCAGGACGACATATCCAACCGCATCCGCAATGCGATACGCGATTATGCCTACGAGCATAACTATTCTTTTATCAACCTGCGTACGCACGAAGGCATGTTGCGCAACCTGATTATACGTACGTCTACCACCGGCGAACTGATGGTAATCGTGGTATGCAAGATTGAGCAGGAGGAAGAAATGGAACGTTTCAGACAGCTGCTGCAATACGTAGCCGACACGTTCCCCGAAATAACGTCGCTTCTATACATTATTAATAATAAGTGCAACGATACGATTACCGATCTCGACGTATATACATTCAAAGGTAACGACCATATTTACGAAGAAATGGAAGGCTTGCGCTTTAAGGTGGGTCCCAAGTCGTTTTATCAGACCAATTCCGAACAGGCGTACAATCTGTATAAAGTAGCACGCAACTTTGCTCAACTGACCGGTAACGAACTTGTTTACGACCTCTATACGGGTACCGGTACTATTGCAAACTTCGTTTCACGCCAGGCCCGTCAGGTGATTGGTATTGAATACGTTCCCGAAGCTATCGAGGATGCCAAGACCAATTCCGAAATCAACGGAATCGATAATACACTGTTCTTTGCAGGTGATATGAAGGACATGCTGACTCAGGACTTTATCAATCAGTACGGACGTCCCGACGTCATCATCACCGACCCACCCCGCGCAGGTATGCATCCGGATGTCATCAACGTTATCCTGTTTGCCAAGCCCGAGCGTATTGTCTACGTCAGCTGCAACCCGGCGACACAGGCACGCGACCTGCAATTGCTCGACGTTGATTACGAAGTGAAAGCCATTCAGCCGGTAGATATGTTCCCGCATACGCATCATGTAGAGAATGTGGTACTGCTGGAGCGCAGAAAGTGAGAAATTTCTTTTCAATAAACCTAAAAAAGTCAATCAGCCGTGACAAAAGAAAAATTAGTAGCCAGAGCCCGTACGCAGTATACCGACTATCGAGTGAACGAACCTGCCGAACTGATGGAATTTCTGGCAGCCAAAATGCCTCAGGCCAGCCGGACCAAACTGAAAACGCTGTTAAGCAAGCGGGTGGTGTATGTGGACAGTGTCATTACAACCCAGTACAATTTCCCGCTGAAGCCGGGCATGAAGGTTCAGATCAGCCGCGATAAAGGGAAAAAAGAATTCCACAACAAGCTGGTGAAAATCGTATACGAGGATGCTTATCTGATCGTTATTGAAAAGATGCAGGGATTGCTCTCGGTCAACACCGAACGTCAGAAGGAACGGACGGCTTATACCATATTGAACGAATACGTGAAGCGCTCGGGCAGACAGAATCGGGTATACATTGTGCATCGGCTGGACCGTGACACTTCGGGCCTGATGATGTTTGCCAAGGATGAGAAGACGCAGCACACACTGCGCGACAACTGGCACAAGATTGTGTTCGACCGTCGCTACGTAGCTGTAGTGGCCGGCGATATGGAGCAGAATGCCGGAACGGTACGTTCGTGGTTGACAGACCGGAAGCTGTACGTTTACTCAAGTCCGACGGACGACGGCGGCCAGGAAGCCATTACCCATTATCGCACGATTAAGCGGGCCAATAATTTTTCGTTGCTCGAATTGAACTTGGAGACCGGACGAAAGAATCAGATCCGTGTCCACATGCAGGACCTCGGACATCCCATTATCGGTGACGGACGGTATGGTCTGGAAGATTTGAATCCTATCGGACGATTAGCTCTGCACGCATTCAAGCTTTGTTTCTATCATCCTGTTACAGGCGAGGAAATGGAGTTCGAAACTCCCTACCCGGCCGACTTCAAGAAGCTGTTCCTAAAAAAGTAACTGGCTGGAACGAGTGCAGTAACTGTTGCACTATGGGTGCAGTAGGTATTGCACAGTGAGTGCACTAACTATTGCACTGCTAGTGCAGAGCCTGTTGCCCTGTATTTAACCAGTTAGGCACGAATTACACGAAGACTGGCAGATTTTTCTTCTGCGCTTATTCGTGTAATCCGTGCCTAAAATGTATCTGCTGAATGGTAAGTATTACCATCCCCCTTATGCAATCAGTATTTATATAAGGTAACACCTCTTTCTACATAACCGTCTACGTACAAGATTCCGGTTATCTTTTCCCATGTCACATAGACATCACGTATTTCCAGCAGAGGATACTGATTGCCGTAATCCAAAGACAATATTCCGTCTTCTATTTTCCATCGGAAAGGCAACGAACAGACAATAATGCCGCTCGGATCATCGTAATAGCACTGATCGTCTGTGCCAAAGCCACTGTAGTCAAAATAAAGTCCACTCTCCAGAGGCTCTCCAAACTCGTCTGTAAATCCGAGGTCCCCTACCCACGTATACCCCGTTACAGAATCAAAAATCGTTTCATCATCTTGTGCACACGACGCCAGCAATAGCAGCGACATGCACATGATGCACAGTCTGAAATATTGAACGGCAGTTTTCATATAAAGCATTTATTTCATGTAGTTTGCATCTGTCATCATAATCCATTCACCACCCAGTTTCCCATTCAGGTAGTGTTCGCGTATCCATACATTCTCCAGATACTTGATTTCGCCTGCTCCGTAGCTCAATACAAGGCACTCCATCGAGCTGTCTTTCCACTTCCAGGTGAAATCGCGTGTTTCTGTATTGGCCGTACTTGTGGTATGGTCATATTTCTTTTTCAGTTCCTGACCGGAGTATCCGGCCTGTGTAAAAATGAGCTGATGCGTATAGGTTATGTTATCTTCCGTATACTCCTCTATCCACGTCCGGCACAGTCGGGCATCCATGCTGTTGTCGTTGTCATCCTTGCCGCAAGCTGTTAAAAGCAGAGTAAACACACACAGCATACATATTTTTACGTAATTCATTGTTTTCATCTTTATCTACAATTAAAGGTTTATAGTTTGGGCAAACTTACAAAAAAACTCTGGAATATTTGCAGAATTGTTATAGATTAATGTAACATATTTTGAGAATTAAAGAGTTAGAGGAAAAACATTGTAGCCAGGTTAGTCGTATAGAAGCATTCTAAAGCAGATTAGAGTAAAAGAATGGTTCCTAATCGATAATACTGTCCTAAGCAGAAAAGAATGAGTTAATTTGCTTAAACTTAATGAGAAAGGAATAGTCCAACAATTGGTTAGGTTATTTCTTTTCCGTATCTTTGAGTATCATCAAGATGAAAGATTATGAAAAAGCTTCTGCTCATATTGTTTTCATTAGTCGTTATCAGTGAACTTGCCGCACAAAACAGCGATTATACAGACATATCCGCATTGCTGGAAAATAAAATCTGGAATGTACAACTACCCAAGGGCAAGCAATATGCTATGGAGATGGAATTTCGTGATGCAGGATGGAAAAAGACTTTTCTATATGATGAGAAGAAAACAGAAATATTTTATTCTTATTCTTTATGTGGAGATACAATTAAGGTTTTTGAGTCAAGGAAAAAGTATATCATTCAAGAACTTACAGATAGCACTTTGGTTTTTCAGTATTTGCCGGACAGCTTGACGATTGGTGTTGGTTCTGTCAAATGTGTAACAGACAACAGTATTGAAGGACAGCGTAAGAACGAAGAACGGCTGGACAGTATCTGGCGCAAAGAGGATATTTGGAACAAGGGTGTGGCAAAGATAACCGGAGAACCTGTTAAAGATTTATCTGCAATAGAACCTCCTCGATGGGCAGGGTGGAATTATGATCTGACAAAATACTATGTTTCCCAAATGAAATACCCGGAAGAGTTACTGAAAAAGAATATAGCAGGTTATTCCGTAGTGATGTTTTCCATTGATACTTTGGGATTGCCACGTGCTATCAATATTTTGACAACCAAACATAAAGACTTCGACAAGGAAGTCATCAGATTGACCAAAGAACTTCCCCACTGCCTACCATGTCGGGACAAGAATGGGAAGCGGATGGAATGTCTATTTACGGTATATGTCCCATTTCTGCCACAACACTATAGAGACCGAGTAAGAAAAGACAGTATTTGGAAAGAAGAACAGAAACATTGCTTTGTGGAATGGGAATCACCTTCTCGTTTCCGGGACGGAAATCCTGTTGCAATACAAGATTATATAGAGGAAAGGCTTGTGTATGACCCAAAGTTGTTGGGTAATAAAGAACAGGTAAGAGGGTTTTATAATGCAAAAATAAATTCGTATGGAGAAGTGTCCGAAGTAAATGTTTTCCGGAGTTGTGGCATACAGGAGTGGGACGCGCAAGTAATGGATATTATCAAAGGTATGCCGCGGTGGACACCTGCCATCAGTTTTTATGGCAAAAACAAATACATGGAGTCCAAATGGACCATGAACGTTTTTTTCAGGAAGACAAAAGGCAAGCTGATTGCCCATACATTTGAGAAAGATCTTGAAACAGGTGTCCCCGTATGCTTTTTGAATGAACGGGGCGATACCATTGTGCCATACGGCAAGTATAAATTCTGTCAAATAAATCGCGTCAAAAATTTAGTTTTCGCATACGAAAACAAACAAGACGCTCGGATTGTCTGCCTGGACAGTCAGGGCAAAGAACTGTATTATGTATTCCAGTATGACAATGGACCGGATAAAATTCGGGAAGGCCTGTTTCGCATAATGGACAAAAACGGACTGATCGGTTTCGCTGATTCTTTAGGGAATGTAGTTCTAAAGCCCCAATTCAAATTTGCCTTTCCTTTTGAGAATGGCAAGGCAAAGGTTACATTTTCAGGAAAAAGTAAATCCTCTCCCGATTCTAAAGATGAAAAACATTACTGGGATAGTCCCGACTGGTATTATATAGATACGAATGGCAAAATATTAAATGAGTGAATTTATGAATATTTTGAAATTAAATAAATACTTAATAGAGTTTATACCGAATAATTGATTAAAGCGTTCAGGTCGAATGTAGGCAACCTTCGATACTAAACTAGGCAATAATCCCCAATGATTGAGAATTTATTTTATCATTCATCTTTGGATATTATTCAGCAAAAAGGAATGGAAGCAACTTAATACCTCTGCTGATACTTTTTATAAAAAGTCAGGAAGCACAGAAAGCCTACAAACGCAAAAGGAACTCCGAACAAGGCAGGATAACGGTAACCGCCACTGACGGCCAGACCACCTACGTAAGCACCGATGGCATTGCCCAGGTTGAACGCTATCTGCACGCAGGCACCTCCCAACATCTCGCCTCCGGGAGCTACACGGATAATCAGCACCTGTTCGGGACTGGAGACGGCGAACAGACCGGCCGTACACAGCGTCATGAGTATGGCTGCACACCACGGATTGGGCGAAAGGAAGAATATCAGCAGCAGAACCACGCAGATCATGGCCTGAACCACGGTACCTACCTTGCCGGGGGTATAGCGGTCGGACATGCGTCCGCTCACCAGGTTACCCACCACCATGCCAAAGCCGGCCAGTACCATCAGAGCAGTCATGCTTTCCGTCCGGAAACCGGCTACTTCGGTCAGCATCGGATTGACATAACTGTACCAGCAGAATACACCGCCATTGCCCAGTGCCGTAGCTCCGAGTATCAGCCAGGGAGCAGGCGTTTTCAGGAAGCGGAACTGTCCCTTGAAACCGGTATCTTTCAATCCTTCAACACGGGGAACCCAGCGGTATATATAATATAAGGTAATCAGCCCCCAACATGCAACCAACAGGAAAGTGACACGCCACGAAATGGTGTGGCTCAGCGAGGTGCCCAGTGGCACACCAAACAGATTGGCAACAGTCATCCCTGCAATCATAATGGACACGGCTTCCGAACCTTTTCCTTCATCGGCCAGTTTCCCGGCTACGATAGATGCCACTCCGAAATAAGCTCCATGCGGCAGGCCCGAGATAAATCGACCGGCCATCAGTACCCAATAGTTGGGAGCCGCCGATGCGCAGAGGTTACCTATAATCATTAGCGAAACCAAGACCATCAACGTTTGTTTCAGTGGCCTTTTACGCGCCAGAAGCAACATCGGAGCACCACAGCACACACCCAAGGCGTATGCCGAAATAAAATGTCCAGCCATCGGAATACTGATACCTAAATCCTGGGCTACATAAGGCAGAATTCCCATCATGGTAAACTCTGCGATGCCCAGTCCCAACGTGCCAAAAGCCAAAGCTATCAGACTTTTCTTCATCTTTTCAATCCTGTTTTTTACCTACAATCTTTTTACGGGGCGCAAAAGTACAGCTTTGTTTGTTTGCAGCGAATGCTTTATGTCAAAAAATGATTTCCAAAAGATACGAGCCATTCTGAATTTCTAGGATGAAGAAGCGATTTGCAGGCAGACAGCGCAATAACTATCTGCAAAATTGTGTACCTTTGCGTCACTAAAAGCTATAAACAATGAAAAAACTGATCAAAGGAGCCCGGTTTACTCCTAAAAATTATTCCGACGAAGTAGAAGCTAAAATTCAACATTATAAGCGGGAAGGCTACAGACTGCCCCAGCGTCATTTGCTGCGTACCGAAGAGCAGTTGGCCGGCATCCGTGAGAGTGCAAAAATCAATACTGCCCTACTCGACTACATCTCCGAGAACATCCGCGAAGGTATGTCGACAGCCGAAATCGACCACATGGTCTACTGCTTTACGACCGACCACGATGCCATTCCTGCACCGTTCATGTACGAAGGATTCCCCAAAAGCGTATGCGTCAGCATCAACGATGTGGTGTGTCACGGCATTCCCAGCATCAGGGAGTTTCTGAAAAGTGGCGATATTGTCAATGTAGACGTTTCTACCATTTATAAAGGATATTACTCCGATGCCTCGCGCATGTATCTGATCGGCGAAGTCAGCCCCGAGATGAAGCGGCTGGTACAGGTAGCCAAAGAGTGTCGCGACATAGGTGTTCAGACGGCTCAACCCTGGACACGGTTGGGCGATGTAGGAGCAGCCATACAGGAACATGCCGAGAAGAACGGCTACAGCGTGGTGCGTGACCTGTGTGGACACGGTGTAGGTATCAAGTTCCACGAGGAGCCCGATGTAGAACACTTCGGACGCCGCGGAACCGGTATGCTGATTGTGCCGGGTATGACGTTCACCATCGAGCCGATGATCAATATGGGCAGCTACGAAGTCTTTATCGACGAAGCCGACGGATGGACGGTATGCACCGACGACGGTCTGCCTTCGGCTCAATGGGAAAGCATGCTCCTCATTACCGAGAACGGAAACGAAGTGCTGACAGAATAAGGAGGACCGTTTCGCATGAAAAGATTTCTGACTACAGCATTTTTGTCTCTTAGTCTTTGTGCAGCGGATGTGTATGCACAAATCAATCTACGCTACGTCGATGCCGATCAGGCCCGCACTTTGCTTTCACAGGAAGATGTCACCACCCGTCAGTGGAGCCGTTTCGATTATGAAGCCCGATTAGGCAGAAAGGGTGGAACCCGGCAGGAGCTGATCCGCTTCATTGCCGATCAGGCACGCGACTGGAGCGAGGAAGATAAACAACGGATGCAGGAAGCAGCCGATACACTGAACAGCCATATCAAAGCCCTGAATCTGTCGTTAACTCTTCCGAAGGAGATCAGAATACTGAAAACAACCATGGCCGAAGAAGGCGGTGCAGGCGGATATACCCGTATGGACTACATCGTAGTGGAAGAACAGATATCCCGTATGAAGCCCCAACAGGCAAGTTATCTGCTGGCTCACGAATTGTTTCATGTGCTGACACGCAACCATCCGGATTTTCGTGAGAAGATGTATAGGCTGATTGGCTTCAGCATTGCGCCTGAAGAATTCGAAGTTCCCGCCGATTTGCGCGACGTATTGATTAGCAACCCCGATGTCAACCGTTTCGACAGTTATGCCCGTTTTCGCATCAAGGGAGAAGAACGTCCCTGTGCGATGCTGATTTATGCCAACAAGCCATACGAAGGAGGCAGTTTCTTCAATTATCTGACGATTGGCCTGATGCCACTCAAGGATGGTAAAGCAGAACAGCAAGACGGGAAAACGGTGATATATGGGATAAAGGATGCTGAGAACTTCTTTGATCTGGTAGGAAGGAATACCGACTACATCATTAATCCTGAAGAAATATTGGCCGAAAACTTCGCTTTTCTGCTGACGCGGAAGTCTGTTACCGCAAATCCCAAACTGATTGAAAAGATGCGGCAGGCCTTGCAACCACAGGCTGGTCGGCATTGATAGGCTTTATAAACAATATAATATCGCATATCATGGAAATCGTATTACTGATTATAGGGCTTGGCATCGGAACCGGTGTCGGAATGCTGATTGCAGGGCGTAAAGCCTCTGCCCTGAAAGCACAGCTTGAAGCCTCGAAGCAGCGTGAAGACTTGTTGAACCGTACGACCGATGAACGCATCGAACGCGAGAAGGCTGTTGCCGAAGAACGTCTGAAGGCCATCGGCCAGCAGAATGCTGAACGGCTTGCTGCACAGGAAAAACAGTTTGGCGAACGTCTGACTGAACAGGAACGCCTTTTTGCCAATCGTCTGGCTGAACAGGAACGGCTGTTCAACGAACAGAACAACAACCGTGAACAGCAGTTTGCCGAACGCCTGGCCGAACAGCGTCAGCAGTTGGAGAAACGGCTGGCCGAACAAAAAGAAGAAGCCGAGGCGTTGCATCGTCGGATGAATGCCGAATTCGAAGCTTTGTCCAACCGCATCTTCCAAAGCAAGGCCGACGACTTTAAGCGGTTGAATGCCGAGCACATCGGAAATCTGCTCCGTCCCTTGGGCGAGAATCTGAAGGATTTCCGCGAAAAGGTAGAGCAGGTTTACAATACGGAAGCCAAAGAGCGCTTCTCGCTGGGCGAACGCATCAAGGATCTGGTAGAACTGAATAACCGCCTGAGTGAAGAGGCCAATAACCTGACCCGTGCCCTGAAAGGTGACTCGAAGATGCAAGGTAACTGGGGAGAGGTTATTCTGGAACGTTTGTTGCAGGCATCCGGCCTTATCGAAGGCGAGCATTATGTGCGTCAGGAGTTTCTGCGTGATGAACGCGGTGAGGTTCTGACCAACGACGAAAGCGGCCAGCGTATGCAACCCGATATCATCGTCCGCTATCCCGACGACCGTGAGATGATTATCGACTCCAAAGTTTCCCTTTCAGCCTATGCTGCCTATACGGCAGCCGAAGATAAGGAAGAACAGGCCCGTTGCCTGAAAGCACACCTCCAGTCGGTCCGTGCGCACATCGACGAACTGAGCCGGAAGGATTATTCGCACTACGACATTAAAGCTCCCGACTTCGTCATGATGTTTATTCCGACGGAAGGTGCTTACCTGCTGGCTGTGCAGAGCGACGCTAATCTGTGGGAGTATGCTTACAACAAGAAAGTGGTGCTGATGAGTCCTACCAACCTGATCAGTGCCCTGCGCCTTTCGCTCGACTTGTGGAAACGTGAGAATCAGGTGAAGAATGTGCAGGCCATCATCAAGCGCGGCACGTCGCTCTACGAAAAGATAGCGGGCTTTACCGATACTTTCCTAAGCATCGGCGACCGTTTGGGTAGCTTGCAGAAGGATTACGACAAGGCGCTGAACCAGCTTTCCGATGGTGCCGGCAGTGTGGTTCGCCAAGCCGAACAACTGCGTGGCATGAGCCTGACGCCCAAGAAACGCATCTCCCCCCGTCTTCTGCCCCGTGAAGAAGACCAGACAGAGGATACCGGAGCTGATACACCTGAAACAATAGATCGCTTATAGCATCTGTTTTACAAAATTGCATAATCAACTAAAAAACAATAGACAAGAACAATGAAAGCCTTGAAAGACCGCATTCTTCGCGACGGACGCTGTTTCCCCGGAGGAATATTGAAAGTAGATAACTTCATCAATCATCAGATGGATCCTATCCTGATGAAAAGTATCGGTGTGGAATTTGTACGACGCTTTGCATCTACCCCGATCAACAAAGTCATTACTGTAGAAGCCAGTGGCATTGCTCCGGCAATCATGGTAGGTTATCTGCTCGAACTGCCTGTTGTATTTGCCAAGAAGAAAGTTCCCAGCACGATGGAAAATATGCTAAGTACTTCGGTCTTCTCTTTCACCAAGCAACGTTCATACGATGTTTGCGTAAGCCGCAATTTTCTTTGCCCAGGCGATAAGGTGCTGTTTATCGACGATTTTCTGGCCAACGGTAATGCAGCCAAAGGTATTCTCGACCTGGTTCAGCAGGCGGGAGCCGAACTGACAGGCATGGGATTCATCATCGAAAAGGCTTTCCAGCATGGAGGCGACGAGCTGCGTGCAGCAGGCATCCATGTAGAGAGTCTGGCCATTATCGAGAGTCTGGACAACTGTGAGATTAAAATCAGATAAACCTGTCATCGTTCTTTGTCATTGGTAATGGAAGAGAAAAACAAGAACGGGCTTGTCTATGGCCTGAACGACCGTCCACCTTTGCGTGAAGCCTTTTTTGCTGCGTTGCAGCATCTGCTGGCTATTTTTGTGGCTATCATTACTCCGCCGCTCATCATCTCTGGTGCTTTGAAGTTAGATACGGAAACGACCGGTTATCTGGTTTCGATGGCGCTCATTGCTTCGGGCATCGCTACTTTTGTACAGTGCCGACGTTTCGGTTTCATCGGTACTGGATTGCTCTGCATACAGGGTACCAGTTTTTCGTTCATCGGTCCCATCATCGCTGCAGGTACTACCGGCGGCTTGGCGTTGGTGTTCGGTTCGTGTATGGCCGCTGCTTCGGTCGAAATGATTATCAGCCGACTGCTGAAGTATACACGCAAAATCATCACTCCGCTCGTATCGGGCATCGTCGTTACACTGATTGGCATGAGCCTTATCAAGGTAGGTATTACGGCTTGTGGTGGCGGTGCGGCGGCTCAAGCCGACGGCAGCTTCGGCAGTTTGCGCTACGTGGGGCTGGCTGCTTTGGTGTTGGTGCTGATTCTGTTCTTCAACCGCAGCAGTAACCGGTACCTGCGTATGAGTTCTATCGTCATCGGACTGGCCACAGGTTATGTAGTAGCCTGGCTGATGGGGATGATCGACTTCAGCTCGGTACAGAGTTTCGGAGGGGTTCCATTCCCCACCCTTTCCGTTTCGGACTCGACATCAGTCTGTCGGCTGTATTGGCATTGGCACTGATTTTTGTGATTACAGCCATCGAAGCCTATGGCGATATTACGGCCAATTCAATGATATCCGGCGAGCCGGTTGAAGGTGAAGTGTTTATCCGTCGTGCTTCGGGCGGTATTTTTGCCGACGGATTCAATTCGATGATTTCGGGTATGCTCTGCGCTTTTCCCAATTCGGTATTCGCGCAAAACAACGGCATGATTCAACTGACGGGAGTGGCCAGTCGTTATGTGGGCTATTACATTGCCGGACTTCTTGTTCTGCTTGGGCTGTTTCCGGCGGTAGGACTGGTATTCTCGCTGATGCCCGAACCGGTATTGGGCGGTGCTACGCTGCTGATGTTCGGCACCGTAGCGGCTGCCGGCATCCGCATCATTGCTTCGCAGGAGATGAACCGCAAGACTACGCTGGTCATTGCGGTCAGTTTCTCGTTGGGATTGAGTGTGGAGCTGGTTCCGGAGATTCTTTGCCAGCTGCCCGATACTTTGCGTAATATCTTTGCTTCGGGCATCACCACGGGCGGACTGACCGCCATCGTGGCGAATGCCTTGATACGGATTAAGGAGTAATCCTATCATCCGTATCAGCCTGTCGGTCAAGGTTTCTTCACCGTTTCTTCAACAGTGGAAGAGGCCTTGGCAGACGAATAGTTCAACCGGGTGACATACGCTTGCCGGAGGATTCCTTTCACATCCATCACCATACCCATCGGTACGTCCCGTTCTACTTTCAACGACACGGTTATCTCCCCATGTTTGCTTCGGAAGTCTTCCACTTCGTTGCGCAGTTCGTCCAGTGTGAAGTTGCTCAACGTCTTGCTCGGACCGTCGGGAGCTATCAGGGTTATCTTCATCGGAAGCTTTTCGGTAGCATCTGTTTTTCTGAACATTTTCGGTTGTGCAAAAGTAACCAGGATGGGAAATGCCTTGTCCAGCACCGCTTCGTCTGTAGTGCCCAGTTCGGCGGCTGCTTCCTGACGTAGTTGGCGATAAACTTTCTTGACTGTGTACAGATACAGGCGCATGGCTTCGGCCGAAGAGCCACGGTCGTAGATTATCTCCAAACTGGACCGGAACGGTTGCCCCGACTGTTTAGCCTGCTGATAGTCTTTTCGTAGTACCTCGGTCAGATGCTTGCGGATGAAGTCTGCACAATCAGTCGGCGTTCCTTCCTGGTCTATCATAACCTGATTGCGCAAGTTGACCAACAGCCGGTGTGCTGCTTTTCCAGATTCAGGAGCAACAGTACCGCCCCCTTCCTTGAACTTCCGTGCAAAATACTGCTCCAGCAGCTCGCGCTCGTCCAGTCGGACAGTGTCCTGCGACTGTGTGCCGACGGGCGGTCTCACCATCTGTTCTACCGCATTCTTCACTTCGGGCCGGGCAAACGCATAGAGCGTCCCCGACACCACGGGCACGAAGAGCAACAGCTTCAGTCGTGCCAGTCGATTGGTTCTTTTCTTTAACATCATATTGATACGTTGTTTTAGCTTGCTGTGTCCAAAGCCGCTGGCCATAGAGTAGAGCCTTGTGCCGACGGATTTTTTCACGAGCAACAGTTGATATTGAGTAGCATCGATGCCATGTAGCAGCACGCCGTTGTCTGCTTCGAACTCGTGCACTTCGCGAAGCTCACGCATCAGCAGCCAGGCGGCAGGATTGAACCAGTGGAGGACGATGATGGCCTGCATCCACAGCAGATCGGCCGTGTGATGATAGTGCAGGTGCATCTGTTCGTGCAGCAATATCGCCTCGCGGTTGTTCCGATAGTCTTCTTGCGAAAGAACGATTGTACGGCCCCAGCTGAAAGAACCTTTTTTCAGCGGACAGACAATCAGGCGGAAGCCCTGCTGCCTTTCGGACGGATAGCAGCAGAACAACTGGCGCATCCGTAGCATCGACAGCAGAAAGAAAGCCAATGTCAGCAGACCCCCACCCGTATATGCCCATGTAATCAGGCGCAGGGCGCTGAATGCAGCAGGAGCGGTCGTTGCCGGTGCGGAGACGGTTGCTGTCGGCGGAAGCGGCTGTTCCGCTTCTGTGCCCTCTGCATGCAGGCGTATGGATGGCGATGCCGAGGAAGGGGCTGTCAACAGTGTTTCGACCGTTGTCATGGGCTTTTGCCACAGGCTGGCTTGCGGAATGCTGAGTTGCACGAATGGCAACAGCAGGCAACACAACGTGCCGCCCAACAGCAGCAGACGGTTGGTGCGGAACAGGGTGTCGCTGCGGAAACATAGCCTGAACACGAAATATAGCGTGGTCAGGCAAAGCGTCGACTTGAACAGATAGAACAGAAAAGCTCCCATAGTCCTGGTTATGCTTTACGTTTGCTTTCAATCTGTGCGATCAGCGCCTTCAGCTCGTCGAGCGGCATGCCTTCTTCTTCCACAAATAATGACACGACGTTGGCGAACGAGTTGTCGTAGTAGTGAGCTATGACGTCGTTCAGTGCCGAACGTTTGTAGTCGTTGGCCGATATCAAGGGATAGTACTGGTAGGTGTTTCCATAGGCCTTATAGCCTACAAATCCTTTTTCTTCGAGGCCGCGTACCAGTGTCGAGACGGTATTGTAGTGCGGTTTAGGCTCTTCGTAGAAGGCCAGCAGTTCGCGTACAAACATCGGGCCGTGCTCCCAAAACATCCGCATGATTTCTTCTTCTTTAGTGGTCAGTCGTTTCATAATCTTATTGCTTTAACGTTGGTGTACGCTGCAAATATATAGATTATTTTCGAACAAACAACTAATAGTATTAGTTAATCAACTAATAAATATAGTAGTTTAACTAAAGTTAGCAGTAGTAGCGTATAAACTGAAGAAGAATAGGGTTAGCGGTAGCTGCGTAAAGCCAGTTTCTTTACCCACAGTACGAAGAAGCCTGTCAGCACCAGATTGAGTACAATGGTGAGCACGGAGATGAGCAGCGCCGGTCCGCCCAGATTATAACTCAGCGCGATGAAGATGACCCCCGCTCCTACTTCGCCTCGGGTAAACATACCGATGGATAAGGCCAGACGTTCGCTGAACTTGCGGTCGCGGTAGAAGAAAACGGGGAACAGCTTGCCAATGTTGGACAACAGCGATACGGCCACTACATGCAGCACAATCATCCCCCACGACATCATCTCCTGCGATCCGGTTATCGAATGGCTGCCTGCCGATGCTTCGGCAAAGTCAACTCCGAGGAAGCGCGGCATCCCCACTCCTACCAGAAACATGAACAGAAACGAAATGCCTGTAGCCGCACGGCGTTCGGCTGGCGAATCGTGTTCGCGGTGCTTCATTACCATGCCCAGTACGAAAGCCGGAAGCAGCACTTCGACGTGGATGCTGCCTTCTTCACCATAGAAGTGCTTGCTCAGTGCATAGATGCCCAGCGTGCCGGCAAACACCAGTACCGAATAGCAAAGGATGGCTTTCCAGTCCTGCCGCCAGTCGTAGCGGCCCATCTGCTTCCACCCGAAGGAGAGCAACAGCATCACGATCACGACAATGGCCAGCAGCTGCCACTTCAGGCCTATCATCATAATCTGCAGCGGAATCATCAGCAGGATGGTGTCCAGGTCGTCGAAGATGGCAAGCACCTGTATTTTCTTGTACATCCAGCTTTGTTTCAGCCCGATGGCCGCCAGCATGGTAAACAGAATGCCTGCCGAAGTGGGAGCGGCAAAACGGCTTAAAAGCAGGTTTTCCTTCCACGCATCCCAACTGTCCCAGCAATCGGACGGAAGCAGGACAAAGATGTAATAGAATGCAATCAGAAACCAGGGTATGGCGGCAGTGGCCATAGCGATGAAGTAATCCTGGGCATACGTTCGCCATCGCGATTTGTCAACTTCAAACTCGCGTCCTACATTGATCATGATAAAACCGAGGCAGACGTAAAGCAACACATTCGATACGGTCTTTACCGCATCATAACTTCCTCCCGCCCACAGGGGGAGGTACTGGCTGACAAGCAGCCCGGCCATCAGAAAGGCCGAAAACGATAGAACTTTTCTCATTGAATAATAAAAATTAAAAAGGAGGAGGACACCAAGACAGTCCTATGGAAAGAGAGCATCCTCCCCGCGGTTATTAGGGGTATTAATCCAGCTTCAGTACCGCCAGGAACGCTTTCTGCGGCACTTCCACGTTTCCGATCTGTTTCATGCGTTTCTTACCCCGCTTCTGCTTTTCGAGCAGCTTGCGCTTACGGCTCACGTCGCCACCGTAGCACTTCGCGGTCACATCCTTGCGGACGGCCTTGATGGTTTCGCGGGCTATGATTTTGGCGCCGATGGCTGCCTGAATGGCTATTTCGAACTGCTGGCGCGGAATCAGTTCTTTCAGCTTCTCGCACATGCGACGTCCCAGTTCGTAAGCGTTATCGAAATGGGTCAGCGTAGAAAGTGCATCGACCGGTTCGCCGTTCAGCAGGATGTCAAGCTTCACCAACTTTGACGGACGGAAGCCGTTGGGGTGATAGTCGAACGAGGCATATCCCTTGGAGATACTCTTCAGCTTGTCGTAGAAGTCGATGACGATTTCGCCCAGCGGCATGTCGTAGTAGATTTCTACGCGGTTGCCCGAGATGTATTCCTGCTTCACCAGTTCGCCACGCTTGCCCAGGCAGAGGGTCATGATGGGGCCGATGTAGTCGGTGGTCGTGATGACCGACGCGCGGATGTAGGGCTCTTCGATGTGGTCGATCATGGTGATGTCGGGCATGCTGCCGGGGTTGTGCACCTCCATGACGTGTCCCTGCTTGTCGTACACGTTATAGGATACGTTGGGCACGGTGGTGATGACGTTCATGTCGAACTCGCGGTCGAGTCGTTCCTGCACAATCTCCATGTGGAGCAAGCCCAGGAATCCGCAGCGGAAACCGAATCCCAGCGCCAGCGACGACTCGGGCTGGAAGGTCAGCGAAGCATCGTTCAGCTGCAGCTTCTCCAGCGACGAACGCAGGTCTTCAAAGTCCTCGGCCTCGATGGGATAGACACCGGCAAAGACCATCGGTTTTACTTCCTCGAAGCCGGCGATGGCTTTGTCGCACGGGCGGGCAATGTGTGTGATGGTGTCGCCCACCTTTACTTCGCGCGAGGTCTTGATGCCCGAAATGATATAGCCTACGTCGCCTGTGCGCAGCTCGTCGCGTGGCACCATATCCATTTTCAGCACGCCTACCTCGTCGGCGTCGTATTCCTTGCCCGTGTTGAAGAATTTCACTTTGTCGCCTTTGCGGATGACGCCGTTCTCGATTTTGAAATAGGCGATGATGCCGCGGAAGGAGTTGAATACGGAGTCGAAAATCAAGGCCTGCAGCGGGGCGTTCTCGTCGCCTTCGGGATGGGGGATGCGTTCGATGACGGCGGCCAGAATCTCTTCGACTCCCATGCCGGTCTTGCCCGACGCGCGGATAATCTCCTCGCGCTTGCATCCCAGCAGTTCTACGATTTCGTCTTCTACTTCGTCGGGCATGGCACTGGCCATATCGCATTTGTTGATGACGGGAATAATTTCCAGATCGTGCTCGATGGCCATATAGAGGTTCGAGATGGTCTGCGCCTGTACGCCCTGCGATGCATCGACAATGAGTAAGGCACCTTCGCAAGCTGCTATGGAACGCGACACTTCGTACGAAAAGTCCACATGTCCCGGAGTATCAATCAGGTTCAGAATATATTTTTCACCTTTATATACATATTCCATTTGGATGGCATGGCTTTTAATGGTGATACCGCGTTCGCGTTCCAGGTCCATATCATCCAGCATTTGTCCTTCGGTGATTTGTATGGTATTGGTAAATTCCAGCAATCGGTCTGCCAGCGTCGATTTCCCGTGGTCAATGTGGGCAATGATACAAAAGTTACGTATATTCTTCATTTTCAATAGTTCTCTTTTTGGGTGTGCAAAGATAGTGAAAAGCTAAGAGGCGTACAAACTATTGAAACCTGTTTTGAGTATTTTTTTCTTTCGAGCAGACAAGAGCCGTCAGAAGGAAAAATACAGGTGCAAAAAAAATGTGTTGATAACAGAAAGCACTGCATCAACACATTTTTCTTAATACTTTTATGAATCTCGTCTGCTTAATTCAGCTTGAAGAACAGTTCACCTTCTACTTCTTCTGCTGAGATTTTGTCTTCTCTCAACAACCAACCGAGTCCCAAGAACATATCTTTGTCAATTAACTTAGTTGCTTTCTTCAGTTGCTTGGCAGTCAGTCCTTCGGTTCCATTCAGTGCATTCCAAATCTTTCCAGCAATTTCGCCTGCTTTTTCTTTTAACATTTTCTTCAAATTTTAGTTTAGTTAGACATGCTTTATAATGTCTGAGTCGCGTTTATCAGTTGATTCAGATATTATTTCAGCTGCAAATATAGTTATTTTTATGTTCTATAGCACGTTTTTACTCTTTTTTTTCCTGATAATGTAAGAAAAAGCGGAAAATTGAGAGGAAAAAATAAAAATAATGCCAATTTTGCGGATGAAACAGCCAAAGGATGCCCTTTGGGATTCAGCATACATAGGACATGTACTGCCGCTATGTTGCTGATCGGCCGGACCGGTTTTGTGATTCATTTTTCGAGTTCTGCACATGTCGCAAAACTTGATTCAGATATTTAAGGAATAATGGAACAGACTCTGAAACCATCAACTGCAACATGAATATGACATTACCCAAATTCATTATCACCCAAGACGGATATTTCCGCCTGGGCATGGTTTGTCAGCATAAAGACTTGCTACAGCCCGGTGAACACTGCATCGGCGGAGGTTATTACCGGTTCGATTATGTGTCGAACCGCATTGTGTTGGACAGAAGCTCGTATGACTTCGGCAGACCCAAGTGGCATCTGCTGGATAGCCTGAAGGTGCCTTCCGTCTATCGCGGTCTCAAGCTTGTCTATCAGTACGGCGACGGCTTGCACGAAGACTTTCCGGTTAGCGATGCGATGAAGATTGAATATTACGACTGATCAATGGTCGTGAAGCGTTTATGACGGAGAAATTTTCAGACGTGTAAAATCGCATTATGCTTTCATGTTTATCCATTATGTAAATAACTAAGAAGTTGTATGTTACAAATAATTTGTAAATATATTAAAACCTCGAAGTTGTCTATTTACCCCAGCTCAAAAACTTAAATCATTATACATCAGATTATTACAAAAAGTTAGGGCTCATTTTAGGGCTCAGGCTCACTATGAGCCTTCCCTATGGGGTCGTTTTTAGGCCATTCGGCGACATTTTGTAAATATTTATATTGTATATGACTGTCTATTTTTAAAAGCAAATCATTGAAAAGTTTTCACTAATGAAAAAGATCAGTAACGCAGTACGCAAATGTCGATTCATTTGCCATTCTTTATCACCAATCGTTCTTTGAATTAAGAAATTATATTATATTATAGGCTTGTTTTAACACTTTCGTTCCCTTTGTCGAGAAGGTATTACGCCTACAAGCACCCGATTGTAGATTTTGTACACTCGTCTGAAAATCAGTTATTTATTGAAAATTGACCCGTAGGGAAGGCTCATAGTGAACCTGAGCCCTAAAATGAGCCCTCAACGTCTATGATGCCCATTTTGCAAAATAGTAATTTTATTTTATATTATAAGAAGTTGGATTCTGTAGAATGACACTCTAAGCGGACACGGCAAATGCTATCGTCCACGACAAGCAATGTGAGCTGCGCTAACAAAGCATGTGACGAGCGATGACATACGGTCCGGCATCGGCTGACAAACGATGCTGTCGTAACGGGGAATCAGGGAAA
>ULTX01007935.1_pt1 | contig 31179 bp, 33 predicted proteins | sample 1958041 | NCBI WGS metagenome assembly ULTX01 (sample SAMEA4835747, study PRJEB28245) | human gut metagenome | biome: gut microbiome; material: fecal sample | place: Denmark | collected 2008
TTCGATAAAGCAATGGAAATTATCCGTAAAAAAGGACAGGCAGTAGCTGCTAAACGTTCTGACCGTGAAACTTCAGAAGGTTGCGTATTGGCTAAGTCTACTGGCGATTATGCTGCAATGATTGCTTTGAAGTGTGAAACAGACTTCGTGGCTAAGAATGCAGACTTCGTAGCGTTGACTCAAGCTATTTTGGATGCTGCTATCGCTAATAAATGTCAGACATTGGATGAGGTGAAAGCGTTGCCTATGGGCAATGGTACTGTTGCTGACGCTGTAGTAGAACGTAGCGGTGTGACTGGCGAAAAGACTGAATTGGATGGTTATAACTTCGTTTCAGGTGCTTGCACTGCTGTTTACAATCACATGAACAAGAATCAGCTTTGCACCATTGTTGCTTTCAATAAGGTTTGCGATGCACAGATTGCACACGAAATCTGTATGCAGATTGCGGCAATGAATCCGATTGCTATTGACGAAGCTGGTGTTCCAGAATCAGTAAAACAAGAAGAAATCAACGTTGCGGTTGAAAAGACTAAAGCTGAACAAATCCAAAAGGCAGTAGACGCTGCTTTGAAGAAAGCCGGCATCAATCCTGCTCACGTAGACAGCGAAGAGCACATGGAAAGCAACATGGCTAAGGGTTGGATTACAGCTGAAGACGTTGCTAAGGCAAAAGAAATCAAAGCGACAGTTGCTGCTGAAAAGGCTGCTAACTTGCCTCAGGCAATGATTGAGAATATTGCAAAAGGTCGTTTGGGCAAATTCTTGAAAGAAGTTTGTCTGTTGAACCAAGAAAGCATCATGGATCCGAAGAAGACCGTTGCAGAAGCATTGAAAGCTGCAGACCCGGAATTGGTTGTTACAGAATTCAAACGTTTCACTTTGCGTGCTGAATAATCAATAAGTCAGTATTGAAAAAATAGGGGACTATTTCAAAATCCATTTGAAATAGTCCCTATTTTTATTACTATTTGTTGTTATTTTGTGGGTTTACCATAGTAAATAATGTTTCTTGCTTTAAAATTATTAGTCGTAAAATCTTAAAGCTATTACTATCTTTTTACCGTTCTGCTGGCATATCAGCTGTAGTAGGCCAATAAGGATTCTGATACAACGGAGATAAGTCTACAGAGTGACTATCAGAAGCTGTCAGTAAGAATTGGCGGATAGGCAGTGGCTGGAGATAATGCGCCATGTGCCATACATATCCATCACGGAATACATTATTACCTGTCATGTTTTTCTCATACGGACGAAGATATTCACTCAAGTCACGACTGGATACGTTTGCCGAAACACTGCCATCATCTGTGAAAGTTCCACCGAAATCCCAACTTTCCATTGGGGTTCCCCACAAATGAATTCCTTCTACGTGATAAGGTTCGTTTATCATTTGGTCAAGTGCACGCCAACGAATTAAGTCCATCCAGCGCAAACCTTCTGCCATCAGTTCACAACGGCGTTCACGACGGATATTGTAAAGCACTTTATCTGTCAGTTGTGTGCCTGCAGAATAAGACCCCCAATCCAATTTCTCTTGTGCTATATCAGTTGCATCAATAGTAACTTGTGGATCCACTGCATCTCCGCTAAAGCCTGCTGCAGTACGGATAGCCCGCCAATATTCCAATATCTTGCCCGACAAAGCATGTGTACGTTCGTATTCAGCTTCCATATAGTTGAGAAGTGCTTCTGTAGCCCGGAAAGTGATAGAACCTACATAGCCGCCATTACCTGCTGTCAGAGCACGGTCAAATGTACCACCTTTTCTAAGGGCATATCCAGTAGAATATCCCCATTCACCATCTCCACGAAGTATAGACGGGTTAGGTTCTATGGTCACACCTTGGTCGCCAGCGCCATCGTCCATGTTTTTAAACAAATTAATCTGTCCTGGTTCTTTCAAGAAAATAGTTAAACGCGGGTCGGCGTTTTGTCTTACAGCAGCAATTGTTTCATCCGAATAAGCGAAACCATCGTGTGAAGCATAAATAGGCTTTCCGTCTTTCATGACAAAGCTTTCTATCATACTCCGGGTAGGACCAATAGCATAATTTCCGCGTGTCACAGCAACTTCCACATTGTTGGTTATGCCTAAACCTTTATTATATGCCCGCCACAATAATACATCAGGGAATCCCGACATGTCTGTACTACCGAACATGCTGAAATAGGGATTGTCGGCATCTGATTCTGCTTGAGGTACTGTTCCGTTATTTTGGGTCAGGCTTCCTACATATTTATCTGCCACTTCTTCAGCACATTCTGCCGCTACTTGATAGAAGTAATTGATTTCATTATCAATGCTTCCGGTCGGATATTCATAATTGGCATTATAATCTTTGGTTGCTCCGGGCCATCCTTCGCCATTAGGTACGAAAGGAGTTCCCTTGAAATATTTCAGCCATGATGCTTCGAACAATGCAACACGTGATTTCATCAGTGTAGCGACATCGGGCGAAAGTCGGTTTTTACGCGAATCCATATTTGTCATGCAAACACGTGCACTGTCTAAATCGTTCAGAATGAAACGTGCGACTTCATTACGGGGCATACGTACACATGCTGCAGTCAAAATGGCATTATCATCCGGGAGTGCTTCCTTGATGATAGGCAGGTCGCCCCACTTTTGAAGCATATCGAAATAACAGAACGTGCGGAAGAAATACAATTCACCGATATAATGACGTATATTTTGTTCGGCACCTGTTATTGCTCCATTCCGGTAGTGTCCCAAAATCGTATTAATTGAATAATTAATGTTGCGGATATTTGTCCATGCCCAATTGTCATTATTCAACCCTACAAGCCATTGACCGGTAGCGTATTTTCCGTCAGCTGAAAGTCCTGCCTGATTATCGGTATTGTTGTCTGTACCGAATGTTCCATAACTCCAGCCTCCATGCGAAGGAAGTACATCAGGATAGAATTTATTGCAGACAGCTTGCAATTGGTCTTCCGTCTGATAATAATCTTCTGGAACGACGTAAGAAGGGGGTTCCTTGTCTAAAAAGTCTTCACAAGAAACGAGTGCGGTTGCAAAAATAGCTATAGGTAAATATTTTATCAGTTTCATAATCATACTCCTCCTGTTAGAATGTTACATTTAAGCCACACGACAACGTCTTTGACAACGGATAAGCATTTCCGTTTCCGTCATTACCGCCGGCAATAGTTTCCGGGTCAAATTGAGAAACAAGGCTGGTGCCCGTCCACAAATTTTCACCCGAGAAGAATATACGCAGGTTTTGGATTCCCATACGGGTTGTCCAGCGTGCAGGGAATGTATATCCTATTTGCAAATTCTTTAAACGGATATAAGCTGCACTTTGCAGATAGCCCGTTTGACATTGCTGGTTCTTGTCGCTATAAAGCGGACGAGGCAAGTAACTATCGAGATTGACATCTTGGTATCCGTTTTGTACTGACCATGTATTTTCGTTACGGAAATAGTCGGATACGGCATCTAAACCTGTAGCCCACCATTGTCCGTTACTTGCTGCACCAAACATATAAGTACTTCCTTGCCAATAGTCACGTTTTCCTACTCCTTGGAAGAACAGACGTACGTCGAAACCTTTCCAACTAGCATTCAAGTCTAAACCGAACAAATAACGTGGAGTGCTGTTACCGATAACCGTACGGTCACCTGTATCACCTAATGTGCCTGAACCTCCAGAGATTCTTCCGTCACCGTTTACATCAGCATACATAATATCACCGGCTGCCCATGACGAACCGATAGCGTCCTGCCCGCCATTAGGTAATGTAGCCAAATGGTCTTGCATTTCTTGGTCTGTCTTGGCAATTCCTATCGTAGTATATCCCCAAATTTCATTGATATAACGTCCTGTAATATAAGTGTCGATTGCATTGGTCGGGTTATTCGGATAGCGGGTAATTTTTGTACGTGCGTCAGATACATTGAAACGGATTCCGTATGATAAGCCATTGTCTAACAAATCATTCCAACCTATGGTAAGTTCCCATCCTGAGGTACGTAAGTCTGTATTGTTGGTCACGGGAACGTCTGTACCTAAAATGGCTGGAAGTTCGGGCGCATTTCCTACCATGTTTTTGGTATTACGTACGTAGTAATCGAATGAACCTGTCAAACGGTTATTGAATAATCCCCAGTCAAGACCAATGTTGTAAGATTCAATGGTTTCCCATGTCAATGCGGTAGACACAAGACCTGGAGCGGTTGCCGTATTAGGCTTTACACCATTCAATAGCCACGAACCATCGGACGCTCCTACTGACATTGTTTGGTAAGTCTGATACCAGTTCGTTGTATTTTGGTTTCCTAATGAACCGTAAGAACCACGGAGTTTCAATGTCCCAACAATGTTACTGATGGGTTCGAAGAAATTTTCACGGGCAATGTTCCAACCTACAGAAACAGAAGGGAATGCTTTCCATTGGTTGCCTTTGCGGAAACGTGAAGTACCATCAGCACGCAGATTCGCTTCAATTAAGTATTTGCCTTGATAGTCATAATTGACACGGGCAAAGAAACCGGCAGTTGCCCATTCATTACGCGAACCGTTTACATCCGGTGTAATCGGATTTCCATAATAGTCCAATCCAGTTGTTAAATCCACTTCCGGTTTATTAGCAAACATAAGACCGTTATTCTGCAAACCGAATTGGGTCTGTTTCAAGTTTTCTGCCTGGAAACCACCCATGACATGCAGATTATGCTTTTCATTGAACGAATGAGTATACTCTGTGTAAACTTGGAAATTATAGTAGTTCTCTTTATAATAATCTTCGTGAACATTTGAACCTTGATCTGTCACATACGGATTTCCGTTGATGTCATGGTTATAGAGCATTGCTTTATCCCAATGACGGTTTGCAGAATTGATGTGATAATTAAAATCAATATGGGTAATCCAGTTCTTAATCGGCTCTATTTGGAAACTTATCTGATGATACATGTCATCGGTCTGCTTTTTGTCGGTTCCGGCTTCTGCCAATCCTAAAGCTGGCGACGGAGCACTGAAATAATATCCGTTACGGTCATACAAGGGCAATACGGGCCAACCTTGGCGTGCCATATCGTTGTAAAGATTATCAGTCAAATTAGCAGGACGTTTATAATCCTCACGTGTAAAACGCATGGTGTAATTAAAACGCAGCCATTCGGTGATTTCCGAACCTATTTTAGCCGTTCCGTTGAAACGTTTCAATCCTTCTTCTCCCAAATTCATGAAACCGCCTTGGCTCAAGTAATTGAATGAAGCATAATAATTCAGCTTTTTGGTTCCTCCATTTACGCTGAAATTATGTTCTTGAGAAAATGTCCATTTCTTATAAATGGCATCATACCAATCTACATCGTCAATACCGTTAGCATACCCGTCAAGCCATTGTCCGTTACTTGTATTAGGTGCTATGCTATACAGAATAGTACCATCTTCTGTTATGCGTTGTCCGGGACCATAAGGAGCCGCATTATGATAAGCAACAATTTGATCCATACGTTCCGGAGTAAAATAAACGCCACTACCGCCATTCGAGAACGTATCGTTCATCCAACTGGCAAAGTTGACAGAATTCATCATGTGGTTCATATTCACCGGAGTACCCCAACGGAAACTATTATTATAGTTCACGCTTGTTTTTCCTTCGGTTGTTCCCGACTTTGTAGTAATAAGGATTACACCGAACGGGGCACGCGAACCATAAATAGAAGATGCCGCAGCATCTTTTAGTACCGAAATGCTGGCAATGTCTTGAGGGTTGATTGTGTTCAGATCGCCTTCCATTCCATCAATTAAAACCAACGGATCTCCACTAGTTCCTTGTCCAATTGTTGTTGTACCACGCACATTAATACTAGGAGTGTTCTCCAAACTACCGTTAGTTTGTGAAATTTGTAATCCAGGAACAACACCTTGCAAAGCTTGAGTTACATTCGTAACCGGGCGTTGGGCAATTTCTTCGGAAGTAACCACACTTACCGAACCGGTAAGGTTGACTTTTTTCTGTGTACCGAAACCGACAACAACCACTTCTTCCAACATTTCGCTGTCTTCTTTCAGTGTTACACTGACATGCTGTCCAGGCGTTGTCTGGATTTCTTGTGATTGAAAACCGATAAAAGAAATTTCCAACACTGCACCTGAAGCTACGGACAAAGTGAAATTACCATCTAAGTCCGTTATGGTGCCATTATTGGAGCTTCCTTTTTCTACAACGCTTGCACCAATAACCGGCAATCCTGTTGCATCAATAACAGTACCGCTTACTTTAACTTTGTTTTGTTGATTCTCTTGTGTTACCGGAATCGGTTCCGGATTAGCAAATACGAATGCAGGACTCACCACAAATCCTGCAGATAATAATAAAGCAAACAACGTTTTTTGTGCGCTTTATTATCCATGAGGGTTCTTAGGTTTTTCATATTAGATTACATTATAAAATGTATAAATAATAATTAAACTATGCAAGTAGGGAAGTTAAAAATATAATTGATATTACGATTTTTTTTAGTGAAAACGCATGTCTTTCGATATGTCATTAATTAGTAGGAGCGAACCCGTGTGTCTTTCAGATATATTAGCATAACGTTATTGAGGCAGTGTCAAAATAGAAATTAGCTTTTATTTTGACACTGCCTCTTATGGTAAATGAAAGAATTGTGTGTAAAGGATTAGCCTTATTTATGAATGACGATAATACAAATCACGTACTTATTAATAATACTAAAGGTCGTTCGCTTTTTTTACAAAGCTGCATTCTTCCGCTAACTGTTCACGATATTGTTTGGGAGAAAGTCCGGTGTAGCGTTTTACGTATTTTCCGAAAAAAGACAAGTTGGGGAAATCCAGTTCGTTTACGATTTCTTTAATGCTTTTTTCTGATTTTTTCAGCAGGTAGATTACGTCTTTCATCACATATTCATTGATAAGTTCGGATGCAGTATGGCCGCATGTCTCTTTACATATTGCCGAAAGATATTTGGGGGTGACATGCAATTTGTCGGCATAGCCTGCTACCGTGCGGTCTTTCGGGTAAGATGAAGTGACAAGTTGCAGGAATTCCTTGAACAGGCGCTCGTTGGAAGAATAAGTGGGAGGGCTGAATTTAAGAAAACGTTCCATTGTATCATGAAATTCATAAAGGAAAGCCAAAAGCAGGGCGTCCGTTACTTCTTTCTGATGATGTCTGGGCTTGCCGGTCAGGCGCGAGCGGATTAGGTCGTAATATTGGCAAAAAGCTTCCGTTTCTTCGGGTCGCAAGTGGATGACGGGCGATTTCTCCAAAAACTTCAAGACGTCCCAGCTGTTGTCGGCTATGACGGACAATTGGCGGATGTATTCGGGCGACATGGCGATGCTGCGGAACTCGATATCGAAACTTGCCATGCTTTTTTCGAGGATGATGTTCGGGTGGCAGATAAGCAGGTCGTTCGCTTCGACGATGTGAGTCTCGCCGTCTAATTCCAATCGTGCTTTCCCTTTCAGGCACAATACGGCTATCATGATTTCCATTCGTACGGCACCTGTTATCCGGCTTGCCTTGTTGATGTCTTCGATGAAAGCGATGCGGTCATCGCAATAAGCCGCGATGCCTCTCTCCGCGATATGTTTCATGCTTCCTTGTAAAATTTCCTGTTCCATAATCTGAATATTTATGTTTAGGCAAAATAAGCCATTATTTTGGTAAATAGAGTAGTCTGAAAGGGTTTATTAGTGTTCTTTTCTTCTATTGAAGAGGCGGATAGGGTAAAATGAGACATTTGGATTTGTAAAGACCACAGGGCGATAACAGCTTTTATGCTAAAAATAAAGAGGAATAGAACATTGCTATTTCGAAAAGAAAACCTAACTTTGAAGGCGAGTTAACTAACCTATTAGAAAACAACTAAATGATTGTATTATGGACAAGGCAACAATTGGAACAAATGCAGGTATTGTCTGGCGCACGATAAACGAGAGCGGCAGACCTTGGAAGTATGAAGAGTTGAAGAGTGCTACGAATCTTTCCGACCGCGATTTGAATGCGGCTATCGGTTGGCTGGCACGTGAGAATAAGATTGAGTTTGACACCGAATTGCCCGATGGTGAAGAAGTAATGCACGTAGATTGGAACGTGTACTTTTGAAAGAAGAGCGTTGATAGTGAATAGTGAATAATGAATAGTTAATAACGAACTATAAACTATTCATTATTAATTATTCACTATTTACTTTATTCATTTTGCTTGCGTATATCCTTCGTTGCGCAAGATTTCTACGAGGCGTTGTTTGAAGTCGCCTTGTATCAGGATTTCGCCCTCTTTTACCGAACCGCCCGTGCCACATTTCGTTTTGAGCAGTTTGCCTAATTCTTTCAGGTCATCTTCTGTGCCGATAAATCCTTTTATGACAGTTACGGTTTTTCCTCCTCTTCCTTTTTTCTCAATATTTACCCGCAGGGGTTGCTTGTTCTTGTCGAGGGTTTCAGCTTCATCTTCTCCTTCTTGCTCGTAGCGGAAGTCGGGATTTGTGGAATATACGATATTCAGTCTGTCTTTCCAGTCGTTCTTCTTCATATCTGTTCTTCTTTTATGTGTGGCGTCTTTACGTTTGTTATTATAGAATGTGTTCAAAGTTACGCACATTTTTCTGCATTCGTGCATAAATTTCAAATAAATGGCGTATTTTTGCGGAAACTGAACGAAAACAGAAGCCATGACACTACAATCAGCTAAAAATACGGATAGGATACCTGAACCTACCTTGCGTAGGCTTCCGTGGTATCTTTCGTGTGCTAAATTGATGAGGGAGAAAGGCGAAAAGTTCGTTTCTTCCACACAGATTTCGAGGCAAATCAATATTGACGCATCACAGATAGCGAAGGATTTGTCGTATGTGGATATTGCCGGACGCACCCGTGTAGGGTATGAAATAGAGCGTTTGGTGCAGGTGCTCGAAGATTTCTTGGGGTTTACCAACCTGCATTGTGCTTACTTGTTTGGCGTAGGAAGTTTGGGAGGTGCCTTGTTGCGCGATTCGGGTTTGGCACATTTTGGATTGAAGATTGTAGGGGCTTTTGATATTAAGCCTCAGTTGGTCGGAACTAACATCAATGGTATTCCGATTTATCATTCCGATGAGTTCGAAGCCCGTATGCAGGCAGACCGGGTAAATATTGGGGTACTGACTGTACCTATCTCTATTGCTCAGGAAATAACCGATAAAATGGTGGCGGGAGGCATCAAAGCGGTATGGAACTTTACGCCTTTCCGTATTCGGGTTCCAGAATGTATTGTCGTGCAGAACACTTCGCTTTATGCTCATTTGGCGGTGATGTTCAATCGGTTAAATGAAATAAATGATTAATGTTAAACGCAGAGACGCAAAAACGCAAAGTCTTCATTTTAGAGAAAGCAGAGTACAGAGAGAAAGGTTATTTTGCGCACTTTGCCTTCTCAAGAAAGAAAAATCTCTGCGCTTTTGCGTCTTTGCGTTTATAAACAAATACATAACATGAAAATAATAGCAGTAGGAATGAATTATCCCTTGCATTGCAAGGAGTTGCATGCGGAGGAACCTTTGCCCGAAGAACCGGTTATCTTTATGAAGCCTGATTCGGCACTTCTAAAAGATAGCAAGCCTTTCTTTATCCCCGATTTTTGCCAGCAAGTGGATTATGAAACCGAATTGGTGGTACGCATCTGCCGGTTGGGGAAAAACATCTCTGAGCGTTTCGCACACCGATATTACGATGCCGTGACGGTGGGAATTGATTTTACGGCACGCGACCTGCAACGCCGTTTCCGTTCCGAAGGCAAGCCGTGGGAGTTGTGTAAAGGTTTCGATAATTCGGCGGCTATCGGCGACTGGATACCCGTAGGACAATTTGCGAACATCCAGAACATTCGTTTCCATTTGGATATTGACGGGCAGAAGGTACAAGAAGGGAATACGTGCGACATGATTTTTCCTGTAGACCGGATTATTGCCTACGTAAGCCAATTTTGCACATTGAAGATAGGCGACCTTTTGTATACAGGCACTCCCGTAGGTGTGGGTCCCGTGGCAATTGGCAATCATCTGGAAGGATATGTGGAAGATAGAAAAGTACTTGATTTTAATATACGATGAAGATACGTACAGGATTCGGATTTGATGTCCACCGCTTGGTGGAGGGCCGCGACCTTTGGTTGGGCGGAATAAAGATAGAGCATACGATGGGGCTGTTAGGGCATTCGGATGCCGATGTGCTGATTCATGCCATTTGCGATGCGCTGTTGGGGGCTGCCAATATGCGTGATATCGGTTATCATTTTCCCGATACGGCAGGCGAGTTTGAAAACATCGACAGCAAGATTTTGCTGAAGAAAACCGTAGCCCTTATTGCTACAAAGGGGTATACGATAGGGAATATCGACGCTACGGTATGTGCCGAGCGTCCGAAGCTGAAGAATCATATCCCACAAATGCAACAGGTTTTGGCAGAAGTGATGGGCATTGATGTGGATGATGTGTCTATCAAAGCCACTACGACTGAGAAGTTAGGATTTACGGGGCGTGAGGAAGGAATTTCGGCATACGCTGTGGTGCTGATTTCAAAATGAGAATATGCCTTTAAAAACGCATTAGGGTTCATCGGCTGATGAACCCTAATGTGTTGATTGATGAAGCCTGCTTCGTAAGCTGATGAAGCTAGGTCCGTTTTTAACGTCTTGGAATATCTACCGATTCTTCGGCTTTCCCGTTCAGCCAACGTGAGAAGAAATCTACCATACGCCAGTAGAAATATTCATCCATATCACCGAATCCGTGGCGTTGTCCGGGAAGAATTAGCATATCAAAACGCTTGTTGGCACGAATCAAGGCATCTACCACCCGGATGGTGTTCGCCGGATGTACATTGTTGTCGATATCACCATGTACCAGCATCAGGTGTCCTTTCAATTGCTTGGCTATTTCGGGATTCGTTGCTATCTTATAAACGAATGTGGTGTCACCTTTTTCGCTTACTTCTTCTTTTACGCCATGATGTGTCTCACTCCACCAACGGTTGTAAATGCGGTTGTCATGATTTCCGGCACACGATACGGCTGCTTTGTAAAAGTCGGGATATTGAAGGATAGCCGCTGTAGACATGAATCCGCCTCCAGAATGTCCGTGGATACCTACCCGGTCAATATCAATAAACGAATGGCGTGCAGCCAATTGTTCTACCGCTGCCTTATGGTCGGCGAGGGGATAGTCGCGCATATTGCCGTATCCATAATTGTGATACCATTTGGAACGGCTGGGATGTCCTCCGCGTTGTCCTACCGAAATCACGATAAATCCAGCCTGAGCCAAACGGTCGGTACGTACACTCATACGGGTGAACGGATAATAAACCGCTTCCACTTGCGGACCGGGATAAACGTAGTCGACAATCGGATAAACCTTGGTCGAATCGAAATTGTAAGGCTTGTACATCACGCCGTAGAGATCGGTTACGCCGTCTGCGGCTTTTACCGTAAAGAGTTCGGGGAATTGATAACCAGCGGCAAAGAGTTGGGAAAAATCACTTTCCTGCAAATCCATAACCTTATTTCCATTGCGGTCTATCAAGACAGCATTGGGCACGGTGTTTACCCGCGAATAATTGTCTACGATGAAACGGGCGTCATCGTCTATATCTATTTCGTGGAAATATTCGCCTTGAGTCAAGAGTTTCAATCCGCTTCCGTCGGCATTCACCTTATACAGGTGTTCGTAATAAGGATTTTCACCTTCTTCACGTCCGTTAGCGGTGAAATAGATAGTGCGGGTAGCCGGGTCAACTTTTACAACTCGTTCTACGTGCCACGGTCCCTTGGTGATGCGGTTCTTCAGGTTTCCTTGGTCATCGTATAAATAAAGGTGTGCCCATCCGTCGCGTTCGCTCCATTGGATAAACTCTTTTCCGCTGTTGAATATCTGAATGGGGCGGGTTTCCTGATACGTATTCATCCGTTCTTTCACGATAGGGACGATTGAATCTTCTCCGATAGTATATGTGCAGACATCAATGCGGTGCAGGTCTCGGCTGCTGCGGGTGAGGAAGAAACGGTTGTTATCACCTTGCCAAACATCCGAACGGAATTCGGCATCGCGTTCTTTCATCTGATACGGACGGCTTTCTATCATCAATGTCTGATTTTTCCATGCCGCCGTACGGATTTCTTTCCGTGTGTTGTCGGTCATGTTGAAGATATACAGATGATCTTCGGGCGCATCCATTTCACCCGGCATCTGATAGCGGTAAGTCTCTAATGTAGGACGGGGAGAAGCCAGCGAATTGATGACCCACAAGTCTTTCACTTTCCGTTCGTCGGTAACTACCGTGACAAAATGTTTGGAGTCGGGCGACCAGTATCCCCATACGCCACGGCGTTTCCCATTGCAAAGAGTGTCGGTATTCAGTATGCTATACGGAATGCCGTAACCGAAATGTTCGCTTCCGTCTTTTGTCAACTGGATTTCTACAATCGTACTGTCTTTCTCATCCTTTTGCGCCTTGCGGTAATCGGCGATGCTCATGCGGTAGAGGTTGCAATCTTTAGCGTAAACCACCGTTTGCCCGTCGGGAGAAACCGATGCCCAATCCAATTGTTTCGGCTCTTTGGCTTCTTCAGTCAGTTGAGTCAGTTTGCGTGTCGGGTAATCGTATGAGAAATAGAACACTTCCTTTTCAGGCTTGTCCGCTTTCTTCTTATCGTCTTTCTTCGGCTTCTTATCTTGCGAAGAGGTTACTTCGAAGGTAAAGGTACGTCCGTCTTCCTTTACTTTCAGATTTTGGATAGGTAAATGGCGTGCTTCGAACGGGTCGTGCACGATTTCGGTTAGTTGGGATGCCAATTCGTCACGGTCGAAAAGCGGAGTCTTCCGGCGTGCGTCGGGGTCGACCACATACCAAGAAGTGCCTTCGCTGGTTTTGTATTCGAACCAAAAATCATTTCCCGTGGGAAACCAATGCGGGTCGACTGTAGTAGAGAACAGCATCGTGTTCAGCTTCTCCCGTGTAAATTTCTCTGCCTGAAGATATTCGGGCAGACGCTCTTGGGCAAGCGCGGGCATAGTCTGAAGGGCAAGCCCTAAGAACAAAAGAGATAACATGCGTATTTTCATAAACTCTGCTTGTTAATGAATAGATATTTGTTTATTTTCAAGCTCCAAAGATACACAAAAAGCAAGTAATTGAGTAAAAAAGGTAAATATAATATTTATTGGGCAAGCAGCTTACGGCGATAATTCATAGATAATTCATATTGGCGTTTTAAGTCTTGAGATAAGAAAGAACTTTCTATTAATTCTTTTGTCAATGGATATTCACCTGCAAAACGGTTTAGCTCTCGTTCGATTAATTTCTCAGGGAGATTTATGCGCTTACCGAATTCTTCGAAATCTTTGCGCTGGACAGAATGGATATCACTAAACGACATGCCTTCTTTAAATAATCCTTTATCGAGTGCAAAAATCCTTGGTAGTGTCAAATGCAAAGAGGTATTTATCAAGTCATAACCAGGAGCTAAACGATATTCGTTTCCTATATTAATTAAAGAAAAATTTTTCAGATGCGCATCGTCATTCAGTGTGATAAAATTAAACACGATTAATCTAAAGAAATTAAGCAAGCTAACAGGAGCCGCTTTTACGTGCTTATGTATCACTTCTGCACATTCTTCGTAGCTTCCGTTACAATATTTGAAATCGCTTCCTCCATTTGTCCGCGTATATCCAAGCAAAGAAGCAAAATCTTCTTGTTGATATTTCCCGCCATCTGAACGCACATCAAACCGTCGGGTTATATAAGCAGCCTCATCATTTTTGAAAAAACACAAACCATTTGGGGCTGTTTCAAGTCGATACACTTGAGCGGCAATCTGCATGGTCAAATGCTCATTGGCTGCACAGAAATCCTTATGGAAAAGATGATAAGCATTCGGGCGAGGCTTTAAAATATAAGTACCTTGTTCATTCGCACGGGCATAATAGAGACGTAAGTCTTCTCCTATCAGCATAGAAAACTTGGGTTGAACACCCGATAAAGAAATACGACCAATGTTTTGAAGAGCCTCCTTTGCTTCAATTTGTTCCGCAGACGGGCTTGGGAAAGGAAGAAAAGGCGAAACTTTCTTTCCATCAAACAACATTTTGAGTGCTATCGGAGAATATGAATCAAATCCTTGTGCTAAGGTCGAAGGGCATACATTTAACTTTATCATGACTTAAAAGGCTTAACGGTTACAGCTCCAATGGTATCGAAACGAGCGGTAGCTAATAGGATGCCGAAATCATCTTCCGGATTTATATGTAACAGATGAGATTGTATTTCCCGATTTTCTCCTTCCGAGAGCATATTAAAAAAGAACGGGAAAAGATAAGTAGAGTAATAAGTTTTCTTATCCAAAGGCATTGCCAAACAAACCGGAGGATTTGACTCCTTCTGCAAATAAGATTCGTCATATTCGAATACATACGTCTTACTATCAGTTTCGGTTAATATTCCAGCCTTGATTCCATGTATATAAACTTCACATTGTCTCATATCCTTGTAATTAATCCTTTAATCTGATATCAATTTGTAAACCTAATGTATCGAGAATAGCAAGCAAAGTTTCCAATTTGGGATTCCCTTCTCCACGCTCAATGGCAACTAGTGTATTGATTCCTACACCAGCCAATTCAGATAGCTCAAGCTGTTTTACTTTCAAGCTTTGCCTCCGTTGCTTGATTATCGTTCCTATTTCTTTGGTATTCACAATGTAATGTGATTTTTCAGCAAAGATAATTTTAAATAAACAAGTATACAACAAAAATCACAATTTAATGTGATTTTTGTTGTGCTCTAATTATATTTTGATTTTTTCTTTTCGGAATACGAAATAAAGCCCCAGCAGGATGAAAGGAATGCTCAACACCTGCCCCATGTCGATAGGCATAGCGTTCTCGAACTCTACTTGACGTTCTTTGAGAAACTCGATGAAGAAACGGAAAGTGAATATCAAGGCGATGCAAAGCCCGAAATAGAAACCTTTGCGGACAGTGTCTTTCCGCTTCCAGTATATCCAGACCATGATGCCGAAGAACAGGAAATAGGCAAGCGCTTCGTAAAGCTGAGCCGGATGCCGGGGCTGGAGGTCGACTTGCTCGAAGACAAATGCCCAAGGCAATGTGGTCGGCATACCAATGATTTCGGAATTCATCAGGTTGGCAAGGCGTATGAAACCAGCCGCTACCGGTGCGGCAATGCCTAACATGTCAAGCACATCCAAGTAATGTATCTTGGTTTTCCTGCAAAAAAGATAAAGGGCGATAATCAAACCCAATGTCCCTCCGTGGCTGGCAAGTCCGGCATATCCCGTAAATATCCACTCTCCATTCGGAAGAAAACGGACAGGGAGTACAATCTCTAACGGATGCGCCAAGAAATAAGACGGGTCGTAGAACAGGCAATGCCCCAACCGGGCACCCACAAATACGCCTACCATGCAATAGACAAATAATGACTGGTAAGTGTCTATCGGCAATTTCTTCACTTGATAGAGTTTATATACCACTTGGCAAGCCGCCAAAATGGCAATCATCCAAAAGATGCTATACCACCGAAGTCCGAAGTTGCCGATATGGAAGAGCACGGGGTCAGGATTCCAATGAATGTAAAGTAAGTTCATCGCTTTTTTATTTTAATAAAACACAGAGACACGGAGACACAGAGGAATACATTTTCCTCTTTTATCTAAAGAATAAACTCTGTGTCTCCGTGTCTCTGTGTTCGAATTTAAAGTAAAAATCTCATAACATCGTTAAAGTTCGCCCAAATAAGCAAGGCTAAGAGCAGGAACATACCTACCATTTGCGCATATTCCATAAACTTGTCGCTGGGCTTACGTCGGGCTATGATTTCATAGAGCAAGAACAATACATGGCCTCCGTCTAATGCCGGGATAGGCAAAATGTTCATAAAGGCAAGGATAATGGAGAGGAACGCTGTCATTTCCCAAAAACGTTGCCAATCCCATATTTTCGGGAAAATGCTTCCGATAGTGCCGAATCCTCCCAAACTCTTGGCTCCTTCGGCGGTAAAGACATACTTCATGTCGTTGGCATATCCTTTTAATGTGTTGATTCCCAACATTACACCTGCAGGAAAAGACTGGAAGAAGCCATACGATACATCGGTTACTTTATAATCAATTAAGCCTCCTATCGCATTTACTTTAAAGTTAGTATCTGTTTGTACATTGACCGTATCGCGCACTCCGGCACGTGAATAGACCAATGTAAATTCGCTTGAAGTCTTTTCCTGTAATTCAGCATTGAGTTGCAGATTGTTCATTTGGTATAAGAATTCGTTCCATGAATGAATTTCGGTACCGTTGAATGCCACAAGCGAGTCTCCTTTTTGGATGCCTGCTTGTGCGAATCCTCCTCCAGCAACGACCGAGTCAACTACGTTGGGTTGGAATACAGAGACGAACATTGGATTAGCTTGTGCCACGTCAAGTAAGCTTAATTCAGGCATCAGGATTTGTTTCTCTTGTCCGTTGCGGAGTACTGTCACTTCACGTGCTTCAACAATGTCGCGGATCATATCTCCATTGAAGCGGGTCAATTCCTTACCGTCGGCACTCAAAAGAATGTCCCCATCGCGGAAGCCTATTTCTTTTGCTTGGTCATTAAACTTCATGCCGTAGGTCATATCTTTCAGGGCAATGTACGAATCTCCCCATGTGAAGAGAATCATGGAGTAGATAAATAAGGCAAGGATGAAGTTCATCAACACTCCGCCTATCATTACCAAAAGCCGTTGTCCCGCAGGCTTGGAGCGGAATTCCCATGGCTGAGGCGGTTTTTTCATTTGTTCGGTATCCATTGATTCATCAATCATACCTGAAATTTTGCAATACCCTCCTAAGGGCAGCCAACCTACTCCATACTCCGTATCGCTATGCTTCGGCTTATACTTGAACAAAGCGAACCAAGGGTCGAAGAAAATATAAAACTTCTCTACCCGTATCTTGAAAAGGCGGGCAAAGAAAAAGTGTCCTCCTTCATGTACAATCACCAGTATCGAAAGACTGAGGATGAGCTGGAGCGCACGAATCAAAAAGGTTTCCATTCTATAACTGTTTGTTTTTAATTAATATTTATACTCTATTGTCATTCTGAACGTAGTGAAGAATCTCGGTGCATCTACGTGTATGTACACGAGATCCTTCACTGTGTTCAGGATGACATTAAAATCTATGTCAATTAGTACCTCGTATTTATCACTAATTCCGCGGCGATGCGGCGGGTCTCGGCATCGGTCGCTACATAATCTTCATATCTCGGACGTTGGATGAAAGATACCCGTCCCATGGTCTTCTCTATTACCTCACTCATGCCGAGGAAGGAAATCTTGTCTTCTAAGAATGCGGCTACGACCACTTCATTAGCTGCATTTACGATGCAAGGCATATTCCCGCCTTGATGCAAGGCTTCGTATGCCAAAGCCAAATTGCGGAAACGTTCCGTATCGGGCTTCTCGAAGGTCAGGGTATTGTATTTCGCAAAGTCCAACCGCTCTCCCGAAAGGGATACCCGCTTGGGATAAGAGAAGGCATATTGGATAGGAAGACGCATATCGGGCACACCCAATTGGGCTTTTACTGCTCCGTCTTCGAATTCCACCATGGAATGAATGACCGACTGGGGATGTACTACGACCTCGATTTGGTCGGGACGTACTCCAAAGAGCCATTTGGCTTCGATGACCTCGAATCCCTTATTCATCATCGAAGCCGAGTCAATGGTGATTTTCGCTCCCATGTGCCAGTTGGGGTGATGTAATGCCTGCGCCTTGGTCACCGTGCGGAGCTGGTCTATGGTGTAAGTGCGGAACGGACCTCCCGAAGCGGTAAGAATCACTTTCGATACGGGATTGTTCACTTCCAAGCATTGGAAAATAGCCGAATGTTCCGAGTCTACCGGAAGGATAGGAGCGTGATATTCTTGTGCCAAAGCATTGATAATCTCGCCAGCTACGACCATTGTTTCCTTATTGGCAAGGGCAATGGCTTTTCCTGCACGGATGGCATTCATCGTAGGAAGCAATCCCGCATAGCCCACCATGGCGGTCAATACAATATCAATCGGTTTTGACTCTACAATCTGAGCCAAAGCGTCTTTTCCCGCATATACCTTAATAGGCAGGTCGGAAAGGGCTTCTTTCAGTGCCGCATATTTATCTTCATTGGCTATAACTACGGCTTCGGGCATGAACTCGCGTGCCTGTTGGGCAAGTAAGTCCGCTTTATTATTTGCCGTAAGGGCATACACTTCGTACAGGTCGGGATGTTCTTTGATAACTTGCAAGGCTTGTGTCCCGATAGAGCCTGTAGAACCTAATATTGCTATTTGCCTTTTCATAAGCTTTTTTATTTTGAGTCTCACCACAGAGAGCACAGAGGCACACGGAGTTTTTTATTTTATTTCCTTTGTGGTACTCTGTGTCCTTTGTGGTGAAATTTATTTATCAACATATCTTTCATTCTTCATTTAGAATACCACATATTGCTCCGGATTGACCGGATTCCCTTTGTGCCACAACTCGAAATGGAGATGAGGCTTGTCGTCCTTATCTATCGCATCACCCACTAAGGCAATGCCTTCTCCTCCTTTTACTTTATCTCCTTCGCGCTTCATCAATGAATTGCAATGTTTATACACCGAGATGAAGTTTTGCGGATGTTGTATTTGGAGCACGTATCCCCAACCGGGAGTATATCCGGCGAAGATAACCGTACCTTCCAATACGGATAAAATGGTTTCATTCGGGCTTGCGGTCAGATCCACTCCAAAATGCCGGTTGTCCGGATTGAAGTTGGTAGACATTACGCCCCGCACCGGACGGTAGAAGATAAACCCTGCGGCATCTTCCGCTTCCGTTATGGCGGTCAGGTTATACCGTTCGCGGGCTTCGTATTGTTTGCGGAACTCATCTTCTATTTGAGAACGGGCAATCAGTTCCTCTTCCCTCAAATCAGTCAGGGAATCAATAGATTGTACCGTATCTGCCTTCACCTGTCCGCTCAATATATCGCGGATATTTATTACGTAACGGTTTTGCCGGTCGAGCGCGGCTTGCAGGGAATCGGCACGCAAGGCATTTGCCACCACTTGGGCACGCACTTCGCTATTCATATAACCGGGCAGGTAATTACGTAAGGGAGTGAACACGATGATGAGGGAAGCGATGAAGAAAATCACGGCGCAAAAGACCAGCAAGACCGATAAGCCGTTCAGCTTGGAGACATGGATGCCTACCACTTCTTCCAACGTATTCTCGTTGACTATGCTCAACTTATACTTGAACCGGATGTTATGCCAAAACGCTTTACGTGCTTTCTTCATACCTTATTATATATATTAGGATTCAATCAATCCGTCGGGCACATCGACTTTCATCACCTTCTTTTTTCGGTCTAAGTCGATGATAAATTCTTCGTGGGCGGGCAATAAAAGCTCTTCTCCGTCTTTCTCAATAGAGAAAAGAACGTTCATCGTTGTATCGTCCACATCGGTTATCTCGCCTAAATAGCCATGATGCACATCTTCTACCCGGAAGCCGATAAAGAAATTCCATGAAGTCACATCTTCTTGTTCGTCCATGAATTTCTTAGGGAAATACACTTCTACATTAGTAAACTTCCGCGCTTGTTCGGCGGTGTCGATGTCCTCGAATTTCACCAATGCCACATTATCGGAACGGAAACGGTATTCCTCCATGAAGAAAGGCACTAAGATGCCGTCCATCAATAAGATAAGGTAATCGCAATCCACACGGTCGAATATATCATCGGTAAAGGTGAAAGACACTTCGCCTTTTACTCCGTGCGGCTTGTTGATGACACCGATTTTAAAAACTTCTTCCTTTCTTATCATACGCCTTATTCAATACGGGTGATACGTGCGCCTAATGCCGATAGGCGTTGTTCGATATATTGGTATCCGCGGTCTATCTGCTCGATGTTATGGATGCGGCTGATGCCTTCCGCATCGAGTGCGGCTATCAGCAGGGCGATTCCTGCACGGATATCGGGCGAGGTCATGTTTCCTCCACGCAGGCGGAAAGTACGGTCATGCCCGATAACTACCGCACGGTGCGGGTCGCAAAGAATGATTTGCGCGCCCATATCAATCAGCTTATCCACAAAGAACAGGCGGCTTTCGAACATCTTCTGGTGAATCAGGACACTTCCTTTAGCTTGGGTGGCTACGACTAGCATCACGCTCAACAAGTCGGGGGTCAACCCTGGCCAAGGCGCATCGGCTATGGTCATAATCGAACCGTCAATGAACGACTCGATTTCGTAATGCTCTTGCTGGGGAATGAAAATATCGTCTCCGTGCTGTTCCAGACGGATGCCCAACCGGCGGAAACTATCGGGGATGATGCCTAAGTTCTGATAAGACACCTCCTTAATCGTGATTTCACTTCCCGTCATAGCCGCCATGCCGATGAAGCTTCCCACTTCAATCATGTCGGGCAACACACGGTGTGCGCATCCTTTCAGGCTTTTTACCCCCTCAATGGTCAGGAGATTCGAGGCGATGCCTTCGATATGCGCCCCCATGCTGTTCAGCATCCGGCAAAGTTGCTGGATGTAAGGCTCGCACGCGGCATTGTAAATGGTGGTCTTTCCTTCGGCAAGTACGGCGGTCATCAGAATATTTGCCGTACCCGTGACCGATGCCTCGTCCAGTAGCATGTAAGTGCCTTTCAAATGCTCCGCGGAGATGCGGAACACCCCTTTCAGGCTATCGTATTGGAATGTGGCTCCTAATTTTTGGATGCCTAAGAAGTGTGTGTCCAGCCTGCGCCGCCCGATTTTGTCTCCTCCGGGCTTGGCTATCATGGCACGTCCGAATCGGGCTACCAGCGGTCCGACCAGCATGACCGACCCGCGCAAGCGGGAGCATCGGGTCAGGAACTCATCGCTCTCTAAGTAATCGAAGTTAATGGCATCGGCACGGAAAGCATACGTGTCAACGTCTTTCTTTTCCACTTTCACTCCCATGTCGCGGAGCAGTTGGATAAGGTTATTCACATCCAAGATGTTCGGGATGTTGCTGATAATCACCTCTTCATCGGTCAGCAACGTGGCACAAATCACTTCCAGCACTTCGTTCTTCGCTCCTTGTGGAACGATTTCGCCGTGCAGCTTATGTCCTCCTTCGATTACAAACGATGCCATGAGATATATACTTATTTATTTAATATTTTTTCTTTTGTTGGTTATTGTTGTTCATTTGGCGGCGGCGAGGGAAATTGCGTTGTTCGTTCAGACGCATATCGTTTTCTGTGAGTTCAATTTTCCCTTTAGACATTTCGTTTAAGTCTTCAAAGATTTTCTGGTCTTCCACCCCGTCTTTGTTCCAAGACTGGTAGTCTTTTTTCATGTGGTTGGCTATCAGTTTAATCAATTGTTTCCGCTCTTCTCCTTCGGGATAATCTGCCGCTATTTGGATGATATCTTGAATGAAACGTCCGTAATGGCGGAAGCGGATATTGTGTTGCGAATACGGGATGCGCTCGGGTTTGATTTCCAGGCTTTCTTTTTTCACCACTTCTACCGGATAGTCGATATCCAGCTTGAAGTCTGCCATAATAGCAAGGTGATCCCATAATTTATGATTGTTGTCGTTCGCATCACGCAGGTAGGGGAACATGCTTCCCATGATGTTGATAATCGTATTGGCGCACCGTTGGCGTTCGGCACGGTCTTCAATTGTCAAGGCATAATCTACCATGTTCTGTACGCTCCGTCCGTATTCGGGAAGCGGCAATTTCCGTTGTTGGGTATTATATTCCATACTTGTTTTTATAATAATTTCTTTGGCTTCGAAGCCACAAATTCTTTCAGATAGAAAGGCTCGAAATAAGCCACGTCTTTAAATTCTTCTCTTGCCATTGCCTTTTCCGCCAAAGGGAACATCCATTTGGCAAGGGGGTGGATGTTGTCAATAAAGTGTGCATTGGGATGCGTAAGTTTCTCTTGGCATTTAGTCGCTCCGTTTCCGAAGAAATATACGGGGTGTCTCTCTAAAAACTCGGCATACGAATGCTCATCGATGATGTCGGCACTGATAGGGCGTTGCACCCGCAAGGCACGGTCGTAAACGGTGGCATAGACCTCCATTCGGCGTGCGTCAATCATGGGGCAAAGTAAGGCGTCATCAGGCAATTCTTTGTGTAGCAATATCGGTACGCACATCACCTCTAAGGTTGGGATTCCCAATAAAGGGATATTGAGGGCATAACTGATGCCTTTTGCCATGGATACGCCGATACGCAATCCGGTGTATGAACCAGGTCCGCAACTTACCGCAACGGCATCGAGGGGAATGGCATGGCTATTGATGAACGAAAGGGCTTCGTCTACATACACGCCCAGCACTACGGCGTGAGACGGTCCTTCGAAATCTTCTTTTGAATAAATGCAAGCTCCGTCTTGGCTGACGGCAACCGAACAGACTTTCGTAGAAGTCTCAATATGTAAAATGCACGACATAAATCAATGATTAAATAAGAGAGTGCAAATATACGAATAATTTTTGAGTTTTGTAAGACCCTGTGCCGGATTCTTCTTAAAATAGGATAATACGGATGCCGTTGGTGGGTTGCAGGCAGAGGGCATATAGTTGCATAGCCTTACGGATATATCTCCTTTGGGCAACGCATGTATATGGATGAGCCGATGAAGTTAAGTCCGTGTGTCCGTCAATTTTAACACTTGTGCTTTTGCAGGCATTTGGATAGTTGGCAGAGATTTGTTACCTTTGCGGAACTTAATAAAAATCAACTGTATGATACAATCAATGACCGGATACGGCAAAGCGACCGTTACATTCGGAGATAAAAAAATAAATGTTGAAATCAAGTCGCTCAATAGCAAGGCACTCGACCTTTCGACACGCATTGCGCCTCTCTACCGTGAGAAGGAAATGGAAATTCGGAACCGCATTGCAAAGACATTGGAACGCGGGAAAGTGGACTTCTCTCTTTGGATTGAAAAAGAAGCTGGCGAATCTGCTACGCCTATCAATGCCGCATTGGTGGAAAATTATTACAAACAAATCAATGCCATTGCTGAGGCTTATCATATTCCGGTGCCGGAAGATTGGTTTGCCACATTGCTCCGTATGCCCGATGTGCTGACCCGGGTAGAGGTGCAGGAACTTTCGGAAGAGGAATGGAGTGTTGCCAGCCAAGCCATTGACGAGGCATTGCAACATCTTGTGGACTTCCGCAAGCAAGAAGGCGCGGCTTTGGAAAAGAAATTCCGTGAGAAAGTAGATAACATCGAGCGTTTATTGCACTCGCTGGAAACATACGAAAAAGAGCGTGTGACAAAAATACGCGAACGCATCACCGATGCGCTGGAAAAGACTATCCAAAAGGATTATGACAAGAACCGTTTGGAGCAAGAGTTGATTTACTACATCGAGAAATTAGACATCAACGAAGAAAAGCAACGTCTTGCCAATCACCTGAATTATTTCCGCGAAACATTGGATAACGGACACGGCCAAGGCAAGAAATTGGGCTTCATCGCTCAGGAAATGGGACGCGAAATCAACACCACCGGAAGCAAGTCGAATCATGCGCTGATGCAGAACATCGTGGTGCAGATGAAAGACGAACTGGAACAAATTAAGGAACAAGTGTTGAATGTTATGTAAATTTTACCGATTTTAATCGAACGCAGAGACGCAAAAACGCAAAGCTTTCATTTTTAGAGAGCAAAGCACACAGAGATAAGACAATTCGTTTTTTCCTCTAATTATATTCTCTGCGCTTTTGCGCCTCTGCGTTTAAATTTAATAATATGAACGGAAAACTGATTATATTCTCCGCGCCTTCGGGTTCGGGCAAGTCGACCATTATCAACTATTTGTTGAAACAGGGGCTGAACCTGCAATTCTCTATCTCTGCCACCAGCCGTCCGCCTCGCGGAACGGAGCAAGACGGAGTGGAATATTTTTTCCTCTCGCCCGAGGAATTCAAGAAACGCATCGCGAACGATGAGTTCGTGGAATACGAAGAAGTCTATCCCGACCGTTTCTATGGCACGTTGAAATCGCAAGTGGAAAAGCAGCTTGCCGAAGGTCAGAACATCATTTTCGATGTGGATGTAGTAGGCGGATGCAACATCAAGCGTTTCTATGGCGACCGTGCTTTGTCGGTCTTTATCCAGCCGCCTTCTATTGAAGAATTGCGCAAGCGTTTGGAAGGACGCGGAACTGATTCGCCGGAAACCATCAATAGCCGGATTGCCAAGGCGGAGTTCGAGTTGAGTTATGCGCCGAAGTTCGACCTCATCGTGGTGAACGATGAATTGGAGAAAGCCGAAGCGCAAGCGTTGGAAGCTATCCGAAAGTTCTTAAACAATTGATTATGTCTCATCACAGATTACACAGATTCAGATAATTAATAATGAACAATTAATAGTTAATAGTGGCAGGCTGCACGCTTGCCGTTGTTCATTATTCGCTTTTAATTATTAATTATCTAAATCTGTGTAATCTGTGGTGAAAAAAACAAGCCACCATGACCAAAAACCCGAAAAAACTTCTGCTTACCTTGATGATTATTGCGATATTTATCGCATTGGTCGCTTTTGCCGTAGGCATATTTGCCCTCAGCCTGAAAGAATACATCATTGCCGCCGCTATGTTCATCGTGGCAGGCTGGCAAGTCGTAAACTTCTTCAAATGGAAAAAGCTTTTATAAAGACCGGAATATTCGGAGGGACATTCAATCCGGTACACATCGGACACCTCGCCCTTGCCAATTACTTGTGCGAATACGAAGACTTGGATGAAGTGTGGTTTCTTGTGACTCCGCAAAATCCGTTTAAGAAAGATGTCCGATTATTAGACGACCGAATCCGTTTGGAAATGGTAGAAGCCGCCACCCGCGGTTATCCCCGTTTCCGGGCTTCCGACTTCGAGTTCGGTTTGCCTCGCCCTTCTTACACCGTTGATACACTTCGGAAACTTTCCGAAACTTATCCCGAACGGGAGTTTACGTTAATCATCGGGGCGGATAATTGGGCGAAGTTCGACGAATGGAGGTCGCCCGAAGAAATCCTCCGGAAGTATCAGATAATGGTTTATCCGCGCTCCGGATATGATTTATACATTCCAGATACGGTGCAGGGACACGTAAAAGCCGTGCAGACCCCTTTGCTCGAAATCAGTTCCACTTTCATCCGCCGGGCGATAACCGAGGGGAAAGACATCCGCTATTTCGTACATCCCGAAGTGTACCGCATCATTCGAGAGAAAAAACTTTATATCAGTGAATAGTGAATAATTAAAAGTTAATAACGACTCGGAACAGAGCGTTATTCATTATTCATTGTTAATTATTAACTTAACGCTTTATGGACGAAAACATTAAACCCAATTCTCTTCAAGCCTGGATATTGGCGGCACGTCCCAAGACCTTGACCGCCGCATCCATTCCCGTCATGATAGGATGTGCCTTGGCAGAGGCTCACGGACATTTTCAAATCGTACCCGCCATTCTTTGCTTCCTGTTTGCCTTCTTCATGCAAATAGACGCGAATTTCATCAATGACTTGTATGATTTCTTGAAAGGAAGCGACCGTGAAGACCGCTTGGGACCCGAACGGGCTTGTGCGCAAGGCTGGATTACGCCCAAAGAAATGAAACGAGGCATTCTTTTCACCACTCTTCTTGCCGGAATTTGCGGGCTTGGGCTTCTGTTTTATAGCGGTTGGGAAATGATTCCGGTAGGCGTTGCCTGCATCCTCTTCGCTTATCTCTATACAAAATTAGCCTATCAAGGTTGGGGCGACATCTTGGTGTTGGTGTTTTTCGGTTTCGTGCCTGTCGGATGCACCTATTATATAATGGCACATACGTGGAATCTTTCCGTAACTATCGCATCAATAGCCAGCGGGTTGGTTATTGATACGCTATTAATGGTCAACAATTTCCGAGACCGGGAGCAGGATAAGATTAGCGGAAAACGTACGTTGGTTGTCCGTTTTGGGGCGAAAACAGGATTGATTCTTTATTTCTTTTTAGGCTTTGTCGCATGCTGGGTATGTTTTTATTTCTTAGGACAAGGAAAAATTTATGCAAGCGTTTTGCCTCAAATTTATTTGCTTCTTCATATCCTGACTACTGCCCGTATGGCTCGTATCGGAAAAGGGAAGTCCTTGAATATCATATTGGGAGAGACTTCGAGGAATATGTTCCTTTTCGGTCTCTTGCTCTCTATCGGCTTGGTATTGGACTAACAGCCGGGCTGGATAAAGCCTGCATAGGTTTTTTCCTTTTTTGTCTTCAGGTAGTGCAGCGGCACTTCTGGGGGTTATTTTATTTAATAGTATTTCTTTATTTTTATTTTTTTGGTACTATCAATATTTTCAGTAACTTTGTAGCGAAATTATGGTTATAACTGCATGTCTATTAAATGATAGCAGTAAAATGGAATGAACTTTTTCAGAGTGGGGTTGAGATTATCAATCAATTGAGTTTGAAGAAGTTAAAAGGGGTTACGGATAGTTTATTCTTGGATTCAGGAATAAGTCCGAGATTCGAGGTTTTTAGTACTAAAAATAGACGGACTAACCTTGTATGCCACGTATTTATTGTGCAAAAAGAATAAATACGGGGGAATAAGAAGTATGTCCGTTTTCGACTAGGGGAAAATATGGCTGATTCTATTCTGATAAAGCATTGGTACGCTTGCAAAGTATTTTTTAATAAAGTGTTCGAAATTGAAAGAATGCTTCACGAATCGGCTATCGAGTGCTATATCCCTTGCGAAACCGTATTGGTAGAGAGAGACGGTAAGAAAAAGAAGGTTCGTAAGCCTGTTATTTCTTCTCTTTTGTTTTTCCGCTCTTCAGAAAAAGATGCCTTGGCTATACAAAACCAATTGAGCGGGCGCATCCTTTTATATATGCGGAAAGTCGGGTTTAGGAAATATCCTTCAGTTATTTCGGATGCGGAAATGAATGTTTTTATTTTGGTGTCTTCTTCCGGCGAAAAAGGGCTGGAATATTTAAGTGCAGAAGATACCGATTATCAAGTAGGCGAACGGGTTAAGGTGATTGACGGACCGTTTAAGGGAGCCGAGGGATACATACACCGTATCAAGGGGAACCGGCGTCTGGTTGTTTCTATCCAAGGGGTTTGTGCTGTAGCCACTTCGTATATTCCCCAATGTTTTCTGCGCAAGATTGCTCCGGATGAATAAATAAGATTACAATAATGGCGTTATTTCAGGATTCAGGGCTGATGCTATTAGCCATAGCCCTATTTTTAGTGCTTGCCGCTTGCTTGTCCTTCTTATTGATACCTCAGATATTGGTTATCGCCTTCCGCAAGCGGCTGTTTGATTTGCTTGATGAGCGAAAAGACCATGTAGGCATTGTCCCCCGTTTAGGAGGAATATCATTCTATCCGATAATATTCTTTTGTTTTGCCTTTTGCGAGGCGTTTATGGCATTTTTGTTCGGCAGGGAAACGACACTCCTTTCCTCATCGGAATTGTTTATGCAGGTCAGCTTGCTTTTCTGCGGGATGATTTTGCTTTTTTTGATAGGCATTGCCGATGATTTGGTTGGTGTCCGCTATTGGAAAAAATTCTTGGGACAGTTTGTTGTTGCTGCATTCTTTCCTTTGAGCGGTCTCTATTTCAACGACTTTTACGGTTTGTTCGGGATAGAAGCCGTATCTCCGTGGATAGGCATTCCTTTTACGGCAATCTTTGTGGTGTTCATTACCAATGCCATTAATCTGATTGACGGAATCGACGGGCTTGCCTCCGGCTTATGCATTGTAGCCTTTTCCATTTTAGGCATCTTTTTCCTTGCCTGGCATGCATGGATATGGACATTGCTTTCATTTGTGACGGTCGGTGTGCTTATTCCGTTTTTCTATTTTAATGTATTCGGCAGGGCAGACCGTTGCCGGAAAATTTTCATGGGCGATACCGGAAGCTTGACATTAGGCTATCTGCTATCCTTTTTAGTAATCAGTTGCGCCATGTATGATGAGGCGTCTTTCCAGACCCCCAATAATATCATCATCGCTTTTTCGCCCTTATTGGTTCCGGCGTTCGATGTGGTCAGGATCGTGTTCTACCGTTTCCGCCACCGGAAACCCCTGTTCCTGCCCGACCGCAATCACATTCATCACAAATTCCTGGCAATGGGCTTCTCCCATCGGCAATCGATGGTTTTGATATTATGTATGTCCGCCTTGTTCGTTGTCCTCAATATAGTGACGGTCCGTTTCCTGAGCATCACCCTGGTGTTTTTGGCAGACATAGCCCTTTGGATCGCTTTGAATCTCTGGTTCGATTGGCTGATAGCCAGCCGGAAGCCAAGCATGTTAGAAACCTGAATCACTCCCTCTAAAAACGAAGCAAGGTTCATCAGCTTACGAAGCCTGCTTCGATGGCTGATGCATACGGGTCCGTAAGCCGATGAAGCCGGATGGGTTTATTTAGCTTTGATTTTGTATCAAATAACGTTGGAAAATCAAAACATTTCCGTAACTTTGTAGAAAGACGAACAAGTAAAGCAGACAGATATGAGACGACCTGATATCATAAGAAAAATTGCTGAGACTATGCATCACATAGCTCCTACAGCAAAGACGGTGCTTTATGGTTCAGAAGCGCGTGGTGAAGCCCGTCCCGATTCAGATATAGACCTGTTGATTCTTTTAGAGGATAGTGAACAGCCGTTTGAAGAACGCGAACTGGAAATAGTGAGGCAATTATATAAGGTAGAACTCGATAGTGGAGTGATTATTTCGCCACATATCGTTTTGCGTTGTCTGTGGGAAAAGGTTTCCACCCCATTCAGCATAAACATACAAAAAGAAGGCATTACTTTATGAGAGATAAGTTGGATGCAGAAAGCAGGAAAGCGATAGTGGACTATCGGCTGGAACGTGCATTTGATACGTTGAAAGAAGCCGATTATAATACAGAGGGAGGATATTATAATGCGGCAGTAAACCGCTTGTATTATGCATGTTATTATGCAGCATCTGCCTTGTTATTGGATAATGAAGTAACTGCACATACACACAATGGAGTCAAGATACAACTTTCTTTGCATTTTGTACGTACGGGATTGTTGAGTATAGAGCATGGGGCGACTTTTAGCTTATTGTTTGAAAAACGTCAAGCGAGTGATTATAATGATTTTGCATATTGCGATTTGGCGATAGTAAAATTATTGCGCCCACGTGCAGAAGATTTTGTAAAAGATATAGCGTTGTTAATTGAACAGAATAAGAAGTAATTGCGTTGTTCAATCTTTATCGCGGCAAGGCAGATGCTGATTAGACAGAGAGCGGGATATTCCGTTTGGAATGCCTTCTTGAAAATACATGAGGCTGTCTCAAAATGAGAATTGAGTATCAAAAAGTAATGTCATCCTGTAATGTCATCCTGAGCAAAGCGAAGGATCTCGTGTGCATCAGCTTGTGTTTTCGAGATTGACTTCGTCGAACGTTGTTTCTTCACTACGTTCAGAATGACAAAATGAAAGCTTGTTTCTATTTTGAGACACCCTCTCTTGCTGTTTATATATTTAGGTATCACCATATAGATGGAGAAATATATCAGGAGATTCAATATGGTCTTCGGTTGGTAATTAGTATCGTAGGTTGCATTTCGCTTATGGCTGTATTGGGACGCTTGAATACCAATTATTTGAATGTCCCTCAATGGATGGTAAGCAGTCAAAAAATGGCTATTGATATAAATCCCTACCTTCGCTGCGAATCAAAACTTAAAAAATCATGTATAGCAGCGAAGATCTTGAAAGGTCTTACTTTCAGTATCATAGTGAGGCTTTGTTTCATGAAGAATCTCTCCAATCGTTTAGTGTTAAGAATAAAGTTCCTTATAACATTTTCCCAAAATGGTTTAAGGATACTCGAAAAAAGTAGTGAAGTTCAGATTGATGGTGCTCCTGTGATTAGCCATGAGGAAACAACCAAGGTTAGTGATCAACCAAAACCTGTATCAAAAAGCAGTAATGGCAACCCCGTTCGCATATGGATTGACATTCGTATCAGTAATGGAGAAAACAGCTATTTTCTTCTATGAGAATGGCTCTCGCGGTCGTGAGGTGCTTATAAACTTCTTGGGTGATGCAGAATTGAAGAGTATCATGTCTGACGGATACAATGCTTATGTATTTATCGGCGATGAGTTGAAATTAGCTCAGTTTAAAGATACTATATATCAAGTTTGTATGTCTCATGCAAACAATAAGTTCGTTAAAGTTAGTAATTAAGGTGATGAACCTGTAGCCGAATATTTTTCAAACTTTTTAAAGAGGTTCTTTTCGAAAGAACATATTTATGATGAAGCCGGGCTTATGAACTTCCGATAGACAATAATTTTGCTGAGCGAACCATTCGAAAGCTGACAACTCAACGCAACAATTCACTCCATTATGGCAGTGATGCCGGGGCTGAGATGGCTGCGACTTATCATAGTGTAATAGGAACGGTAAAGCTTCATGGCTGTTCTGTCTGGAACTTCATCGGAACTTTTTTCAAAAATATCTTTAACGGGTGCAGGGATTATGTTAACATGGTTCCTGACAAAATCACTTTGGCTACCGGCCAATGTTAAATTCAAAGCTAATTAATTAACAAAACTCGATTTAGGGCACTGAAAAGTGTCCTTTTAAAGGGGGATGCCCTAAATTGAGTGCTTACTATCATAGTATAATAAATACCGTAAAACTTCACGGCTGTTTCGCTTGGAATTTTATCGGAACTTTTTGCTGAAATCTCTTAACGGGTAAAGACTATGCGAATATGATTTCAGCAAGGATTGCTTTGACTACAGTTAATGTTAATTTTCAAAACTAATTTTTAATATTATTCGATTTAGGACAGTCTTCAGTGTCTTTTTAAAAGAGGATGTTTTAAATTGAATGCTAACTTTTTTATGTCAGTAACATTGGAAAATAATAAGCGAATAGTTAAAAATACACTATTTCTTTATATTCGTATGTTACTAGGACTTATAGTTTCACTGTATACCTCTCGTATTGTGTTACAGGTACTTGGGGTTGAAGATTTTGGAATTTATAACATTGTTGGTGGAGTCGTTTCAATATTAAGTTTTTTTA
>ULTX01083992.1_pt1 | contig 31112 bp, 37 predicted proteins | sample 1958041 | NCBI WGS metagenome assembly ULTX01 (sample SAMEA4835747, study PRJEB28245) | human gut metagenome | biome: gut microbiome; material: fecal sample | place: Denmark | collected 2008
GAGCATGGCGGTGTCGTAACCTATCAGACGCTTCCGAAAGACGCGGATGCTTTGACGGAAGTGCTGTCCACGCAGAAAAGCCGCCGTGACAAGCTGCCGGAGGCAGAAACGAAAGAAGTGCTTGCGCCTCTGCCCGTCGCAGAACTCAGAAAGTATGAGGCAATCAAACAGGCTCACCCGGACGCGCTGGTTTGCTTTGCCCAGAACGGCTATTTTGAGCTGTACGGCAAGGATGCCGAAAAAGCCGCCCCTCTTCTCGGCACAAAGCTCCTTGAGAAGAAGGTGCGCGGCAAGCCCTCCATGCCGGTCACGGGCTTCCGTGAAACCGCGTGGGTAGCCGGTTCTCACAAGCTCTGGAAATCCGGCACAGATGTCTTTCTCAGCAAGGACGGCGAGACCTTCAAGGAACTCAAAGCCGCAGATTACATCCCTGTCGGCGCGACGCTGAATATGGACGGAATCAGGTGCAGAATTGACTCGGTTGATTTTGCTGCCGATGAAGTCCGGCTGACCAACATTGAGGACAAGAACAGACCAATCCGCTTTTCTGAGAGCATCCAGTATGTCCGTTCGTATGTGGAGGATGCCGGGACTGCCATCTATGACACCATTCCAAAGAAGCCCGCTGCTCGTGAATCCATCCGCAATAAGCTGAAATCCGCGCAAAAGGCTCAATCACCTCACATTCCGAAACCGCAGAAAACCAAAGGAAAGGATATGGTACTCTGATATGAAATACTTTACCGTGGAAGAAATCAATCTCATGTGCTGCTTCAACACATCCAGCCGGAAGCGGCTGATTGACGATATGAAGAGCGTCACTCTGAACAACACGGACGGCGAGATCGCGGAGCTGATGCACAAGACCGTCCAGAAGCTCGAAGCTATGTCTGACGCTGAGTTCGACGCGCTCTATATCGCGCCGGACAGCATGATGGATGACTGAAAGGAGGATGCCTATGCCTGTTATGGATGACAGTTTCCAAGCGTTTGTTACCAACCTCGGCAAGTACAACGAGGGTGAGCTGGTCGGTGAATGGGTAAAGTTCCCGACAACCGAGGAAGAAATGCAGAAGGTCTTTGAACGAATCGGGATCGGGTCGAAGGATGAGTTCGGCCATGTGTACGAGGAATGGTTTATCACCGACTACGAGTGTCCCATCTATGGGGTTCAAAAGCTGCTCGGTGAGTATGAAAGCCTCGATAAGCTGAACTACCTTGCCTCTCGCATTGATGAGATGGACAAATGGGATCAGGAAAAGTTTGTTGCTATTATGGAGGCTGGCTGCGATGAAGTCAGCGACATCGACGATCTCATCAACCTGACCTACAATCTCGACTGTTACGACTTTCTTCCCGATGTCACGGATGAAGAGGATCTGGGGCGCTACTACATCGAAGAAGCCGGTATCTACGACACAAAAGCAATGGGTAATCTTGCCAACTACATTGACTTTGAGCGTTTTGGACGCGATGTGGCAATGGATGAAGGCGGCAGATTCACCGATAATGGCTATATACGCAATACCGGAGACGGTTGGACGCGGATGTTTGACGGCAGTCTTGATGACATTCCCAACGAATACCGCCTCACAGGAGGCGGCGAAGAGCCTATGAAGGACGGCAATATTCTTGCCGTTGTGGTTGAGCCGGGAAAGAAGCCGGAAATCAAAGAGATCGATTCAAGCCTTGAAGGGCTGCAAGCTCTGGTAGGCGGCTACATTCAGGCAGTTTATCCCTATGAGGACCCGGTGGGTATTGTTTGCAACGAGGAAGCAAAGCTCGAAGGTCTTCCTCTCAACCGCGCTCTGCGGGATGAAGACGGAGAAATCTATGATATTGTTGCCGGAACCTTTGCCATTGTCGGTCTGACCGATGACAGCTTCGGTTCTCTGGATGGTGAGCTTGCACTCAAGTATGCAAAGCTCTTTGAACAGCCAGAGCAGTTCGCCAAGCTCGGAGACAGAATTGTCGCGATTCCCATGATCTCCGAAGAGCAGCAGAAGCAGGAAGTCAAGGAACAAAAAGATTTTGAGGTCAACATGGACACCTCCGGTCTGGCTGTTTCCGGCCATGTGGGAACATGGCACACCATTGACCACATGGAGGTAGACGGCCAGACCTTTTTCCTGATGGAGCATGATAGCTACGGCGATGAAGCCGCCTGTCTCATCGTAGATGAACACGGCAAGCTCTCCCTGAGCGATGTGTATGACGGCTTCGATGAACATACGGTTGATCTTCTCCATCAGGAGGTCATGACCGTTGACCGGATGCCTGATCCTTCTATCACAACTGACGAAATGAAGGACTACGGCTACGCATGGGGTGGTATGCTCCCCATGCGGGAGAAAGCTGCGGCCGAGGTCATGAAAACCTGTTCTGTCTACCGGCTGTACGGTGATAATACCGAGGGGCTGGTTCTGGATGCAAAGGAAATCCACGATCATGCTGCAAAGGGTGGTATCTTCGGTGTGGAGAAGGTCGAGTGGAAGGCCGCGCTGGAACGGGAGAACTATCTGAAAGCCGCCGAGATGTCTACCGAGGATGATTATGGCATGATTGATGGGATCATCAACAACGGTCCGAAGGAAGCAGCGGCCAAAGCCCCTGAAAGGGGCGAAAAGTCCTCCATCATGGACAGGCTCAAGGCTGCGAAGTCCGAGCCTCATGTGGATAAGCCCAAGCCCCATAAGGAGCGGAAACCGGAGCATGACCTATGAGTAGGAGCCAGAAGTGGAAACTCGAATGGGCATTCTTCCTTGATGCAGACGGGAGACGAAAGTACAACGATGTCTGCCGCCGTTGTGTGCATGACTGCAAGCAGAGCTTTCGTGCTGTTATAGTCCGTTGTCCTCGCTACACCTCCAAGCGCACCAGAGTAGACAGATAGGGCGTTACTTGTGTCGTGAAAAGGGTGGAAAATCAAGGCTTTTTCGCTCTGTAAACGGCGCAAAAAGATAGCCCCGTATGTTTTCCTATCCACACCTCGGAACTCAAAAATGTCAGGATAAAGGTCGATTTCACAGCATAGTTTAAGCCTCATTCAAACGCTCAGAGCCTCAGTCGATGCCCGGATGGGTGTCGGCTGAGGCTCTTTTTTTGTGTCCAAATTGCAATTTTTTCTCGACAATACATTGCTAATCCATAGTCTACGGATTAGCGTTTCTGTATAACTGTGTCTCTTATCCATATAATTATTATGAGCAATATAGAAAAAGGGACAAGGTATAATATATGATCGATAAACGAATTGGAAAGAGGTTCAAGCAATGCCGAGAACGGCTGGGCTTGACACAGGAAGAGCTATCAGAGAAAACCGGCTTAACCACAAACTATATCTCTACCGTTGAGCGCGGAGCGTCTTTTCCACGCTGCGAAAAGCTGGTTTTGCTGATGAACGCTCTTGAAACCAATGCGGACGCAATCTTCTGTGATGTGCTGGAACATTCCACCGAGTACAAAGCCTCACAGCTTTCCAAGGAGCTGTCCACGCTTCCGAAAGACTCACAAAAGCGCATTCTTCAAATGGTCGAGCTGATGATCCAGCAGGAAAAAGAAAACAGAAAATAACAGTATTCCCGAAACTGCGCTGAAATATGCGCAGTTTTTTTCTTCCTCTGCCTATTTCGACACACTTCTCCATATTTGTGTGCTATACTATGGATTAGAGATAGATAATAATTCTCTAATCCATATATATGAAAGAGGACACAATATGAAGAAAAAGACTTGCTGCTTCACGGGTCACAGGCCCCAAAGCCTTCCTTTTGGCTTTAACGAAAATGATGCCCGCTGCGCTGCTCTGAAAAAGGCGCTCCGTGAGCAAATCATTCATCTCATTGAGAAGGAAAATGTCACCCATTTTATTTCCGGCATGGCAATCGGCATTGATATGTATGCCGCCGAAATCGTTCTTGACTTGAAAAAAAGTTATCCTGGCATTACATTGGAAAGCGCGATCCCCTGCGAAACGCAACCGGTGAAGTGGTCAGAAGCTCTCCAGGAGCGATATTACAACATTGCTGCTCAGTGCGACAAAGAAACAATGCTCCAAACGCATTACACGCCGGACTGCATGGAAAAGCGTAATAAGTACATGGTGGATCAATCCGATGTGGTTATTGCCATGTGGTCCGGAAGACCCAGCGGAACCGGAAAGACTGTCACCTATGCTCTATCCAAAGGGAAACCGGTAATCGTGATTGATCCCATCTCTCTTGAGGTTGCGGAAAGGAGATAGAAAAAGGAGGACACACTATTGGTCAAGGTTTGTTTTATAGGCATTTCTCTTCGTTTGGAACACGCAGCCATTGAGCGCCTTCGCTCAGAGTTGGATGTTCTTGCCCAGCAAGAGCCGGAAATCGAATTTTGGTTCCACGGATTCCATTCCGATTTTATTAAATCAATGCTTGAAGAGGTTGTCTCTCTGAAAAAGCGGAAACCCAATCAGCACATTGAGATTGTAGATGTTGTTGATCCCATCGAGTTAGATGCTTTCAAGAAAAAAGCACAGGAGATGGAACTTTCCGAAGAGGAGCAATATGACAGGCAGTTACGAGCGGATCACTATGACCAACGGGAGCCGGTAAGAATTGAATATGCACCTTGGTACGAATACCGTACTGACCTTCACCCGGATCACTACATTGCGCACAGTCAAAGAATTGATCGCTGGATGGTGAATGGCTGCGACTACCTGATCACCTATACCTACGAGAATCTTCTCGATACTGAAAATACCACAATTAAACGCGCTCGTGCCAAGAATCCAAACTTGAAGGTCATTTCCATCAGTGTGCCTTCTACGGCAGAACGAATAGAGGAATTGAAAACGCAGTTGGATGATCGGAAGAAATTTGTTGTAGACTCTTTACTGGACGGAGCATCCTATTCTTCGCTCGGAAGGATGCTTGGTATTACTTCAAACCGTGTTCATCAGATTGCGGGAAAAGCAACCCGGCTCATTTACAGGCAGCTTAAAGAAGAACTCAAATAGTCGAAGCCTCAGCCCCCACGCTTGCAGGAGGCTGAGGCTCTTTTTTATGCTATTGAAGTAATCTGGTATTTTGAATAACGACCATGAGTCACAATTTTCAAATCACCGCTTGCAACCAGTTTTTTCAATAAATAGCCAGCTTGATTTGCGGATATTCTTAGCTTTTCCATAACATTCTTCTTTGTGATATACTCATTCTCCATCGCGATTTTAAGGACAAGTGAAGTCTGGCTGTTTGTCATCTTGTCGAAGCAAGCAAGCATAAAATGAGCCAGTTCTTCAATCACAGGAATGGTAACAGAGTTCCCAAATTGCTTGTATTTTTGACCATCTGTCATTCCTTCTGGAAAACTAAAAGTATCAACGCCGTCTTTCATGAAGGCATACCCGACAAACCCTTGTAGCCGCCCCCATTCGGTAGGAGTCATAACACGAATCCCCTCATGGTTTAACTCGGTTTTTTTAGAAGGAATCATTGTTCCTCCAACGCCTTCTTTCGGCTGGTAGATCAGATTTCGTTCCTTACCGGAACCTCCAGTAGCAAGGATCGTATTAGCAACGGGATGTTCCTCATCCTTTGTATTGACAACGCAATAACCAAACCCGTATCCTTTTTGAGATTGTCTTTCCTTGTGTCTCTTCAAAGTTTCCCAGTAGCCGGATGCCATGTAGTAGTGGATATCAACATCTGGCTCTATGATTTGATGAACATCTTCGAATATAGTTTTGCTCCCGGATGTTGGAAGCCCCTCGGTTAATACCTTTACAGCCTCACCGTATCGTTTTTTGCTGAAAGCCATTATGAAAACACGAGGACGATTCTGAGGAACGCCAAAATAACGAGAGTTTCTGATAAATGACTTGGGCGTATAAACATAGTTCCCGTCATCATCAAGCGTAACGCCAATTACTCTGTACTCAAGTTCATCTTCAAGAGTTTCGATAATGGTGCGAATTGTCTGTCCTTTGTCATGCGATACAAGGTTCTCAACATTTTCCAAAAGAATCGCTCTCGGATTAGTGCGTGAGATTATATCAGCAATATCAAAGAAGATGGTTCCCCGAGTCTTATCTCTAAAGCCCAACTGCTTGCCGACTCTGCTGAAAGTTTGGCAAGGAAATCCTGCCAAAAGAACATCATAGTCAGTTTGAGCAACTTTGTCTTTGAACTCGTCGGAAGTCAAATCATTTAATGGATTTTCTCCATACAAATGCTCATATGTTTTTGCTGCGCTTGGATCGATTTCGGCTGAAAGGACATTTTCGAATTTTCCTGTCAACTCAAAACCACGACGAATACCGCCAATGCCAGCGCATAAGTCTATAGTCTTGTATATCATGTTTCATCGCTCACTTGTCTAATTATTAAGTTGGTAGCATCCAAACCATCAAGAGAAACGGTGTAAGTGATGCTCCGAACACCTTTAGGCAAATGTCCGCCAACAAATGATTCATCTTTGATGGCAGGAAACGAATCGTCCACTTTATACTCCAACATTGCGTGTAGTATATATTGCCTATTTCTCGCGGATTTGCCTTTTTCAAATCCAAGGGATTCCAGTTTATCGTTTAGTGCTACGGTGCTATAACCTAAGCTGGCTAAATCGCTGACCAAACTATTGATACTATCTCCTGATTGAGCAGCTTCAAACTGGCAGAGAACCAAAAATAAAGGAAATCCGTTTGGGGGATCAAGTTGAAAATGATTGCTTAATGTAATTTCTCGTTTGTTCCTTGCAGTCGTGGATTTAACTTCATAAAATTTCCCGTCACAATCTATATCGTATGTAGCTCCTGCCGGACCGTTCCATTCTGCGCGTTCGCCATGTGTTGCAAGGTATCGAAGCGTAAGCAGTTCTCCGAGCACATCATATACTCGTTCATCCACATTTCTGTTTCCAAGAAGCTCTTTCCATTGCATCCACCATGTTGTAGGAGAAGAAAGAATCTCCTTTCGAAACTCGCCGTTTATTCCAGGATTAAGAAGCTCGGAGCAAAGAGAGGAAAACGGTATTTTGATATCCTCGGAGCGAGCCATAAGCAATAGCGCATAACGAGTTTTTGATCCATCGAGGGTAATTATGTTGGTATAAAGATGCGCACCAGCAAACTTTTCCGAAATAACCATGTCTTGAGGAACAGGTAAAGCTACACCATATGAATTTCCTGTCTTGATAGTCCAGCCCTCATATCCGCAGTTAGTGATGCTCCGAATGACCGAAGCATAACCGGTTGCAGTGGCAGCCCATCCGTCTCTGATTTCCTTAGCCAGCATTCTCCTCACCTCCTACAATGTTGAGCTGAGCAAATAACTGTTCGACATAACCGGGTTCTGCGTTCTGAGTAAGTGCCGGCTCAACCGTTGTACAATTCACTCGATTTTGAGTAGCAATCTTGTTGAAAAGATTACTGGACTTTTTTTCTACGCCAGAATAGGCTTTAATTAACTCTCTATAGAGATTCAAACGATAACCTTTTCCGGTTCGTTCAATAAAGTCGCTGATCGTATCCGTTCCGAGGTCTTTAAGGACTTCTCTTGTTGCTTTCTCAGACCCTTGCCATGATAGATGAATGTACCACCATAGTGTTTTAAGCCATATGCGACGCGTGTGGGCATAGAATCGTTTGGGATTTATCTTATGGCCCTCTTCCACATCTTTTTTGCTTGGAGGATATCGCAAATGCGTAATATCCGGGAAGACAACACATGATAGATAACGCCAAACATCATCATCGTTTGCCAGTACATTAGTAAATCCGTTTGCGACTGAAAGCTCATTATAAAGGCACAATCCGATATTAACATCTATAGCATATCCACCATTAGGTTTTGATTCCTGATAAACAGCTATAACCTTGCGTCTTAAGTCGGAATATGCAGGATCAAAATCGTCCACACTGTATTTTTGCCATTTTGCTTCAAGATCAAGAAATGCAGCTTCTGGCAGGGCATCAATATCATCAGCAAAGTTTTTGGCTTGCGCTTTAGTCAGCTTCTTGTAATTCATTCTGATTGCCCTCCTTTCAACATCCTCTCGATATTGATGCGAATAGTCTTTTGAAGCAGATCAATGCTTTCTGGTTTCAATGCAGGATCACAGCTCGTGTAAAAGTAATACATAGCCTGTGAAATGCTTCCTACCTCCAAATTGTTTCCATCTAAAGTAGGTACGAGATATCCCATTTCTTCAATCTTCTTGATAATCATAAGATACGCGGTAGAAACGATTTCTACAAGAATATCTACATTTTTGATTGTGTCGCCCACTTTCGGACAGAAGGAATAGTGCGAGTTTAGATACAAGCACACATAATCCTCGTTGAAGGGGTCTTGTGTGGGATCATCCCATTGATTAAGTTCCAGCCACCAAAGCGGCATGTTGGGATCTTTGACTTCCTTGATTGGGAAATCCATGTAGAGGCTGTCAAAGTCTAATGCAATGCTGTCAATAGTGCCAATAGTAACACCGGCTTCATTGATCAGATGTTCTTCTCCGGGATGTACATTTTCGGCTTCTTTCTGAACGTATAGAACTGTATCGAGTACAAGGTCACCCTTGATTTCTCCCGGCAAAAACTCGTGTTTGAAATTACAGACTAGACTTTCTCCTTTATTCACTATGGATTCGGGCTTGATATAACCCATTTGGGTAAGAGTCTTGTTATTCCAAATTATGCAGATTCCCAAAGATGCCTCACTACAAAGCAGTCCATTTTTTCCATACAGATATGACGGCGATTCGATTGTGATTTGTCTACATATCCTTAGACCATCATTTTCGATTTTCCACGATTCAAGACTATCTTCCAGTTTTACTGTGTTCTTTCCTCGTGGGCGTAGACTTCTGTATGATCCTTCGATGAGGTAACTGAAATCGTATTTGTCGCAGACACAGCCGCACTTATCGAGCAGTTCTTCTGTTAATGTGGGGTAAAACGACAAGTTGTCCATTTCAGATCACCTCAATTCTTTGTGATTTTTTTGGTCTCTTTTATTGAGCAACGGTATTTTCTGTTAGCGGTTTTGATTACCAACTTACCGCTGACAATAGCATTAGTAATCGTGTTTTCAATTTCGAAACCGCACACGCCTTCGTTCTCATCACTTGCAACGATGCGTACTCTTGTAAAATCAGATTTTGCTTCCCTGTGATCCGTATCACAATCAGCATCCAGCGGAAGTTCCTTGCCAGAGTTTTGCGCAAGCGTTTTGCACTCCCATATAGCTTCTACAGTAATCGGGAAGTCTGTTCCGATGTTCTGTTGCCAAGCACTTGAATCCATCAATCCAGTCTCTGATTCAACAAAAATACCGATTAACGCTTTTTTCTTTGTGTTTGAGAACTTGACGGAAAAATCAATAATTATGGAGTCGTCAACATATGTTTTATTGCCGAGTATAAACTCCAAGTTGTCCAGAGCACCACCTCCGGAACCGCCACCCCCTGAACCGCCGCCTTTTGGCTTTTTGCCAAAGTTTGCGGTTGGGAGTAGTCTCTTACCGAGTTTGCCGGAGAGCTTGCTGGTAGTTCCCTCTACTGGACCTTCGCTGCTACCTTTGAGTGCTGCATTTACTTTAATACTCACCTGATTCTTAATATTGGAGATCAGGGTGAAAGAAGAAGGATCTGTCCAATCCATGTGATCAGACTTCTCACTTTTTCTTAAATATTCACCAAATGGTTTACCAGCGAAATCTCCTGCGGATGGATCATTTTTAAGAGTAATCTGACAGTTGGGAACAAAGAAAACCAAAATGTACTCATCATCGTTTTCTGGCTTGATTAGACCCTTTGCCCAGTTGCCATCAATCTTGTAGTCAAGAATCATGCCTGGAGTTCGAGCGAACATTACTATGGGATCGTTCAAGGAAGTTTTATTAAATAACCTAAGATAAGTATATGGTTTTATTGACGCTCCGCTTATTCCCATTTCATCCTTTGTGACACGGACATACGCTGCGTGTCCAGCTTTACCGCCGACAAGTTTCTGCGACGGAATTGCTACGGATTTTATGAATGGGAATATCTTCGATTTATACGTATTCCCATTATCATGATTCGCGCTTAAAGCAGTAGTGTATAGTTCCTGAATCAGTCTGAATAATGGACGCATATTCGAATCGGTAATTGGTTTTCCGTTTACACGAATAGCAAGCCACTTCTGCGTCGAGTAGTCCTTAATGGCTTTGTTATAGACTCTTGGTGCATACCATTTCTGGACTGCAAGCTCTATATACTGAGCAATATCGTCCTTGAAGGTACACATAGCAATTTCTTCTGCTGTGACTCCACAATTATCTGGGAAAATACCATGCAGCAAGCGTTCTTTATCAATGTACGGAATGATAATCGAAGTGCCTGATTGTGTTGGCGAGAACTTTTTTACAGAAAAAACATCCAAAACCTTTTGAATTTCTGTTTCATCGGTAATGGGTAATAGTTCCTCATCCGATCCCGGCAGCTTTTTACCCCACCAAGCTCGACCAACAGCATTTTCAATTACTTCTTTCAGAATGGCATCTTCATCAGTTTCGTTTTCAATGAGAGATATGATCAAACGCGATTTCATTACATCGTCTTCTTTGATCTGAGTGTAAAAAATAACTAAGCCGATGCCAACACGATAATAAACGCTCTTTCCGTAACCCCAGCTGCCACCTGCTTCACCGGCACTTGAGTTTGTCTGTTCCTTACCTGTATCAAAGACCAACTTGAAATAATTCCCGTGATCATTGGGATCTAAATCTTTTTGAAGAATAGGTCCGGTCAAACCAGAAGTTTTATAATCTCTGATCTCGAGATAATCTGCGGTAGCAGTAGCATAGCGTCGATTTAGAATATGTCCAATATCTGGAAGCAACGCATTAAACGCTTCGGGTGAGAAACTTCCTTGTGTGAAATTGATGTTGCAGGAGTCCTCCGGCTGATTGATAGCAGCATCTGAACTATTCTGAATTGCTTCACGCACAAGCAAATCAAGCTCTGGAATATTATCATTCTGAAGAGCTTTCAGCGCGCCACTTCCGTATGACACACCTATTTTCATCGGCAGTATAAGGCTTTGAAACATGGGCAGCCTCCTTAATACTTATATCATTATTCGCAAAGACTTCGCGTGTGTTTCTCCGATACTGTCACCGGAGACGATAATGCTGATACCGATAATGTCATCTATTGCATTCATCTTCAAACGATTCTTTGTCTTAGGTTCGCCTCCGTCTTTCTTGATCCGGTAGATCAGGAGAAGGGGCTTGTCTTGAAGGCCAAAGTCACAACGCTTTGAGATTATGTTCTTACCATTCTTGCGTGTTTTTTTGAATTCTTCCAACTGTTCTGGCGTAAGTTCACTTTCATTCACATCACACACAGCGTCTCGACCAGAACGCAAAGAGCCTATGTCAATGTGTTCTTCACTCTCAACTTTCTTTCGTGTACGCTCAATCATACCCACATATAATCCGTCACCCACAGACCAGAGATTATCCTGATTGTCTCCGTCGATTACAGCAACATTCCATTTGGTGAACTTACCTTCGCTGTTCATCTGCGACATCCATTCAAAGAAATAACGAAGATTGTTTTTTAGGGATGTAGAGTAGTCTGAGATTTCGAAAGCAGACAAATAGCGGCTAAGCACATCTTCATAGGAGATGCTATCCCAAACAAAAGCCTTAGCAGCAGTCGAGGATCTAGGTTGTTTCATCGCATTGAGGAATGCAATAAACTGGTCAGTTAGTGCAAGGTTGTGAATTAGACTGTCATCGTTAGTGAAATCGGTTGTCTCATAGCTGTCACCGCAGAAATCAAAATCCGCGTATTCAGCCATTTGAGATTTCTTTTTCGCTGTAATCCTGAACTTTGCGATTTCGGGAGTATTTCTTATTCTAGGCCCAAACTTGGAAGGAGAGATGCCTCGTTCCATAAACATCTCAACCTCGTGCTTTAGATCCATGTCGATCTTGGCAAGTGCCTTGAATTTTCTCAGTGCATCGTCGGTAATCCAAATTCTCTGAAGGAGTTCGTAGCCTTTGCGATAGCCAAACCATCGAGCCATCTGCATCAATGTGTCAGCTTGATTCGATGTGCGGGAGAAAAATGTACATACCAAACCATCAATAGTAAGCCCCCGAGAGAGTGTATTGCCTCCAATTACCAAAAACGCTGGAGCCTTTTCCATTGATTTGAGTTGCTCGTCGGTAGGATAGACGATACGAAGATATGTACCTTCTTCGGCTTCCCTGTTTGCAGAGCAGTTATCCACACAAAGGTGCAGTCCGCTGGTATATTCAAGTGATTTATCTTCACCCAAAAGAATATTTGTAATGCCGGACAAGAGATCATTCAACTCACCAAGAAGTTCCTCAAAAGTAGGCATATCCTCACGGACCGAAGACAAGAGACCGTAGTCTGGATTTGCTTCTTGTAAATCTGCTTTGGTGATTGTGTGCGCTTCTTTAGTATAAACCTCACGACAATAGTCAATTACCTTTGATTTGTCAGCAAGCCAATTTTGTATTTCATCATAAATTACAAAATGCTCTTTTTGGATTGATGATGTGTGTACAAGCATACTGATGCTCTTTTTGTGACCTCGCACTCTAAGTACGGAAGTAGCGCAAAGGAACCAACTAATTGCTTGCTTCATGCTGTCAGGCAATCCCGTTTTCTTTTTCTTCTGGATCTCCTTAAGAAGTTTGTTCTCCGAGGAGTTAACTTCACGCAAAATAGGAAAACCGGGGCATTCCTGCTCATTGTTTCCAAAGATAACTTTTGCACCAAAATACTCGGTTGCTTCCGGAAGTGTGCAGATAAAATCCTTGGGATATAGGGATTCTACACTCGATTCATTCAAAACATTTGCATACGGTGTTGCTGTGAAACTTATGTAGTTTATAGCTTGAACACGGACTTCGGGGATAACGCCATCGCTTTTTTTGCCGTTCACGAGATTGCAAATAAGTTGATTGATAGCACAGCGTTCCTGTTCTTCTTCCTGAGTGATTTCAGCAGTATTTATACTCGCTTGATCTGCCTCATCATCTATTACAAGGATGCGCAGCTTGCTCGTTCTATTCGGATCATCATAAAGCCAGTCAATCAGTTTTTCGAGGCGTTTACGATTTTTTAAGCATACCGTCACATATCTCTGAGAATAGTTTTTGCTTCCGGTTAAGGGATTGAGTTTTAATTCCTCTGCACCAAATCGCTTATCTTCTCCTGTAAAATCAAGTATACGCCACAGAATGCCTTCGCTGTTGCGAAGGTCTTTTTTGAAGCGATCTCTGGTCTGCTTTCGAAGGTTATCAATCGTGCCAGACAGGATAATAAAGAAGTTCCAATCAAAATCAGCAGCCATGCTGACAAGTCCTTCCATATTGGCTGTCTTACCTGACTGAACACTACCAGTTACAAGTCCTTTAATTGCACCAGTCTTTCGAGTATCGCTGCTCAAATGATTCAAAATCCATGTACAGCTCTTTTGAATGTTGCTGACAGACACTTCGCTCATTGTAGTCTTTAGATAAGCCTTATACTGTTCCCACGATGAAGTAATGCCATATGGGACGGGATAATGATTTCTAATTATTCCGTTGTCAATAGCAATAACCGGCTCACCCTCTGCCATGGTAACGGTAATATGTGTGGCCTTATAGTCCGCAACAAATGCTTCCCAAGCAAAAAGAGTTAAATCTTCCGGCCACATAAATTCATCAATCAGGTCGGCAAGTTTACTTTCTCTTTCCTCAGAGGAAACACAGAGAGTGAGTATGTCATCCCAGCTTTTACCGGCATTCAACGCATCAGCAATCCATTCCTTACACGGCTGAAATATTGCACTGTCGTAGTCAAACATCGTAGTTACCTCTCCTTAAGCGCTTCCACTACCTTATCGGCACAAGCTGCACAGTTCTTCTTTATTTCCTTTCCCCAAAAACGCATCACGAGCCATCCTTGTTCCTCAAGAGCCTGTGTTACTTCCTTGTCTCTTTCGATTGTGCGCTCGATTTTGGGTATCCAAAATTCCTGCCGCGATTTGATCTCATGCTTTTTTGTTTCCCAATCAAATCCATGCCAAAACTCGCTGTCACAAAATATGGCAATCTTTTTTCCAATGAAAACAATATCAGGTTTTCCGATCAAGCCTCGGTAATTTTTTCGGTATCTTAGCCCACGATTCCATAACTCTTTTCGCAGCAACAATTCTATTTCGGAATCCTTGTTGTGGACAGCTTTCATATTTTTGCTTATCTGTTCTTTTGTTTTCGTACTCATAATTGTTCTCCAGATTTAATGGCAAACAAGCAAGTTCTCATTTAACAACGAACAGCTTGGCAAATATCTCCGATGTCACAATCCAGATAATCACAAATGCGCAGTAGGACAGAAAGAGCTACATCTTCACCTTTGTTGAGCTTGCTCATCGTACCAGCAGCAAGCCCCAAATCTCTTTTGAGCCTGACCTTCGTGATGTCTTTCTGAATAAGAAGCATCCATAATTTTTTATAACTGATCTTCATAGAAGCACCTCTCGCTTTCACAACTGTGAGCTAATATAAGGATTCAGTTTATATTATAGCAGAAAAAGTCGAACTTTTCAATTTACCAATGCAAGGATTAACAGAAAAGTTCCAATTTCTTGGACTGCCCCTTTTATCCGCAGTCTACGCATATAAAAGCGGGCCTGACAAGCATGAACTGTCAGACCCATTAGATTTATTCGCGCTGAGAAAATCGTTGCTGTGTTTGTTCTTGCTCATCTCCTATGCGGAGTAGCATTTCTACATTAGTCTTGATCGTATCTATCTGCTTCATTTCTCTTTTCAACCTTGCCCGCTCATCATATAGTCTTTGTTGCTCATCAGTGATCCGTTGCTGCTCGGCTTGAAGAGCTTTGAGACTTGGCAGTTTTTGATCGCCTTGCATTGCAAGCAGCGTTGTCTTCGCAGCCTCGAAGATGACAAGTTCTGCTTCGTGCTTTGCCCTGAATGTTGGCTTGTCTTTGGCCTTCATGTAGGCATCATAGACTGGCTTAAGACGCTGATAATTGCTGATATTTTTGATGAGAGGCTGCACCTCACGCAGTCGCGCTTCAACCCTTTTCAGCTCTTCACCGGTACGGGCATAGGAGCTGTGAATGTCTTCAACCTTCTTTTCAAGATCAGCATATTGCAGAAGGTTGTTTTCAGTCAGACAGTTGAGCGTTTTCGCAGCTTCTTTGAGATTGTTGATCTTCACCCAGTGTTCATATCCCTTGCTTTCCTGAGCCTTGATGCTGTTCTGAATATCAATGATAAGAGAGACACCTTTGCGGGTAGTCTGCATCTGACGCTTGCGGGGATTGTGTCCCTGAATGCGTTCCTTGATCCGTTCCTCGGAGTAATTCTCCCCGATGGTCTTAGCACGAGTGAAACGTTCCTGACCTTCGGCTCGGAAGGAGATGTATTTGCCGGTTTTAATTTCATATCCGGCATCCTGCATCAGTTTCAGGAACTCATCGTAGTCCTTTGCCGTGATGATATTTCGGTCAATGGTCTGCTTGAGTTTTTGTTTCCAGCTTGTTCCTCGCTTGGCCTCGGTGTACTCTTTATAGCTCATGCCCTTGCCCTGAGAGGGAGGAATTACGGAGAGACCGTTTTCTTTGCAGAGCCGGTCACTTGCCTCGCGCATATCATAGTAGATTTTCTTGTAGCTCTTGTACGCATGATGATCCACAAAGTCCACGGCATTGAAAATCAGGTGATTATGAACATGGTCTTTATCAATATGGGTGGTCAGCACATACTCATACTTACCACCGAGGATTTCATCCGCAAACTGCTTGCCGATCTCATGGGCAAGCTCCGGTGATACTTCTCCGACATCAAAGGACTGGATGACATGGCGGGCAATAATTTTGACGGGATTCATCCCTTGCTGCTCGGCAATCTTTCGCGTCCATTCAAATTCCTGAGCCGCTGTCTCAGCAGCACATCCATAGGAAGAGACAAGCATTTTATCGTCGGTTTTCTCAGGATTCATGATGTACGCAAGAGCCTTACTCAAAGTTCCTCGGATTGCTTTGATTTTAGTAACTGCCATACTTCATCCAGCTTTCCTTTCAGCTCAACAACATCGTCCTGATAGAATCGTCCCGTCGAGTTCATTCTTCGGCAGATGTTATTGATATTCGATCCGATCTTATTGACCGCCGCAGCGAGTTTTTTCTGCTCTGTATAGTCTACCTGAATGATGTAGCCATCTATTGCCATCTTGCGTAGATAGGCTCCCATATTCTTCGTTTTCAGCATCTCCATTTTCCGTTCTATGATCGCCCGTTCTTCCTCGGTGACCCAGAACTTGAGCTGCACTTTCCGCGTTCTGTTTGCCATCGTTCTGTCTCCGTTCCTCGTAATTTATAAGGGTTTGGGACTATCCCAACAAGCAAAAATCAGCGGTTAAGGGGAGGGTTTCCTTAACGCATTTTTCTCCGGTGGGTACTCACCGGATTTGCTTGCTATTCTCTAAAATCGTATTCCCCCGTAGGGACTCCCCGTAAAATACCCCTTCGTAATACAACGGACATAAGCCAATGGTTTTTGGGGGTTGGACACGAAAAAAGACGCCCGAAAGCGTCTTTCTCCGACGATATGGTAATTACTTAATCTCCCATGTGAAGGCAACCGTGTCTGATACATCAATGTCATCAGGCTCAATCTCAGGTGAACAGCATTTTTCCATTGCTGCAAGAGGCATGAGGCAGTCTTCCATTTCGTAGCTTGTGCGCGAGACGATGTTCAGTTCACCCCAGTTATAGTCGATAGAGAGAAGTTGTCCCATCTCGCTGCCCGACGCTCTGCATAGAATCTCAGCCTTTGCTCGTGCATTGAGCGCAGCACTTTCCAGAAGTTCTGCACTGACCTTTGCTGGATTTCTCACCGTGAACGCGATTCTCAATTCGGGATTTGCTCCGCAGTTGGAGATACATGAAATAACTTCTGCAAGCTGCTTGCTGTCAAAGTCAAATGCCAGCTTGAGCCGATATACACAGGCATATCCGGCGAACTCTCTCTTGTAGTTGCCTTGCCGATCTTTGACGCTCTCATATCGGGTATCTACATTGAAGCTGGTGGTCTTCACGTCCTCCTTTGCATACCCCGAACGAACAGCCACATCCTGCAATTTCGATATACGCTCAGAGGCATCTCGCATTGCCCCGTCATAGTCTTTTCGGATAGACTCTATGGTCATTGAGATGGTTATGTAGTCCGGTCTTGCTGATACATTTCCAACGCCTCGAACAGTAATTGTCCTCATCATTTTCTTCGCCCATCCTTTCTTGCGTTGTAGTCTTCGTCGATGCGCTTTTTCCAATCGGCACCGAGAGGTGCGTTGCACCGGACAGCACAGATAGCCTCGCTGACAACCTCGTAGTTGAGCTGTGTGCCTTCGCTGTCAGAGTGATAGTTCACAGCGCGATCCTCACTGATACCGAAGTGTCGTGCCGTCTCAACTGCGTCAATGTTGGCGCCGAGGAACAGAAACTCCCAGCCGTACTTTTCCTTCTGACGCTCGATCATTTTCTTGACCTTATCGCTGTCATACCGGCGGCTTGCATTCTCCATTCCGTCAGTCGTGATGACGAACATCGTATGCTCCGGCACATCCTCAGCTCGTGCATACTTATGGACATTTCCGATGTGGTGGATTGCTCCGCCGATAGCATCCAGAAGGGCGGTGCAGCCTCGTACTGTATAGTCCTCATCGGTCATCGGCTTGATATTCTGAACACTCACACGGTCATGAATGACCTCGCTGGTGTTGTCAAATAGTACAGTGGAAATCAGAGCTTCGCCCTCAGCCTTTTTCTGTTTCTCTATCATGGAGTTGAAGCCTCCGATGGTGTCAGCCTCAAGCCCACTCATAGAGCCGCTGCGGTCAAGAATGAATACGATCTCCGTCAAGTTCTTTCTCATGTTCAGTACCTCCTGTATATAGTTTTTGGCTTTCAGCCAAAAACAAAATATGACTGCTTGGTTTTCACCTTACAGTCATATTATAAGAAAAATCGTATTCGGTTTGGTCGCATGGCAAGCGACATTATTGCAGAGATGCAAATATCTCGCCTTCAATGTTCAGGATGTCATCCATCGGCATCCTCATTCCGTTCTGCATCACGATCAACCTCTCGAAGTCATCCACCTTTTTCACAGTACCGGTCACTTCAATGTAAGCTCCACCGGCTTTTCTCTCGTCCGGTTTGAAGTAGGTGAAGGTGACTTCCGGCTCATCGTCCAGACAGCGGGCAAGGATCTGAAACTTCATGTTCAGAATGTTCAGAGCCTCTTCGTCCATCTCAATCTTTTCGTCCGTCAGACGCCCGGTCTCTTTGATCGCTGCATCATAACCGGTAAGAGCTGCGAAGGGAGAGAACTGAGCTGCGCGATCCATCATGGACATCTGCGGTCTGGTCGTGGAGACATGGTGAGGCAAATTGATTATATCGTCGTACATTCAAATCCCCCTTCAAACTGAAAGTTATCTCTCTTTCTTCTGTTTCAATCCTACCATCAAAATCACGGCAGCTACAAGTGACATTACTCCACCATAGACAAATGGTGCAAATGTGCCAACATTATCCCAAAGTAGTCCGGCAATAACGCTTGCAGGTAGCAATGCAATTCCTGCCAGTGTGGAATGTAGGCCCAGCATAGTTCCCTTCATTTCTTTTGGGGCAATTTCCGATATAAATGCTCTCTCAACCCCTGCTGTCAAAGCGGTATAGATTCCATAGATTACAAAGATTACAATCATCAGAGGCTTGCTTGTACATACAGCAAATCCGAAATATACAACTGAAAATGTTAAGTAGCCCGTAACAAGTAGTTTTTTTCTTCCGACTTTGTCCGATAATTTTCCGCAAGGTGTTGCTAAGATTGAAGCTGTCACGTTATAGATAAAATATAAAAGAATCGCTGTATTGCTTGAAAATCCCGCATCATATGCTCTAAGCAACAAAAAACTGTTTGAAGAGTTTCCAAGGGTAAACAAAAATGTCACTGCGAGATATAGCTTTAGCTGCCCATCAAGACATTTTACATTTTTCCAAAAATGTTCTCTTTGTGCGACATCTCGCTTTTCCTTCTTTTCTTCGATAAACACAAACATAAAAAGTGCTATCAATACTGGAATTACCGAAATAAGAAAGATGGTTTTATAGCTTTCCTCTCCCATAGTGGTAAGAAGAATGAAGGCGAGCAAAATGCCTACTGCTGAACCTGCCATATCAAGCATCTTATGAATGCCAAAGGCTTTTCCCATAGATGCTTTATCTGCACTTTCTGCCACCATAACATCTCTTGGTGCCGTCCTGATTCCTTTTCCAAAGCGGTCAAGAACTCTTGCTGTTAAAATTCCTACCCATGAACTTGCGAACACCAATGCCAGCTTATAAAGGACTCCCGTAGCATACCCTGTAAATGCTAATGCCTTCTTTTTCTGGAATTTATCGCTTATATAACCGCTAAACACTTTTAGTAGGCTTGCAACACTTTCTGCAATACCTTCAATCACACCTACAAGTGCAGGTGTTGCACCGAGAACCGCTGTTAAATAAAGCGGAATAATCGGATATACCATTTCGCTGGATATGTCCGCAAAACAACTAACTAACCCAAGAAACACGATATTGCGAAATCCCTTGTTATGATTCTTTTTCATATATTTATCGCCACTTTACTGTCTGCCTTGATATTTCACTTTATCACGAAGTTCTTTTTCCAGTCTCTGCATTTGATAGGTGTTCTCATTCTTTCCAATCCAACCTCTTACAGATACCGGTATCTGCATACCATCAAATAGAAATGTTTCTGCATTATGTTTCAAAACTTTATTCATGAAAATTTCTGCATCAGTTACATTCTCAAATGGTGTTACAACTGCAAATTCATCTCCACCTATACGAAACACAAAAAATCCTTCTTCGGTATATTTATGAATACGTTGTAATGCAGTGATTATCGCTATATCTCCTGCGTTCCTTGAAATATCATTGATTTGAACAATTCCGACAATATCGAAACAGACCACATAACTGTCCTTACTTTCTCGTAAAACGTTTACCAAACGGCTGCAATCTCTTGTAACTGCATCTTCAAAAATATCCACCACAGTAAACAGTTCGCCATGCCTTGCATCCTTTTTGTACTCTGATGGTAACACACCATACACCTTATGGAATGCTCGACTGAAAGATTCAACTGTATTGTACCCATATTCAAAAGCCACATCGGTTACTGGTGCATTTTCCAAAACAAGTCTTGTGGCAGCCTCTGACATACGCCTTTTCATGACATACTCATTGATACTATATCCCAAGCTATGCTTAAACAGCTTCTGTAATGATGAAAGAGACACCTCTACACTCCTTGCAATATCTGTTTGCTTCAGGTTGTCCATTAGATGATTTTCGATATATTCGATTGCGTTCTTTAATTCAAAATAATGCTTCAAGTGGCTCCTCCTTTCCTTTCAAAATTATCACAGTAAGGAAATATTCACTTGACTATTTGAGCATATTTCTGCAATTTTAATGTCTTTGTAAACTTCAAATTTTCCTAAGCCTTATGACCACCAATCTGTGCGTTGCGATCCTTCGCCGTCGCGCCTTCCTCTAAGTTCATGCCCTTGAGGACAGCGTTCTTTCCGAACTTCTTCTTGATGCTCAACATGGCTTGCTGCATTTTCTTTTCACGCTCAAGCTCGGCGCGTTCCCGTTCCTGCTTTGCCTCAAGAGCTGCATAGTCTGTGAAGAAGTCAAGCTGCTCAAAGCCGTCGTTCTTCTTAGGTGCATCTGCTTCGGGCAGAACATGGTTTGCGACGATGTTCAACCGGCGCACGAGAAGGTTTTTATCGACGATCCGGTCAAAGAGTTCTGACACAGCACTCATTATTTTCTTCGTAGATGACGTGTGACCGTCAAGGTTGGCAGTGCCGTGCGCGTGTTTCGGTATCTGCCGTCCGTAGTGATCCTTCACGATAGCTCCGTGATACTTTTTGCTTCGCTCAGGATCGGTGAGATTTTCTATATCATAGCCAACCGTGACAACGATCTGATCTGTGACAAGTCCCTTGTCCACCAAGTCCAAAACGAGAAGGTCAGCCATCTCGCGGAGAACGAGCTTGGCTTTCTCGGCAGTGTAGGGCTGGTGCAAAACCTGACCGGAGCCGAGACTGTTTGTGCTTGGCCGATATGCTTTGATTGCTTCAATGGTGCAAGGCTCCCAACCCCACGCATGGTCAATCAGCAGCTCCGCATTTTTGCCGAAGAGCTTGTATAGCTTGTCCTCGTCATGGACAGAGCATCGCGCCACATCGCCCATCGTGAACATCCCGTTCTGTTCGAGCTTTTTTGCATAGCCGTGTCCCACACGCCAGAAGTCGGTGAGCGGCTGATGTGACCAAAGCTCCTGCCGGAACTTCATCTCATCAAGCTCCGCAATGCGGACTCCGTTTTTGTCGGCGGGGATGTGCTTCGCCACAATGTCCATCGCTACTTTGCAGAGGAAGAGGTTCGTCCCGATCCCGGCCGTTGCTGTGATTCCGGTTGTCTCAAGGACATCCAGAATAATCTTCATGGCGAGGTCATGGGGAGAGCGTTTGTAGGTGTTCAGGTAGTCCGTGACATCCATGAATACCTCGTCGATGGAATATACGATGATGTCCTCCGGTGCAACATACTTCAAGTAGACATTGTAAATCCGGGTGCTGTACTCCATGTAGTAAGCCATGCGCGGCGGCGCGATAATGAAATCAATCGCAAGGTTCGGATTATCCAGCAGCTCGGAATGAAAGTGGGAGGACCCTTCCAGCCGATGCCCCGGTGCGTCATGCTGCCGTCCGGCATTGGCTTCCTTCACTCGCTGCTTGACCTCAAACAGACGGCCACGGCCTGAGATGCCATAGCTCTTTAAGGAGGGAGTGACGGCAAGGCAGATGGTTTTGTCGGTACGGCTCTCATCCGCAACGACGAGGTTTGTGTCCATCGGATCAAGTCCGCGCTCCCGACACTCAACCGAAGCATAAAAGCTCTTGAGGTCGATTGCGATGTATGTTCGTTCCTTCATGCTCCGGCTACCTCCTTTCGGTTCCTAAATCAGTTCGACAAATTGGAATTTATGGGTGCAAAACAAATACTTGATTGGGGTATCCAAATTCTTCTGTCAATTCGCCTTCCTGAAATCCAAATTTTCTGTACAGTGCCCTTGGTGCAATCCCTTTTTCATCATTTTCACGAAACGTTGACACCGTGATTTCCCGGCTTCTATCCAATTCATTCAGTGCTTTTCTCAAAAGGATCGAAGCAATACCCTGCTTTCGATGCTCAGGGTCCACAGCCATACAACAAATCATGTTCTTTTTGTGCGAAAAAAGAAGAACACCAATGATTGTTCCCCGGCTTTTGACGCATAATGCCTGTTTCTTATTCATGAACTTCAGTACGGTTTGTTCATGCTCATATATACACTCTTCCGTTTCAAGTCCTGGAAAATTCCAACTTACCTTTCTAACAAGCTGCATCCACGAATCGATACAGGAGCTTTCCCCAAACACGGCTTCCATCTCATTACCTCGCAAATTCTTATTTATCGAACTCTCACGCTCCGAGCAAACTCTGATCGAAGGCGAACAGAGCCTCGTTTATTTCAAAGACATTGTAGTTTTCATTCTCAATGAAATACTCAATGATGATGTCAAACTTGTTTGAGTGAGAGAGTGCAAATCCAGCCTTCATGAGCATATCCTTTGTCTCGTCCAGAGACAGCTCAAGAGCAATGGCGAATGCAATAGCCGTAGGCTTGCTCGGCTTATACAGCTTATCGCTACGGATCTTCGAGAAGAGCTTCCGGTCAATGTTTGCCTTCTTGTAGCACTGGGCATCCGTCATACCTTTCTCATCGATCTTGCGCAGCAGCATCTCGGAAAAGCTTTCATCAATCTGACCCAGCGCCTCATCCAGAGATTTTGTCCTCTTTGGTGCTGCCACTGGCATAGGCAGGATAGGCTCAATCGCTTCGTCGGCTTCTTCGCAGACCGACGCTTCACAAACCGGCTCCAAATCCCGAAGGGCATTCAACCGGCGCAGACGCGCAGAATAGTTGTCGGAATGCTTGTCCACATAGTTATCGTCTATGTACTCGGCAATGTCCGCATAGAGCTTCCCGCTGATCTGATATGCCTTCCTGTCAAAGATGACGATGTAGACGGTCATGTCGTTCTCAAGCAGGAAATCGCTGATCGTATCAATGGCAATTCTGAGCGCCTGGTCTTTCGGATAGCCATAGATACCGGATGAAATGAGAGGGAAAGCAACCGTCTCACATTTCTTCTCCTTCGCCAGCGCAAGAGAAGTTCGATAGCAGGAAATAAGCTGGTCACGCTCTCCATGCTTGCCGTCCCGCCAGCGGGGGCCTACGGCATGGATCACATACTTGCAGGGCAGCTTGTAGCCCTTCGTAATCTTGGCGCTGCCGGTTTCACATCCGCCCAGCGTTTTACATTCAGCCAGCAGCTCCGGCCCTGCAGCACGATGGATGCAGCCGTCAACACCACCACCGCCCAGAAGCGATGCGTTGGCAGCGTTGACGATTGCGTCCACTTTCATTTTTGTGATGTCATTTCTGACAATTTGAAGAGGCATACTTTGTTCCTCCTATATTTCCAGCTTCCAGCCATGATCTCCATGATAGATCATCTGCTTCGTCATACCACCGTCAATGCAGATATTCTCTCCGGTGATAAACCCGGCCTTTTCAGAGCAGAGGAACAAAACCATATTGGCAATATCCATCGGATTCCCAACCCGTCCTGACGGTTGCTGAACGGCATCCGCTCCTTCGTATTCGCGGTAATCCGTATCAATCCAGCCGGGAGAAATGGAATTGACACGAAGTTTTCCAGAGAAGCTGACTGCAAGCGCATGAGTCAGCGCCGCAATACCTCCCTTGGCCGCTGTATAGCTTTCGGTCTGCGGCTGACTCATCCGATCTCTGGATGAAGAAATATTGATGATAACGCCGCCTTTGCCGAAATGCTCAGAGAAGAGCTTGCTGAGATAGAAGGGTGCTGTGATACCGACAGACAAGGCATACTGAAACTCTTCATAGGAGCATTTGGAAATTCCCTTCATTAACGGAAGAGCATTGTTGATCAGGTAGTCCACATGGCCATGCTTATCCAGAACATAGGAAGCAAACGCCTCTAATGTTTCTTTTCTGCTGATGTCTCCGATGTAGTGATCTCCCGGTGCGATGTCAATAATCTCAACTGCTGCTCCCTCGCTGCGGAAGGAGTCTGCAATCGCTTTACCGATACCATGTGCGCCGCCTGTTATAACTGCGACTTTGTTATCGAAATCCATTCGCCTTACCTCAACTCAGAACTTGAGATTATCTACCCATACGGCAATTTCTGCTAAGTTCGTGCGAGACTTGAACACCTTGCCCTCGATCAATTTCGCACCCTTGCAGCTCGGAGTAAGGCTTTCGTTGGTCTTTCCCATGCCGCTTCCGCCAGAGGTTGCAAACGGAATGATTGTCTTTCCGGTCATATCGTAGCTTTCAAGGAAGGTATTGATGATATGGGGAGCCACATACCACCAGATCGGGAAGCCGATAAAGATTGTGTCGTAGTCATCCATGTTGTCCCGCTTACCGGCGATAGCAGGACGGGAGGCCGGATCGCTCATCTCAACACTGCTTCGGGATTTCTGATTTGTCCAGTCAAGATCGGCCTTGCTGTAAGGTACTGCCGGTTCAATTTCGTATATATCCGCACCGATGGCCTCAGCCAGTTTTTCAGCGACCTTTGCGGTCACCCCGGTTGCGGAAAAGTATGCCACAAGTTTTCTGCTCATTTTCTGTTCCTCCAAATCTATTCGTCTTCCTCATTCAGCACTGCATCCAGCAGCTTTTGAAGAAGAGCAATCATACGGTTCAAATCCATGCCTTCCTCCGGGGTCTGTCCCATATGATCAAGCACAGCCTTGAATGCCGTAGTTCTGTCTACTTTCGTTTCTGCATCAAAACGGTCAAGTATATCTTTCATAATTAGCGAGGCTTCCATCTGCTCCTGTGTCAGTCCGGGTATTTGCAGCAAATCGGCCAGCTCCGCATTCTCCATGATGGTTTCGTATTTCAGATAGTCACACTGCTCGTCTGTCATCAACTCCTGAAAGTAGTTGATCATGATGTGAATGCGAAAACCTCCGCCTTCTTCGGGCGTAATGCAGACATAATGCGCCCTTTCTCCAATGTCCTTCAGCAGGGACATATCTTCCTCGCAGTCAAACTCAATCATCCTGAGATACAGGTTGATCTCGGAATGAAAGTGCTGATAGTCCACAACAGCGTGAATCCGTCCGTGATGATCCTGCGCGAACTGATCACAGCGTTCCAGCAGATACTCATAGTTCGCCTGATCCTCCGGCACAATGATCTCGGGTATAGCATCCATTTTCTTCCCGAAGGAGGCGAAGAATCCATCCGGTTCTATAGCCTTTTCGTAGACTGCATCAGCATAGCCATTGTCTTCTGATGTGAGTTCATAATTTCGGTCAAAAACGATATTCTCCATACTGTGTTCCTGCTCTTTTCTTATTTGTCTGCCTCTGTAATACCGTATTCAATCAGGATATTCTTCTCTGCGTACTGCGGATAGACAATTCCCATCATTTCATATTGATAGCGTTTAACACGCCGAAAATCCTTGATCGGCTCAGGCGCGAATGCTGCCGTCTCAAAATGCTCATATTCCGGCATACCGGCCAGATCATTGGCAGCAGCCTTTATCAGCGCGTCAGTCACTTCGTTGATGTCCTTTCCGTACTCGACGGCAACAAGCTCATGCTTGCGGACATCCTTATCAATGCTCCCGAAAGAGCGGTACAGAACATATTTCATACAGCTTATCTCCATCATTTCAGGAAATTACTTCTATGGTCAATTGGTCTGAGGTCATAACCAAGCTCGTTCAGGTGCGCGATCTTCAAGGCAACAAGGTTGATGTCGGTTTCCATTGCCCGTGCAATCTGCTCTGCGGAGAAGCGGTACTGATAGATGTACTCAAGAAGCTCGTCGTTGTCCAGAAGTATCTCCGCCGCAACGATGTTCGCCTCGTATTCCGGTTTGGTGCGCATATCATAAAGCATAAACTCACGAAGCGGATTGTCTTTTGCGAGATTCCGGTGAAGCTGATCATGGCCCAGCTCATGAGCGCACACAATTCTCTGCATCTGTCCGGATAATTGGTTATTGATGAAGATGAACCGGTTTCTTTTGATGACCCGGTACATACCTTTCAGGGGACCGAAGTTGTCACAGAACATTACTTCGACACCGATGTCGGCTGCGATTTCAAACGGATCTCTCGTCCCGCAGCGCTTGACAAGTCTGCTGCCCACGAGGGCAAGCTGTTCTGCGCTCATCATCCCACCTCCAATCAGGGATCAATTCTATCATGTGAACTGGGTAATAAAACGGACTCACACCTTGGAATCTGCACTCTTGCGGTACTTCTTGGGGGTGTACTTCCGGTTCTTTTCCTTTGCCATCCAGTAAGCATCATTCAGGGCTTTCATAGCACCTTCAATGGCTTCTTCACTCAACTCACCACCGGCGAACAGACCGGTCACTTCGCTGACAAGCTCTTCAATATCTCTGGCTGCTTTTGCGCCGCCTCTTTCCTGTGCTTCCACCACATAGGCACCGCTGCTGCCGAGAAGATATTCGGTTGTAGTATTGAGCGCATCTGCAATCCGCTGAATCACTTCCATATTGGCGGGCTTCCGATTCCCCAGCTCATAATTCTGAATTGTCCGCGTAGTAACACCGGCTTTCCCCGCAAGCTCAACCTGTGTGAGTCCGGCCTCCAGCCGTTTTTCTTTCAGTCTGTCTTTGAACACCATAGGCACCTCTTTCTTAAATTTTCTATGAACACGAACGCTTTTTCGTTGATGCGCATTGACGCGAAATAATGTTCGTGCTATAATGATGTCGCTGACACGAAATACTGTTCGTGTTTATATGATACCACACGAACACGAAACTGTCAATATGAGTGCGAAAGCTTGTTCGTGCGAAAGTTTAACTTTTTTATGAACGGAGGGTAAGTATGCTTGAAACACCATGTAGGAAAGCGTATGTCTCGGTCAATCTTGATGTCGATGAGGAAGGCACGATCCGTCCCCGGTTTATCCGGTGGAGGAACGGCCGCATCTTCGAGATTGATGAGCTTCGTTACAAATGCCGCGCCACATCCAAGAAGGTTGGCGGTGGCGGCATCCGTTATACCGTTATGATTCATGGGAAGGAGGCTTTCCTGTTCCATGAAGGAGACAAGTGGTTTGTCGAAGAAAAGGAGGCCAGCCTATGATTTTATCCCACAAGCAGATCGAAGAAATTGCCGCAGCCGTGACCAAGGACTTCAATGCGTTCTTTTTCGGGAAAGATACCGATAATGAAAGGTCAACTGCTCAGGCAACACCGATTGACCAGTTTGCCAAGGATTATCTAGGCTTGAGCGTTTCATTTGCGCATCTATCCTCTGACGGAAGCCTATGTGGGCTGACCACTTATGTCGATACTGAGTACACCATAGAGGAACAGGGCGTTAAGCGGACAATCCCGCTGAAAGCAAATCAGGTGCTTTTGGATTTGAGCTTTATTCAGCCTGGACAGGTTCATGCTTTGTGCGGGAAGCGCAGATTTACCCTTGCCCATGAATGCGCTCATCAAATCCTGTTCGGGATGGAAAGCGATAATGATAAGAGAACACACGAAAGCAAATATGCCCCCAGAGCGGCATATTCGCTCCGTGATCTCAAGACCCGAGAGGATTGGAATGAATGGCAAGCAAATGTGTTAGGCGCTGCCATTCTGATGCCCCAAAAGGAAATCGACATTGCCATGAGGCAATTTGCCTGTGGTCGTGTCCTCAAGAACTTCGAGGGGAGGTTTAATTATATTGATCGTTTATCCCTGACTCTGCTGTGCCAGGCTCTTGGTGTCTCCAAGTCCGCAGCCATTATCCGGCTGAGACAACTTGGTTACATTGAGGACCGCCCCCTTGCAGAGTATGACGATCCGTTGGAGGTGTGGTTGTGAGCAGAAGCATCCGGGTTTCCGAGCCTTCGCCGGAAATGCAGATAAAGATACAGAGGGCGCGACGCGCCATAACAAGTCAAAAGATGCGCATGGTGAAATGCCCCTATTGCGGGCATAATTCCATCGCCGTATTTGAGGACACAAGAGGCCATGTCCAAGCAAAATGTAAGGCTTGTGGACGCGAGACAGTCTTTGATGTCCTTAGCATGAGAAGGTTAAAACTCCGTCTGAAAGGCCGGAGATAATAACATAAAACAAAATATTATGATAGCTGTGCTGTGGAGCCGCTGATTGGTGAGTCTTCCTAATGCCGCATGAACAGAGTTTTCGGACTCTGTTTTATCGGCATGGGATTCAAGCTCACCGTCATGCGGCTCTATTTTTGTCTCGTCCATCCGCTGCTCCGCGCCAGCGGAAAGGACAAGACAATGAAAACCCCTATCGAATTTGACTACGATCTCTGGACTACAGAGGAAGGCAAGTGCATGGTGCGCGTGAAGCTCACCAGCGAAGTATGCGAGGTCAGCAGAGAAACCATGAGAGTTCTACGCAACGAGGAAAAGAAGCTCAGACGCTCTAAGGCCGGAGTACCTATTGCTGGTTGCAAGGATGAGGATGAGACGGCAACTCTTCTTTCGCTTGATTTTGTCAGTGTGCAGTATGCAGAAGAGATGAGTCCTGCTTGGCTGGAAGACCCGAACGATTTGGAAGAAACAGTTCTCACTTCCGTTATGGAGCAGGAGTTTCGCTTGCTCTTGAGTGAACGCCAGCTCGAAGTTTACCTCTACTGCTTGCTCGGCGGCATGAGCATGACGGATTACAGCAAGGCTCGTGGTATTGATGTCTCTACTGTTTTTGAAGCCAAGAGGGATGTTCAGAAAAAAGCAAAAATATTTTTTAAGGAGACCCCCAAAAACTGATGAAAAATGTCCGTTGTATTTTGAAGAGGCTTAATCGCCGCTTCACGGTTCCTTGAAAACTGAATAGTCAGTGCTGCGGATCTTTCCTCTTTTCTCGAAGCGACTTGTCTTCTGCCGCCATGACCTCCCATACAGGAGTGAGCGATCAACAGAGAGACTAAACAGCCGTGTGGTGCGGCTGCTTGCGATGATGGAGAAGTTGTGTACAATGATACTTCCGTTTCTTCTTTGAAGGGGCGGCTCGGAGCGATCCTCGGAGGGGTGAGAGTCCCATGATACTACTTTACCGGTGGTAGTCCGCAGCATTCCCTATTCAGCAGGGGCGCGAGCTGCAAATATGCTGGAACACAAGTTATCATCAAAAACTATGGGCAGCAGTTGTCAACCGACTGCTGCCTATCCTTTTGCTGATAAAGCAAAAACAAATAAACGGAGGTGAGACGGGTGAATACCGCATCAACCATTTCTCAGCGCGACGCCTATAAGCTCATGCTAAAAGACTATCCCGATGTGATGAGCATTGAGCAGATGTGTGAAATACTCAGCATCAGCACAAAGACCGGCTATCGTATTCTGCGCGAAGGCAAAATCCTTAGCCTCAAGGTCGGCAGAGCCTATCGTATTCCGAAGGCTCATCTTTTCACTTATCTCTGCATCGGCTGCGGAGAAACAGTGAACGCGTAAGATTTGGACTCAAAAAGTTTACAAAAAAGTGCGTCAGTAGGTCCTCCAATTCGAACCCGGTTCTGGTATAATAGGATCCCGGTATAAGGTAGGTGTTACTGCTGCGCAAGAAGGAGGATAATAAATGGTAGCAGGACATCTCCGCGAAAAAAAAGGATATTATTACGCCGTGTTGAACTACACCGATTCTCTCGGAAAAAGAAAGACCAAGTGGATTTCTACCGGACTTACTGTTAAGGGAAACAAAAAACGCGCCGAAGCAATCCTGATGGATGCGCGACGCAATTTCAATCCCGAAGAGCCGAAGGTCATGAACGGGGACATCCTGTTCGCGGACTACATGGAACAATGGCTCGACATTATCAAAAGCTCGGTTGCAGTCCCGACATTTGCTTCTTACTCGACCACGGTCAAAAGGGTCGTCGCACCGTATTTCCGTGAAAAGGAGATCACTCTCAAGAATCTGACCGCAAAGGATATTCAGGAGTTCTATATGAAGGAGCTCCAGCGCGTCAGTGCTTCCTCGGTCATCCATTATCATGCCAACATTCATAAGGCTCTCAAGTATGCCGTGAAGATTGACCTGATTGATGTAAACCCGGCAGATAAGGTTGAACGTCCGAAGAAGGAGCGCTATGTCGGCAGCTTTTATGATGCCGATGAGGTCAACGCTCTCTTCGAAGCAGCTAAAGGAACGAAACTTGAGCTTCCGATTCTGTTCGGCGCATTCTACGGTCTGCGACGGAGTGAAGCAATCGGTCTGAAATGGGATGCTATTGACTTTGAGCAGAACACGATCACCATCCGTCACACAGTTACTTCTTGTGACCTGGACGGCAAGCGCGTTCTGGTCGCATCCGACACCACCAAGACCAAATCGAGTATGAGAACGCTCCCGCTTGTTCCTTTCATGAGAGAAAGACTTCTCGCCCTAAAAGAAGAACAGCAGGAAAACCGTCGTTTGTGCGGACGCAGCTATATCAAGGACTACATCGGTTATGTTTGCGTAAACGAGATTGGTGATCTGATTAAACCTCACTATGTTACTGAGAGTTTTCCGAAGCTGCTCAAGGCAAATGGATTGAGACACATTAGGTATCACGACTTGAGACATAGCTGTGCCTCGTTACTTCTGGCAAACGGTGTTTCCATGAAGCAGATTCAGGAATGGCTTGGTCACAGCGACTTCTCAACCACGGCAAACATTTACGCACATCTGGATTATAGCTCGAAGCTGACTTCGGCTGACGCGATGCTCAATGGTTTGGGACTTGCTCCGAACTAAAAAAGAAAAGCCAGCAGCCGGGAAAACCGGCTACTGGCGGACATTCTGGCGGAGACGGTGGGATTCGAACCCACGGACCCTTGC
>ULTX01056593.1_pt1 | contig 31004 bp, 29 predicted proteins | sample 1958041 | NCBI WGS metagenome assembly ULTX01 (sample SAMEA4835747, study PRJEB28245) | human gut metagenome | biome: gut microbiome; material: fecal sample | place: Denmark | collected 2008
TGATCGCTTCCAGCGTCGGAAGTGGCTACACTCCCGTCTACAACGGTACTGGCTATCAGTTCTACAAGCTGGGCATGAATATTATGAAGCAGAATGCCAGCGAAGATAGCACTACAGTAGTATTTGCTCCGAAAGCTAAGGGCGAGTGGACTGCCGAGAGGAATGCGTTCCGAAATCTCTTGGCTTCTGGCTACAATGTGAGCAAAGTACAGATCGTGCTTGAGGTTGAGTGGGGCGAAACCAATACTCACGATTCGCAGAGATTTGCCTTTAACGATCAGTATGTGCATAAGTATGCGACTGAGGACGGCTGGGCGTTCAGCGTTACTATGAATGGCTTGAAAGCTTTGAGCGGCACAGTGACGGCGACTGCGAAAATTGTTAGCTATGGTTCCGATGGCCGAGAGATGACCTGGCTGAGCAGCGATGCAGTAACATTGAAAGGAGAATAATGGATGAAGCACTACGAAAAGCCCGTGGCACAGCTCATCAGACTTTCTGTTGAAGAAGATTTGCTTACCACCTTGGATGGAAACACAAGCCTTGTCCCTGACCCCTTTGATCAGTAAAATGGACAAGCGCAAACTGATTCCGGCAGGAGCCCCCTTTTGGGGGCTCCTGCTCTAAGCCAAACGAAAGGGACAGACCTTGATTTGTAACATTGCAAACTTAGGTGTGGAGGTGCCGGAGCTGGGCGACATGCCGCGCCGGTGTAAGCCCTACATGGCGGACGTGTCGGTGGACATCGTTCTTGATGCCGCCAAAATACGGCCGGACACATGGGACACGCTCTCCGCCGAGGACAACTACTATCTGAATAGCGGTTTCCTGTTCTATTTGCAGCTGCTCCGCCACAACGGGATGATGCTCCACGCCTCCGCCGTGGTGGTGGACGGGTACGCCTATCTGTTTTCCGGCCCCTGCGGTGTCGGGAAATCCACCCACACCGCCCTGTACAAAGGCGCGTTTCCAGAGGCGGTGATCATCAACGACGACAAGCCCGCCCTGCGGTGTCTGGACGGCGCGTGGTACGCCTTCGGCACCCCGTGGTGCGGCAAGGACGGTATCAATGTGAACATGTCCGCGCCGCTGGCGGGTATCTGCTTTCTGCACCGGGGTGACACGCTGCTGCGGCGTCTTACGACGCTGGAGGCTGTGCCGCAATTCCTGAAGCAGACGGCCGGGCGAGGCAGAGTTGAGAACGCGCAGCTCCTGATGAGGCATCTGGATCATCTGCTGCGGAACGTCCCGGTGTTTGAATTCTACAACCACGCCGCTCCCGGCGACGAACAGATCACCTACCGAGCTATGCGCGACGCCATGGGCAGAAAGGACAAAGCATTATGAGACGAGATCCACAGTTTATTCTAAGCGATGTGGCGGGCAGCCACATTCTCGTGCCCGTGGGCAAGCTGGCTGCCGACTTCAACGGCGTTGTGTCGCTGAACGACATGGGCGTGGTGCTATGGAACCTGCTGGAGAACGACACCACGCAGGAGGCGCTGCTGGCCGCTGTGCTGGCGGAATACGAGGTCACGGCGGAGCAGGCCGGGGCGGACATTGCGGACTTTTTGGAGCAGCTCCGCGCGGCGGGCTGCCTGGAGGAATGAGCATGAAAAGATGGAAGCTTATGGCTGTGGCGCTGGCGGCGGCGCTGCTTCTGACGCTTTGCGCCGCCTGCGGCAAAAAGGCGGAGGAGCAGACGGACGGGGACGGTAAGCCCGGCTCCACGCAGCAGGACGCGGCCAAGGACGACAGCACAAACACCGGCAATAAAACGGTAGACAGTGTGCTGGATGTCAGCGGCGGTGTGGTGGAAAATCCTTTTGCGGAGGATACCTCTGATAAAAGCCAGACGGAAGACGCCAAACAGGGTGAGCCGTCCCACTCCGGCGGCAATTCCGGCAATACCAGCGCACCCGACGCGTCCCAAAATTTGAAGTGGGAGGAGTTTTACGCTCTTTCCGCAACGCAGAAGGACGCGTATGTGGAGAGCTTCGATGATTACGAAAAGTTTTTCGACTGGATGGTGAAGGCACAGGAGCAGTTCAAGACGGAGCATCCTACCATCGAGATCGGGCCGGACGGCAGCATTGATCTGAGCAAGCTGGGATGACGGCGAGAGAAGTACGTTCCGTGACCATGCAGGAGCTGGCGCCCGCCATTATGCAGGCGATGCAGGACGGCGGAAGCGCGGAGTTGACCGTGACAGGGAGATCCATGACGCCGCTTTTGCGTGACCGGGTCAGCAGAGTGCGTCTGGCGGCTGTTTCCCAGCCCAAAAGAGGGGACATGGTGCTGTATCGGCGGCAGAACGGCGCGTATGTGCTGCATCGTATCGCCGCCATCGGTGCAGACGGCACGTATATGATGTGCGGCGACGCGCAGACGGTGCTTGAGCCGGGTATCCGGCGCGAGCAATTGCTGGCGGTGGTAACAGACTTTGCCCGCGGTGAGAAGTGGTGCAGCTGCGATCGGCCGGGCTATTGTCTGTGGTGGAGAGCCCGCCTTGCGGATCGGCCTTTGCGCCATCTGTGGGTACGCGTATGCAGACGGCTCGGCGCAGGCACGAGGTGAATAAGAGCATGAAGGCGGCAGGGAGTTGTATAGCTCCCTGCCGCTGCGCGTTCGGCAGGTCGGCTTACAATTCTTAAAATAAGGGGTTGAAATGTGATGACAATTCATGTATAATATGCGATGAAAGATGATGATTCTGCGGGAATCGACAAGGGGTAGCAAAAAAGCGGACGTCTCGACAAGAGCCGAACGTTGATAAGGTGCGTGCATGGGGGCATATGGTGCCGTGTTTGGGCTGCTGCGGCGGTCTTGTGGCCACGCAGCGGCGCGATGCTGTTCCCCGGTGCAGGAGATGCTTCCTGTACGGGGTTTTGCTTTTTGTACGGAAAAGCACGGCATGGGACATGTAAACGGTGCGGTGCGATGCAAAACGAGAAGGAGGACACCAGCTTAATGGATCAGGAAAAAGTAAACCGTACGGACGAAATGGAGATCGACCTACGGGAGTTGTTCTACCTTTTCAGGCAAAAGCTGCTTATTATCATCGCGGCATTTGTGGTTGGAGGCATGCTGGCCGGTGCCGCTACCTACTTCCTTATCGAGCCGACTTATAAGGCGTCGTCGCTGCTGTATGTGGTGTCTGCATCTAACGATTCGGTGGTGAACCTGTCGGATCTGCAGATCGGTACGAATCTGACGGCCGACTACGAGGAGCTGCTGCTGAGTCGGCCGGTAATGGAAAGTGTTTTGCGGAATCTGAAGCTAAGGGAAACCACCTCTGTGAAGGAATTGCGGGAAATGCTGAGTATTACTAACAAAAGCGGTACCCGTATTCTTGAAATATCCGCGACAACGGGCGATCCCAAGCTGTCGGCGGATATTGCCAACGAGGTGGCAGATCTGGCCATCACATGGCTGCCGGCGGTGATGGAGTGCAACGAGCCGCATGTGGCGGAGGAGGCGGTAGCGCCCACCCACCGCGCAGGTCCCAGCTATGTGCGCAACACGGTCATCGGTGCGCTGGTGCTGGCGCTGTTGGTTTACGGCGTGTATGTGGTGCGGTATCTCTACGATGACTCCATTCGCACGGAGGAGGACATGGAGAAGTACTTTGGTGTGACCCCGCTGGCGATCATTCCCGAGGAGAACGACAATTCCGACGGCGAGGGGAAACGGGCCTTTCCCAAAAAGGTATGGGCAGGTAAGGAGAAACAGAAATAATGAAATCCTTGATGATCAAAGATAAAAGCATACTGCCCTATGCCAGCAGAGAGGCGATGAACCGGCTGCGGATCAATTTTGATTTCTGCGGAGATCAGTACAAAAAGGTCATGGTCACCAGCAGCACACCGGACGAGGGCAAGAGCTTTGTCAGCTATCAGCTGTGGCGCGTGCTGGCGGAGTCCGGTAAGCATGTGGTGCTGGTGGATGCTGACCTGCGGCGCAGCGTTATGCGCGCCCGTCATCAGCTTAGCGTGGAGGGGGACAGCAAGAAGGCAAATGGTCTGACGCACTATCTGGCCGGCAATGCCTCACTGGATGACGTGCTGTATGAGACGGATCAGGAAAACGGATTTATGGTGCCCACGTTCCGCACGGTGGCCAATCCGACGCTGCTGCTGCAAAATCCCCGCTTCAACGAGATGATGGACAAGCTCGGTGAGAAATTCGACATCGTGCTGATCGATACGCCGCCGCTGAACAGCGTAGCGGACGGCTTGCAGATCGCGGCACACTGTGACGGCGCGCTTCTGGTGGTACGCGGAGGCGTGACGCCCCGGCGTATTGTGGCCAGCAGTATAGCGCAGCTGAAGAGCGTCAGCTGCCCGCTGCTGGGTACGGTGCTCAATCGGGTGGAGATGAACAGGAGCCCATACTACTATAAATACAGCAAGTACGGCTATTACCACTATTACTATGCGCCTTCACACAAAAAGACATGAAATGCAGTAGAAAAGCGATCATGTGGATCGCACTGGCGCTGTGCCTGATCTGTGCGGTTCTTCTGGCTTTGGCACTGCACAGCCGGGCGGAGCACGCAAAGCCTGCAAGTAAGGATCCGGAAGGGGCTATCGCCGCGCAGGAGGACGAGGACAGGACGGTGGACGTACCGGTGGACTTTGCCGCATGGCAGGAGCGAAATCCGGACGTCTACGCGTGGATCGAATATCCCGGTACCAACGTGGACTATCCCATTGTACAGAGCGCGGAGGACGACGCCTATTACCTGCGGCGGGATATTGACGGGAAGGAAGCGGTGGCCGGCAGCCTGTACACCGAGCATACCTACAACAGCAAGACCTTTGACGATCCGGTGACGGTGATCTACGGGCACAACATGGCCAACCGCACCATGTTCGGCGGTTTACAGTCCCATATAGAGGCGGCGGATCTGGCCGGCACGGAGGAGTATTTCTACGTCTACCTGCCGGGGCGTATCCTGACCTATCGCGTGGTGGGCGGCGCGCCCGGTGATGATGCCCATATCCTCTACTACAATGATTTCTCAGATCCGACCGGGTTCAGCAACTACTTCGGCAATCTGTACGCCCAGAGCGGCGGGCATGTGAACCTGCCGGGGCTGCTCCGGCCGAGCCCGGACGACAGGGTGGTCATTCTGGCTACCTGCATGAACGGCGAGAAGTATCTGCGGTACCTGATCATCGGGGTACTGACGGATGATACCGGCAACTAACGTGTCATAACGGACATACCGTGACTCGAGGGCGGTATGGCCTTTATGGAAATATTTTGAAAGGAGGAACTTTTATGAAAAAGTTTCTGGCAATGGTCATGGCGCTGTGCATGGTCTGCATGACGGTCGTCGTGGCCAGTGCAGCAGAGCCCACCAGCAGCGTGGTAGGAATCAAGGGCGCGACGGTGAACAACGATGGCCACCATGTGGCAGAGGCGAACCTGACACCTGAGCAGAAGGACGCGCTGAAGACGAAGGCCGGCGCAGGCAGCCACGATCAGATCCTGTACGGCGATCTGAGGATGGAGAACGCGGTCGACGCCACGATCCACCTGACAACGACGCCCAGAGGTCTCCGCGATACGAAGGTGTTTTACCTGAAAGACGGTCAGTGGACGGAAGCAACCTGCAGCAGAAACGGCGACGATGTGACCGCAAACTTCCTGATGGGCTTTAAGGGCACGTTCAGCATTGTGCAGTATTGCGATGGGTTCAGCAGCGGTGCTTCCACCGGTGCTGAGGTTAAGGCTCCCCAGACCAACGATGTGTCTGTGGAGCTGATGCTGGCGGCGGGGATGATTCTCTTTGGCACCATTGCGGTGGTGGCCAGAAAGCGTCGCGCTGCGTAATCAGAGCAAACGCGCAGGGGAACCGGCGCTGCCGGTTCCCCTGTGTCCTCTGTATACAGAGGGGGGAGAATAGAGGAAGGAGGGACGAGTATGGAGCGCAGCGGAGTGATCGATTTTCACAGCCACGTTCTGCCGGGCATCGACGATGGCAGCCGGAGCGTGGAGATGAGTCTTGCCATGCTGCGTGAAATGCGTGCACAGGGCGTGGACGTCTGCGTGGCCACGCCGCATTTTTATAGCTGGCACCGTGGGCTTGATTCATTTATCGAGCGTCGGGCAACCGCGTATCAGCAGCTTTCCCGGCAGCTGGAGGAGGGCATGCCACAGATCCTTTTGGGAGCTGAGGTGGCATTTTTCCTCGAACTGCCGGAGCAGCACGATCTGGATGCCCTGTGCATACAGGGCACAAACGTCCTCCTGCTGGAGATGCCCTTTGCTCAGTGGACAGATGTGGAGCTGGACACCCTGTCGAGACTGTGTATCGAGCGGGAATACCGGATCATATTGGCACATCTGGAGCGGTTCCTGCCGCTGCAGAAGAACCGCGATGTGCTGGAGCGGATCATGCTGCTGCCGGTTCTGGTACAGCTGAACGTCGAGTGCCTGCGGCCTTTCTGGGGACGCAAAAGGTATCTGGATATGTTCCGAACAGGGCGGGCGCATCTGCTGGGCAGCGATTGTCACAATGTGAGTTCGCGGGCGCCTGATCTGGCGGAGGGACGCAGGATCATAGAGAAGCAGCTGGGGAAAGAGGCACTGGTACATATAGACCAACTGGGCGTGCAGCTTTTGTCCGGTGCAGCCGTAGAGGAGACAGTGCAGTCATGATGCGGAAAAAGAACATCCTTGCTTTGGCTATTGCGCTGCTGGTCTGTGTGGGCGGCATCTATGGGGTGTCCGCGCTGCTACGTGACGGGCTTGATAACCGTGATGACGGCACCTCCGGCAAATCTGTGGAGGATATGCTTTCCTCCGATATGGCACTCAAACCGATTTCCCTGAATGGAAAGACCTATATTCCCAAGAAAAATGTCAGCAGCTACCTGCTGATGGGTATTGACCACGAGGGAGAGGTCACAGAGCACAGCAGCTACTTCGGCGGGCAGGCGGACACGCTGTTGCTGGTGGTGGTGGACAGAGAGCAGAAGGAGTATTCGCTCCTTCAGATCAACCGTGACACCATGTGCATGGTGGATTTCATTGGCTCGGACGGAACGCCCATCGGAGAGCGCAAGCAGATGCAGATCGCGCTTGCCCACGCGCTGGGCTCCGGTCTGGAGGACAGCTGCGAGAACACGGTCCGCGCCGTGTCAACGCTTCTGTACGGCGTGCCCATCAGCGGCTACGCCGCTCTGAATATGGACGCCATGCCGATCCTCAACGATGCAGTGGGCGGCGTGACCGTCACCATCGAGGACGATTTCTCCGAAAGTGACAGCTCGCTGGTGCTGGGCGAGACGATCACACTGGACGGGCAGCAGGCGTACAACTATCTGCGCGGACGCATGGCGGTGGGCGATGGAGAAAATACCAGCCGTATGCGGCGTCAGAGGACGTATATGGCGGCCTTCCTGAAAAAGGCGCAGCGTCAGCTGGCGGAGGACAAGAGCTTGGCCACGTCGCTCTACACGGAGCTGGAGCCGTATATGGTCACCGACCTGTCCGGAAAGGATGTGTCTGCCCTGATGGAGACATCCCAGTATTATTCCTATCAGGGGATCACCACGCCGGAGGGTACCATCGGAACGGACGGCACATTCGTGACCTTCCAGCTGGATGAGGAGGCTCTCCGACAGCTGGTGCTGGAGATGTTCTATACGACAGAAAACTGATAACCGGACGCATCCGGAGGCGGTAGGAGGTGGCAGGAGAGGCTGTGAACAGTAAAAAAAAGATAGAACGGCTGGAGCCCTGGCACTTTGTCGCCATTTGTCTGGCATTGTACGATGCCGTAGCGGTCAATGCGGCGTACTTCTTCGCCCTGCTGCTGCGATTCGACATGCGATACAGCGCGGTGCCTCCGGCGTATCTGTATGCATTTTTAAAATTTGCGCCGGTATACACGGCGATCCTTGTGGTCGTGTTCTTCCTGTTTCGGCTGTATAACAGCCTGTGGGAGTTTGCCAGCTTCGATGAGCTGTATCGTATTCTGGCCGCGTCTGCGATCACATCCGTTTGCCACGCGGCGCTCATAAGCCTGTGCTTCTGCCGCATGCCCATATCCTACTATCTGGTGGGAGCCGTGGGGCAGTTCGTGATGGTCACGGCGATCCGATTTGCCTATCGCTTCGTGCGGCTGCTACACGCCAGTTTGAAGAGACGGCGAACCGCAGGACAGAATACCATGATCATCGGCGCAGGCGCGGCGGGACAGGCGCTTCTTCGTGAGCTGCGCAGACACGACAGCACAAACTCGATTCCCTGCTGTATGATCGACGACGACCCCAATAAGTGGGGAAGAACGATCGATGGTGTGCCCGTCGTGGGCGGACGGGAAATGATCAACGAAACAGTGAGAAAGTATCAGATCGACCAGATACTGATTGCCATTCCCACGCTTTCTATGCAGGAGCGCGGTAGACTTCTGACGCTATGCAGCAAAACGGGCTGTATGCTGAAAAGCCTTCCGGCTCTGTACCAGCTGGCCAACGGTGAAGTGACACTCAATAAGCTGAAGCCTGTGGAGGTGGAGGATCTGTTGGGGCGCGAGCCGATTCAGGTAAATCTTAGTGAGATTTTCGGGCAGCTCTCCGGTAAGACTGTTCTGGTCACAGGCGGCGGCGGGAGTATCGGCAGTGAGCTGTGTCGCCAGATCGCAGGACACGACCCCGGCCATCTTGTGATCTTCGATATTTACGAAAACAACGCCTATGCCATTGAGCAGGAGCTGCGGCGCCGCTTTCCGCAGCTGCACCTGACGGTGCTGATCGGCTCCGTGCGCGACAGCCGCCGCATGGAGCGGGTGTTTGAAGAATATCGTCCGGAGATCGTCTATCACGCGGCGGCGCACAAGCATGTGCCCTTGATGGAGAATAGCCCCAACGAGGCCATTAAGAATAATGTGATGGGTACATATAAGACCGCTTATGCGGCGCTGCGCAGCGGCGCAAAGCGCTTTGTCCTGATCAGCACGGACAAGGCAGTGAACCCCACCAATATTATGGGCGCCAGCAAGCGGCTGTGCGAGATGGTTATTCAGTCCATGGACGCCATAAGCCGGACGCAGCGCTACGACCTGCTGCCGGAGATGGGGCATTTGGGAGCTCATACGGATATCAAGGGCGGCACTCGTTTTGTGGCGGTGCGGTTTGGCAATGTGCTGGGCAGCAACGGCTCAGTGGTTCCGCTGTTCAAGCAGCAGATCGCAGAGGGAGGCCCCGTTACCGTGACGCATCCGGATATCATCCGCTATTTTATGACCATTCCGGAGGCGGTGAGCCTTGTGCTGCAGGCGGGCAGCTACGCCAAGGGCGGAGAGATATTCGTCTTGGATATGGGTGAGCCGGTGAAGATCGATACGCTGGCGCGGAACCTGATCCGGCTGTCCGGCTATCGCCCGGACGAGGACATTAAGATCGTGTATACCGGCCTGCGTCCGGGAGAAAAGCTCTACGAGGAAAAGCTGATGGCGGAGGAAGGCCTGCAAAAGACGGCCAACGACCTGATTCATATTGGAAAACCGGTGCCATTCCGCTACGAAACGTTCTTCGAGCAGCTGATGGCGCTCAAGACCGCCGCTGAGGATAACGCAGGGGATATTGAAGCGCGCGTGGCGCAGATCGTGACGACGTATAAACCGGAGCGGGACATACCCGTTGTGCTTGCATACGAGGAGAATACAGATGTTTGGCAGCAGTGTGCGTGTAAAGCCGTTTGAAAAGAAAATATGGCTGGCGTCGCCTACCATGCACGGTGCAGAATTGACCTACATGAAGGAGGCTTTTGACACCAACTGGATGTCCACTGTTGGTGCGAATATCAATGAGGTCGAACGCGTTATGGCAGAGAAAATCGGCTGTGCGGACGCGGTTGCGTTGTCCTGCGGCACTGCGGCGCTGCACATGTGTGTGCGCTTGGCGGGTGTTAAACCCGGTGATAAGGTGTTCTGCTCGGATATGACCTTTGACGCCACGGTGAATCCGGTGGTGTACGAGGGCGGCGTGCCGGTGTTTATTGATACGGAGCGCGACACGTGGAATATGGATCCCATTGCGCTGGAAAAGGCATTTGAGCTGTACCCGGATGTGCGGGTGGTGGTTTGTGCCAATCTGTATGGGACGCCGGGTAAGATGGATGAGTTAACAGCAATATGCCGGAAGCATGGCGCTGTCCTCATAGAGGATGCGGCAGAATCGCTGGGCGCTGTCTACAAAGGCCGCCAGACGGGGACATTCGGGGCGTATAATGCCATCAGCTTCAACGGAAATAAGATCATTACCGGTTCCAGCGGCGGCATGCTGCTGACAAATGACCATCAGGCGGCGAATAAAGTCCGTAAGTGGTCAACACAGAGTCGCGAAAATGCACCTTGGTACCAGCACGAGGAGTTGGGCTACAACTATCGCATGAGCAATGTGATAGCCGGTGTGGTGCGCGGTCAGATACCCTACCTGAAGGAGCATATCGCCCAGAAGCGAGCTATTTATGAGCGGTATAGAGAGGGATTCAAAGGATTGCCTGTGACCATGAATCCCTATGACGAGAACAATAGTGAGCCAAACTTCTGGCTGAGTTGCCTGATGATCGATAAAGATGCCATGTGCCGTCAGGTGCGCAGCGATAAAGAGGCGCTTTATATCCCCGAACAGGGGAAGAGCTGCCCTACGGAGATATTGGAGACATTGGCAAGGCACAACGCGGAGGGACGCCCTATCTGGAAGCCCATGCATGCGCAGCCTGTTTTTATGAACAACCCGTTTGTCGTTCGGACTGGCAGCGGGCGGGCCGGAAGCAATGCCTATATCGCAGGCGAGGCCGCGGATGTGGGAATGGATATTTTTGCCAGAGGACTCTGCTTGCCCAGTGATAATAAAATGACGGCGGAGGAGCAGAAAAAGGTGATCGAGATCGTGAAGGAGTGCTTCCGTTGAAAAAGGGGAAAGACGGGTTCTATTGCCGGTACATAAAACGGGGGTTGGATATTCTCTGTGCGCTGGCAGCTATGATCGTATTCTGCTGGTTGTATGGCATCATAGCCGTCCTTGTTCGTGTAAAGCTAGGGAGTCCGGTGATCTTCAAGCAGCTGCGCCCGGGCAAGGATGAGAGAATATTCTGGCTGTACAAGTTCCGCACCATGACAGATGAGCGTGATGAAAGCGGCAAATTGCTGCCAGATGAGCAGCGCCTGACAAAATTTGGGAAATGGCTGCGCAGCACCAGCCTGGACGAACTGCCGGAGGCGTGGAACATCCTCAAAGGGGACATGAGCGTCGTGGGGCCGCGCCCGCTGCTTGTCCGGGATATGGTATTTATGACGCCGGAACAGCGCGAAAGGCATGTTGTCAGGCCGGGCTTAACTGGGCTGGCGCAGGTAAACGGACGCAATGATATCGACTGGGAAGCGAAGCTGAACTGGGATCTGCGATATATAGCGCACATTACATTTTGGGGCGATGTGAAAATCGTGTTGCAAACGGTTCTGAAGGCTTTTATTAAAAGAGAAGGTATCACAGATGGCGACATGGCAACGGCTGAGGACTTAGGTGACTACTTGTTGGGCAGCGGTACGGTGAGTGCAGAAGAATACGCTGTGAGACAGAGAGAGGCAAAAGAACTGCTGAGCATTGGAAAATAGGAACATAAAACAATGGATGATAAAGTTTCGGTTATCATGCCGTCGTACAATACTGCTAAATACATTGGTAAAAGCATCGATTCGGTATTAGCCCAGACGTATACAAATTGGGAGTTGATCATTGTAGATGACTGTTCGACTGATGATACGGATAATGTAGTGGCGTCATACCTCGTTGATGAGCGCATACACTATCTGAAAAATGAACAGAACAGCGGGGCGGCAGTGTCCAGAAACCGAGCCTTGAGAGAAGCAACTGGTCGCTGGATCGCGTTTTTGGATTCCGACGATTTATGGCTGCCGAAAAAACTGGAGAAACAGATTGCGTTTATGGAAGAAAAGGGATACAGCTTTTCTTTTACTGATTATCAAATTTGCCTAAATGGAGTGTGGAGCCACTGGATAATGACCGGGCCAGAGGTTGTTTCCCAAAAGAGGATGGCAGAGTATTGCTATTTTTCAACAATAACTGTTATGTATGACAGAAATATTGTGGGAATGGTTCAAATTGAACCAGTAAGAAAAAACAATGACTATGCGTTGTGGCTTAAGGTTGTGCGGAAAGTTACTTGTTATCGGTTTCCTTATTGCTTTTCTTACTATATTAAACATGAAGGATCAATTTCCTCCGGCAGTAAAATAAAGCTTATCAAACCTCTATATGAAATGTGGCGGATAGCGGAGCATAAGTCAGTGTTGGCTGCTGCATATTGTACAGCAAGAAATGTTTTCTTTGGCGTGATTAAAAAAATGAAATATAGGCGTACAGATGCGTCGTATGGAGAAAAGGTGAATCTATGACACATTGCGAGCGAATCGTGAGACGAGAAGAAGCTATTGCTGTCGTTGGACTGGGCTATGTTGGAATGCCGCTGGCGGTAGCATTTGCAAAGAAGAACGCACGAGTGATTGGCTTTGACCTGAATAAAGCAAAAATCGACACTTACAAGAGCGGCATCGATCCAACACATGAGGTAGGCAATGAGCAAATCAAAAAAAGCGATGTCTTTTTTACGAGTGATGAAAAAGATCTTCAGCGTGCAAATTTTTATATTGTGGCGGTACCTACCCCAGTGAATACGGATCATACCCCGGATTTGACTCCTGTAAAAAGTGCATCTGAAATTGTTGGCAGAAATTTGCGTAAAGGCGCTATTGTTGTATATGAATCCACAGTTTACCCGGGTGTAACGGAAGACGTTTGCGTTCCTATTTTAGAGAAAGTATCGGGAATGAAGTGTGGTACTGACTTTAAGGTAGGCTATTCTCCGGAACGTATTAATCCTGGTGATAAAGTGCACCGCTTAGAAAACATTTGCAAAATTGTTTCGGGAATGGATACAGAGACGCTTGAAGAAATCAAAAGCATTTACGACTTAATAATTGAGGTGGGGACTTATCCGGTTTCTACTATTAAAACGGCTGAAGCCATTAAAGTGGTTGAGAACAGTCAGCGTGATATAAATATAGCATTTATGAACGAGTTGGCAATGGTTTTTGACCGGATGGGAATTGATACTGGCGAGGTTGTGGATGGTATGAATACAAAGTGGAACGCCTTAGGGTTTCGCCCTGGACTGGTTGGCGGGCATTGTATTGGTGTCGATCCATATTACTTTACTTACGAAGCAGAGAAGTTAGGTTACCACAGTCAGATCGTCTTGAATGGCCGTGTTGTAAATGATGGCATGGGGCGATATGTAGCAGACGCGGCTGTGATGAAGATGATCGAAGCGGGACAGGCACCGAAGCACAGTAAGGTTGCTGTGTTCGGCTTAACATTCAAAGAGAATTGTCCGGATTCACGGAATAGTAAGGTAAGTGATGTGCTCAAGAGATTTAATGAGTATGGCATAGAACCGATTGTAGTTGACCCGTGGGCAAGTGAACAGGATGCGATGAGGGAATATGGTGTATCACTGACTAAGTTGGAAAATGTTAGCGATGTGGACTGTATTGTTGTAGCGGTTGCACATGATGAATTTCGCCAGATTGCTTTGGAAGACCTGAGAAAGTTTTATCGCGCGGGTGCTGGAAAGCAGAAAGTTCTCATTGATGTAAAAGGTATTTATTCGGTGGACGCGCTGAGGAAAACTGATTTAGCATGGTGGAGACTGTGATGAAAAAAGCAGCGGTTATAGGACATTTTGGCAGAAATGAGTTATTCTTAGATGGACAAACAGTGAAAACGAAAACTGTTACCGAATGGTTGAAAAAAGAATATGGAGCAGATCAGATCGTCCAATATGATACCCACAGAAAATATTCCTTCTTTTTTAAATCGCCTATACTAATTTTTTCTGCTTTGAAACGGTCAGAGAATTTCGTAATGCTACCAGCACAGAACAGCCTGCGGGTTTTGACACCTATAGTCGTAGCTTGGAACACCCTATTCCATAGAAGACTGCATTACGTAGTTATTGGCGGGTGGTTACCACAGATGCTTACAAAGCGGAAGGCACTTGCCTCATTGTTAAAACGCTTTGACTACATTTATGTTGAGACATTCGTGATGAAGCGAGCACTGGAAGATCAAGGGTTTTGCAATGTTGTTGTTCTCCCAAACTGCAAGAATCTCTGCCCTCTAAGAGAGGATGAATTGGAATTGGACTGTAGTATTCCGTATCGACTCTGTACATTTTCACGAGTAATGAAGGAAAAAGGCATTGAGGATGCTATAAATGCGGTTAGAGCAATTAATGAGCAGCACAATCTTACACTGTTTTCTTTGGATATCTACGGTCAGGTCGATGAGAATCAGAAGACGTGGTTTGCGGAACTATCAAAAAATTTTCCGCAATATGTGAGTTATTGCGGGGCTGTAGACTTCAATCAAAGTGTGAACGTGCTTAAAAAGTATTTTGCATTATTGTTTCTAACATATTATCAGGGAGAAGGATTTGCTGGAACGCTTTTAGATGCTATGGCTGCAGGTGTTCCTGTTATTGCCACAAATTGGAAATACAATACAGAGTTGATTAGCGAAGAAAATGGCTTTATCGTGAATGCACACGATGTGGGTTCAGTTGTTTCCTTACTAGATAGTATTAGCGAAAAAGATATTTTGTCATTAAAAAAATCATGTCTGCGCAAGTATACACAATATACGCCGGAAAAAGTTATGCATAAATTGATTGAGAATTTTGGAGACTGATATGAAACGGCTACTGTGCTTGATTAGCTGCATGAACCGAGGCGGTGCCGAAACATTTCTGATGAAAGTTTATCGTGCGCTTGATAGAACACGGCTTCAGATGGACTTTTGCATAAATGTGGCAGAGAAATGCGATTATGAAGATGAGATATATGCTCTTGGAGGACAGATTTTTCGTATTCCATCAAAAACGGAAAATGCAAGCGCATTTAAATCGCAGTTGACGCGGATTGTTTGTGATAACGGATATGAGACGGTTTTACGTATTACATCGAGTGCGGTAGGTTTTTGGGATCTGAAAATAGCGAAACAGGCTGGAGCGCTGCGGACCATTGCCAGATCAAGTAATGCCAGTGATGGGAAGGGCGTTGCCCAGGCTATACTGCATAAAGTAGGACAGTTGCTGTGGACAAAATATGTAGATGTTAAAATCGCACCCTCTGATTTGGCGGCAGAGTACACATTTGGGAAAAAATTATATCAGTCAGGTAAAGTAACCATTCTCCCGAATGGATTAGATTTAGGGGTGTTTCATTTTGAGCCTGATGAACGGATAAGAGTTCGAAAAGAGTTTGGTATAGCAGAGGAAACGCAAGTACTTGGACATATCGGCAGATTCAATCTGCAAAAGAACCATAAGTTCCTGCTGGATGTTTTTTCTGTGTATTTGCAAGAGCACAAAGATGCTGTGCTTTTGCTTGTCGGAGAAGGTACTTTGCGAAACGAGATAGAAGTACAGGCCAGATCATTGGGCATAGTGGATAAAGTGATTTTTACCGGACTTAGGATAGATGTTCCAGCTCTACTTTCGGCAATGGATGTGCTGGTTTTTCCGTCTTTTTATGAGGGGATGCCGAACGTAGTGATCGAAGCACAGGCGTGCGGATTACCGTGTGTGATCTCTGATACGATTACCAGAGAGGCGGATGTTGCGGGAATGGTGACATTTTTGCCGATTAATGATACAGAATGCTGGGTAAAAGAAATTGAAGCTTTATGCGGCAAAAGGAATACGAAGAAGATGCCAATAGAATATGACATCCGAAATGTAGTGGAAGAGTTTAGCAAGTTATGCTTCAGTGGCGGAGAGTAATAAATGTTTAAAGAGAAAAATGCTATTGATAAGGTCATATGGATCATTACGGTCTTCTTAATAGCATCCTTTCTGTTGTTTGACTCATATGCATGGGGAAAGATTTCGTTCTTCGTCTGCGCTGCGGTCATTGCCGTTTTATCGGCGTTTGAGAATCGGGGAAAGATTCGAATAGGAATTGGCGCTTTTTTTGGGCACTATTTTGCGTTTGCGGTTTTCACCGTGTTGTCTGCGCTTTGGTCGCTTGATTCAGCGAACACTCTTATTATGGCAAGAACGCTTTTCAGGACGATTGTCTGCTTTTTGCCGATATATTGGCATTACAGAAAAGAGGAAAAAAGTGAACAACTAATTACTGCGGTAGTTTTTGCGTCGTACTTTGTCGCCATTTATTCTCTTTTGTTCTATGGGTTTGACAATATAGTAATGGCTGCAGCGGGGCGGCGCCTTGACAATGAATATGCGAATGTAAACGCCATAGCAATACTTTTGGCGATAGGATGCTTTTGCGACTGGTATTTAACACTATTTAAGCGCAAGCGTATAACGTCGCTTTGCTCGCTCCTTTCGCTTGTCCTGATCGCCGCATTCCAATCGAGAAAAGCTATAGTGGTCATCCTGTTCGGATTTGCCGCATTGCTGTACTTTAAGTTGGTAATATCGGAGAAAAGAAGAACTGTGAAACGTGTGGTGGGCGTAATTGTCGTTGTAGCCATACTATACGGCGTTTTGAGTATTATTTCTGAGTTGTCCTTAGCATCGGGTGCATTAACGAGAATGACAGAACTGTTCAATCTGTTTATCGGAGAAGGCAAAGTTGACAATTCGACATTGGTAAGACAGCAGATGCTCCATGTTGGCTGGGAAACCTGGAAAGAGCATCCTTTATTTGGCGTCGGCATAGCCGGTGTGCATATTGTTGCAAGTGCGCAGATGTCTAGAGACAGCTATTTGCATAACAACTATGTTGAGATCTTGAGCGGTGGTGGAATTGTCGGCTTTTTGCTGTTTTACAGTACTTATTTCATGATATGGAGAAAAATCAAAAAAATTAAACAGCGGGATTATCCGAGATATGTATTCTGCACCCTGTTCGTAGTCATACTGCTTATCCTCGATTGGGGGAGAGTATCTTATTATTCTAAGACCTTTATCTTTCAATTTATGATGCTGTACATTTTAGCATGCGGCGGTGAGCAAAGGGGCGCGGTTAAGGAAAATGTTACGATTGTTCAAAGCCGTTAAATGCATTACGGATAGTAAGTGTCGTTTTTGGGTGCTTTCGGCACTAGGACACTACGATCATGTAAATGACCAGACTTTTCTCGAGAAGGCATTTCAATCTAAGCTGGAAAAAGAGCTTGACTGGAACGTCCCTGCCACCTTCAACGAAAAGCTCCAATACCTCAAGCTCTACGACCGGCGACCGGAGTACACGCGGATGGTGGACAAGTACAAGGTTCGCGAGTACATAACCGAGAAGCTGGGGGCGCAATATCTGATTCCGCTCATCGGTGTTTGGGACGATCCGGAGAAGATAGACTTTTCCGTGTTGCCGGAACAGTTTGTGCTGAAATGCAACCATAATTCCGGGCTTGGCATGTGCATCTGCAAGGATAAGTCCGAGCTGAATATCCGGAAGGTCAAAGCGGGGCTGCGAAAGGGTCTGCGCCAGAATTATTACCTGACGGGGCGAGAATGGCCCTATAAGAACGTCCCGCGGCGTATTATTGCTGAGCAATTTATGCAAAGCGATGCGGGTGGCCTGACAGACTACAAGATTCACTGCTTTAATGGCGAGCCGAAGCTGATCCTGGTATGCAAAGACCGTTTTGCGCCCACGGGACTGACAGAGGATTTTTACACACCTCAGTGGGAGCACCTTGATTTACGCAGACCTACTCATCCCAACGCGACGGAACCGATGGCGAAGCCGGACGAGTTGGATCAGCTGCTGGAGTTTTCGCGGATCTTGTCGAAGGATATTCCGTTCCTCCGCGTGGATTTCTATATCGTGGAGGGGCACGTTTACTTTTCGGAATTGACCTTTTTTCCTGCATCCGGTTTCGAGAAATTCGAGCCGGAAGAATGGGATCAAACACTGGGGGATTGGCTGAAGCTCCCTGATACCTCCATAACGTAATATATATTCGCCGGACGAAGATATATAAATATACTAAAAGGAGAGACAAAATGAAAAGTTCGTTCACAAAGCGCATCCTGTCGTTACTGCTCTGTGCAATGATGTTGGTCAGCCTTTTGCCGGTTACCGCCTTTGCCACAGGGACGGACGATGAAGGACTGCAAGACCAGGAAATTGCTGCTGCGGTGTCCGAAGAAGGGGATTCTCGGCAACAAGAGGAGGAAACGGTGGAGTCTCCTGCGGAAGAAGCTCAGGAAGAGTATCTTGAGGACGAAGAGCAGAAGCAGGAAGTCGTGCCTGCCCCGCAGACTTCTGCACAAGGTAAAGTTGAATTTACACAGTCTCAGCTGAGCCTTGTCACCGACAAGAAGTCTACTCTGGCTGACGGTGTGACGCAGAATGCGTACACTGTCTACGACAAGAATGGCAAGCAGGTGAAGATGTTTGTTGCCACGGTGGATCCCTCTGTGGATACCGTGAAGATGTTTACCTCCTATCAGAACATGGACAATACCAGCTATGGTATGTCCAAGCTCACCGAGCAGGTAGCGGCCTTTGACAGAAAGGCAGCGGCAGGCGATGCGTACTATCAGGGCACTGTCGTGGCGGGCATCAATGCCTCCTACTATAACATGACCACCGGTAAGCCCTCCGGCGTATTTGTCATGAACGGCAATGACGTGACCGGAGGTGAAAAGTCTGCTTACTTTGCAATCCTGAAGGACGGCACGGTCAAGATCGGCAATGCCAGTGACTATGATGCTGACAAGGGTAACATTCAGGAAGGCCTGGGCATCTATAAGATGCTGGTGTTCGATGGTAAGATCGTTCTTTCTGAAAGTGACCAGAACAACGCCCAGAAATATCCCCGTCAGACCATTGGTATCACGGCCGATGGTAAGGTGATCCTGATGTCCGCGGATGGCAACCAGGAGCCGGAGTCTGCGGGTCTGACGCTGCTGGAGCAGGCGCAGGTCATGCTGGATCTTGGCTGCGTGTATGCCGGCCATCTGGATGGCGGCGGCTCCATGACCTACGGCAGCAAACCGGAGGGCGAGGATGCTTTCAAGATCGTCAACAAGCCCTCTGACGGTTCCGAGCGCAGTATCTCCAACGGTTTTTTCGTTGTCTCTACCGCGGTGGCCAGTTACACGTTTGACCACGTTGTGTTTGATTTGGAGACGGAGTATGTGACGCCCGGTACGTCTTTAGAGGTTAAGGTTGCGGGCGTCAGCAGCACCGGTAATGTGGCCGATATCCCTGCTGATATCCAGTATACCGTGACGAATGGTACGTATGAGAATGGTGTTCTGACCGCTGGCGTAGCTGGTGACGTCGTTCTGACGGCTATCTACAATGGCCGCGAAGTCGGTTCCGCAACGGTTCACGCTGTTATGCCCGACAAGCTGATATTCAACAGTGATGAGATGACCGTTCCCTTTGGCGAGACTGTCGCGCTGGCCATGACGGCAACGTATGGCCTGAATGAAGTGAAGTTCAAGGCGGCGGACATCCAGTTTGCGTTGGAAAATGACGCCATCGGCACCATTGACGGTCTTGACTTTACTGCCGGTGATGGCAGTGTGACCACGAGTACGATCACCGCGACAGTGATCGGCACGGACGTTACGGCGACTGCTTCCATCAAGCTGGGCAAGGGTTCTGAAGTCATCTTCGATTTTGAAGACGGCGATACCAGTATGTTTGCGCTCAGCTATAGTGACTACAACTATGTGCTTCCTGAAGGTAAGGTCTATCCCGTGACCGCGGAAACCGGAAAGGTTCACAGCGGCAATGGCGCCATGGCGCTGGATATCAACTATGGCAACTCTCTGGAGTCTGGCTATATGATGACCGCACTTGCGTATATGGGAGAAGAACAGAGGTTTGAAAACGCCACAAAGCTGGGCATGTGGATCTACATCTCCGACGAGGATGTTTCCACGTGGATCCGTTATACGGTATTTCCTCTGGTTCTGAATGATGCCGGCGAGTATGTTAAGGGAGGCACGATCACAAATACACTGGCCGATGGCGTCGCGTCTACTACCGGCTTTGTCAACCAGTATCAGGAGCCCGGCTGGCACTATCTGTCCATTGATTTGAGCGCATATAAGGGCTTGGATTTGCTGGGCAATTATTATATTGTCCAGTTCTACATCTCTGACCGCGACGGTGCTGCGTATGACTATTACTACAACCAGCACAAGTCCTACAACGGCCGGTATGTTATGTACGTGGATGACATCACCGTGGACTATTCCGACGCGGTGGAGGATCGCGAGGCTCCGGTGTTCGGCGATGTGACCTATGCTACCGGCTCCATGTCTGATGCCGTTGTGCTGAATGGTCAGACTGTTTCTGAGAATGTTGTCAGCTTCGGCGCGAAGGCTGCCGACAACACGACGAAGAACAATTACACTGGCCTTGATGCTTCGACTGCGAAGGCCTATATCGATGGCGTGGAGACTGTCTGCACCTTCAAGGACGGTGTATTCGCTGTTTCTGATGTCGCCTTGGCGGATGGCCTGCACCATGTCAAGTTCTCTATCTGCGACAATCAGGGTAACTATGCCTCTGTGATCCGCACCATCAACGTGCAGGCGAACTCCGGCAAGTCTACCGTGAAGGTCGTGGCTCACGATCCCTCTCTGGACAAGATCCTGCTGGGCTCTGTCTGGTATGCGGACATCGTGGCGATGGATATGGAAAAAGTGCAGTCCGTTACGGTTGACATCGACCTGAACAATATGAGCCATTGGGAGTTGGATCATATGATCGTGGCGTCCGGCTTTGAGGCAACGTATTTGATTCAGGACGATGAGAACATTGCCACCATTACCATTACCCGCACGGGTGAAAATAGCACCACCGGCGAGGGCGTATTGGCTTCTCTGCCCATCCGTACCTGGGAACTGAAGATGGGCTATACCTATACGAGCGGCACGAAGAACGGTAAGCCTGCCTATACCTACGCGCAGTTCAAGAGCATGAAGGAGTTCTGGCCCATCGACATCAGCATGGAGATCGACCGCGGTATTGTCACCTTCGTTGACGGCTCCACCGATACCTTCTCCGGCGAAGGTCCTCAGGTGGACACCGAGATGTACAAGATGGCGAAGGATATGATCTCCACCACTGAGGGCAAGGCTTATTACGATGCCTGGAGCGGCGGCCATATCCACACGGCACAGGCCATCGATAACAAGGCGGCGACCTGCACCGAGCCCGGCTACACTGGCCGCACCTACTGCGAGGTGTGCTCTTCCGTGGTGGAATGGGGCGCCACCGCTCCCGCCACCGGCCACAATTATGAATTCGTTGACGGTGTTCTGAAGTGCACTGTCTGCGATGATCTGTTTAACGGCGAGAAGGATGGCAAGAATTATGTTGACGGCGTTGTCGTCTCTGATGGCTGGCATGACGATTCCTACTATAAGGATGGCCAGAAGCTGACCGGCATCCAGAAGGTCACTGAGCCCGACAGCGAGAACGAGTACTACTACAACTTCGGCGCCGACGGCGTCTGCTCCGGTAAAATGAAGTACACCGGTCTGCTGAAGTTGGACGATGGCAAGTGGTATTATTCCAAGATTGGTGTTCTTGTAGGCGGTTGGCAGCAGATCGACGAGAATTGGCATTATTTCCGGGCTTATACCAAGAGTGCTGTTACCGGTGAGTATACGGTTAACGGTGTAACATACCAGTTTGACGAGCAAGGCATGACCAAGGGCGCATGGAAGACCACGGATGAGGGTACCAGATATTACTATGGCCCGGCCTATTATCAGGCACGTAATCCGGGTTATATGATGTTGGTCGAGATCGATGGTGAAACGTACAACTTTGGAAACGACGGCTATATTACTACGGGAGTACAGGCACTGGATGATGCGGCGTCCTTCATCATGCGCATGTATGATTTTGGCACAGATGGTAAGCTGGTCAAGAGTATTACTGAGGAAGGTGTCTATCAGGCAAGCAATGGTAACTACTATTATGTAACTGCTGAGGGTTACATTCAGCGCGATTCCAAGTTAGTGTACTTCGATGGCAACTATTACTATGTGCTGTACAGCGGCAAGCTGGCGGTAAGCACGTCCAAGACATTGCAGGAGGCCCAGACCAATGACCTGCTTTCTGCCGGCACCTATGAATTTGGCGCAGATGGTAAGATGACCACCCAGGTGAACGGTGTTTGCAGCGATGGTTACTACCGTGAGAACGGCGCTATCGTTACGGGCGGCAAGGGCCTTATACAGATCGGTGAGGATTACTACTACGTAGTATACAGCGGTAAGATTTATAAAGACGGTAGTCGTACTATCTCGGGAAAATATACCAATAATCTGCTTCCTGCCGGTACTTATACCTTCGGCTCCGACGGCAAGATGACCACTAAGCTGAACGGTATCGACGATGAGGGCTACTATCGTGAGAACGGCGCTATCGTTACGGGCGGCAAGGGCCTTATACAGATCGGTGAGGATTACTACTACGTAGTATACAGCGGTAAGATTTATAGGAACGGAAGTCGTACTATCACGGGAAAATATACCAATGGTTTGCTTCCTGATGGTACTTACACCTTCGACCCCAATGGTAGGCTGGTTAAATAAACTCACTTAACCCACAACGCATGGCTTCCCCCATTTGGGGGAAGCCTGCCGCACAGGATCAAAGCCTCCACGTGGCGTGCGGCGGACAACGAGTGGCGTATTACTCGGCTGATTTGATTGTGATAGATAACCACAGGGTGGATGGAGACTGAAAGCGTGAAGGATATAGGATTTTCTGTAATTATTCCAGTATACAATGTCGAACGCTATTTGAGAGAATGTATTGACTCAGTTCTTGCACAAACATATAAAGATTTCGAGATCATATTGGTCGATGATGGCTCGCAAGATCAAAGCGGCTCAGTTTGCGATGAATATTCCTTGCGAGATTCAAAGGTGAGGGTCATCCATAAAAAAAACGAGGGTTTGATTTCTGCACGCCGAGCAGGGCTAAAAGCTTCGCGCGGGGACTATATTTGCTTTGTAGATTCTGATGACACGATTCATTCTTGCCTTTTAATGGATATTGCGCATGTTGTTGAAAGAACGAATGCAGATGTGATTTCGTTTAAATGGACGCGAACGGATCTTGCGGGGCGTATGTTGCGAGAGGAAACTGCAGTTTTTCCTGAAGGCATTGTATCGAAGCGGACGTACATTCGAAAAGTTGCATCGTCCTTTGATCTGAATTCTCTGTGTAAAAAAATATGCAGGAGGGAGCTATTTGATATCGACAGCGATTATCGAGAATACTATTGTCTGTCGCAAGGAGAAGATCTTCTACAAACAATACCAATTCTAGAACGCGCAAGGGTATTCTATTACTTAGATAAATCGTATTACTATTACAGAACCAATCCAACAAGTATCTCTAATAATTACAAAAAAGGCCAATATCAGTCCTTACAGGTAATCCGACCGATGCTTTTCCAGTGCATGATGAAGCTTGGATATGACACAGAAGAAGATTTGGAAGCCTTTTTTTCTCAATACTTGCGATCTTTGCTGGAAAAAATTCTTCAATATTGCCGGTTTAATAATTATTGTGAAGATGTATTTCGTGAGATTTACGGATATCCATTTGTCCAAAAGGCGCATGAATACATTTATTTAATGGGTATGAAAGAACGAATAGGCCTTTGGCTGTTTTTTTCCCGGAAATGGAGGTTACTCTATTTTGGGTGCAAGCTATATGTGTATCAGCGATAGAAGTCAACTTTACACTTAAAATATTTAAACTGCTAGCGCGAATACGATATTATTCGAGAAATACGGGGAAGCAGGACTGATTCTCGGCGCAATTGAGACGGAGAAAGTGGCAATGCAAAACGCTGGAAAAGCTAGGATAAAAAGAGCAAAAATGAATATTTGCATTACTCTACTTGGCCAGTTTGTCACAATTATTTGCGGCTTAATTGTTCCTCGGTTACTGCTTTCTGCTTATGGTTCAGAAGCATACGGGGCGACCACATCAATCGCCCAGTTTTTGGGTTATATTATGCTCTTTGAGGGCGGAATTGGCGGAGTTGCCAAAGCAGCGCTATATAAGCCGATTGCTGAAAATGATATCCTGCAAATGAGCAGAATTGTTTCTGAGGTAAGGAGATATTTCAAAGTAATTGCATATGCTTTTATTGCGTATGTAATATTGTTGGCTGTTTTTTTTAAATCAATTTCACACATAGAAACTCTGGATTGGCTGACATCTTTCGTACTTGTCATTGCAATTAGTATTTCTTCTTTTGCGGAATACTTCCTTGGTATCACAAATGCGGTTTTTCTGCAAGCTAATCAAAAAACATATGTTGTAAATGCGGTCTCTTATATTGCTACAGCGCTAAATGCGTTAGTTGTACTGTTGCTTGTACATTTGGGGAGCGGCTTGATTACTGTAAAAATGGTAAGCAGCTGCGTTTTTGCCTTAAAGCCGTTCTTTTTGCAGTTTTATGTTAAAAAGAATTATGACCTCAGAACTGTCAAGAGCGAGGAAAGTGTTCTTAAAGACAAGTGGGTAGGCCTTGGGCAACAACTTGCGGCTTTTTTGCATTCCAATACAGATGTTGTCATTCTGACTTTTTTTTCAAATCTAAAATGTGTTGCGGTATATGCTGTGTACAATATGGTAGTAACGCAGATACAAAAGATTACATCCTCTTTCACCACGGGTATGGAAGCCTTGTTCGGAGACATGTATGCAAGGAATGAAAAAGAGCAGTTGAATCACATATTCAGCATATATGATACCATGATCTCTATCGTTTCGGTGGGGTTGTTTTCGGTAACGGCTGTAATGATTACACCTTTCGTCTTGATTTATTCTCGAGGAATAACTGATACCGACTATAAAGTGCCGCTGTTTGGTCTGCTTTTGACTATTGCGACTTTTATCACGGCAATAAGTGCGCCATACCCTGCTATGGCTATTGCAGCAGGACACTTTCGACAGACGCGAGTGGGCGCATATGGTGAAGCCGTGACCAATGTTGCAGTATCGCTTTTGCTGGTGTCTAGATATGGACTCTTGGGGGTAGCAATAGGTACGGTTGCCGCGACGATGTTTCGCTTCGTTTTTTATGTAGTTTATCTGTCAAGAAATATCCTTTATCGACGCATTTCGTTATGGATAAAAAGAGAAACTGTTAATGCAGCAATTTTTGCTGTTACCTATATATCGGGAGGTACTATAGTTTCTCAAATGACTGTTCAAAACTATGGCGAGTGGGCTTTGGCTGCGTGTGTAGTAACAGTAATTGCAATGGTGTTGGCACTTTCGGTGAATGTAATTTGTTACAAGAAGGATTGCTTAGCGCTTTACAGTAGAATGAGAAAAAGAAGGAACGCGCATGATGACCCAAAATGAAAATATAGTAAATTCTTCTATCTTCGTCACCGGTGCAGCAGGCTTTATCGGGGCAAATCTTGTCTTACGTCTGCTGGCGAACACTGAAAACGGTACAATCATTGGCCTTGACAATATTAACGACTACTATGATGTTTCGTTGAAGGAGTATCGTCTGGCTCAGATTGAAAAAACGGCGAAGCAATATCCGCCGAACCGGTGGCAGTTTATCCGCGGCGATCTTGCGGATAAGGCACTGATTGAAAGCATTTTTCAGCAATACCACCCCGGTATCGTTGTTAATCTTGCCGCGCAGGCGGGCGTGCGCTATTCCATTGACCACCCGGATGTGTACATGGAATCCAATATTATCGGATTCTACAACATTCTGGAAGCCTGCCGCCATTATCCGGTGGAGCACTTGGTTTATGCCTCCAGCTCCTCGGTTTACGGTGGCAACAAAAAGGTGCCGTTCAGCACGGACGATCCGGTGGACAACCCCGTATCACTATATGCGGCGACAAAAAAGTCCAACGAGCTGATGGCTCACTGCTACGCAAAGCTATATGATATTCCCTCTACCGGATTGCGCTTTTTCACCGTCTACGGCCCGGCCGGTCGTCCGGACATGGCGTATTTTGGCTTTACCAATAAGCTGCGAGCGGGAAAGACCATTGAGATTTTCAACTACGGCAATTGCCAGCGGGATTTCACCTATGTGGACGATATCGTGGAGGGGATCGTTCGTGTTATGCGGCGGCCACCGGAGAAACGTACTGGCGAGGATGGCTTACCGATCCCCCCCTATGAGGTGTACAACATCGGCAATAGCCATCCTGAAAATCTGCTGGATTTCGTCCAGATCCTTTCGGAAGAGTTGATCCACGCCGGTGTTCTGCCGACGGATTATGATTTCGCGGCGCATAAGCGGCTGGTTCCCATGCAGCCGGGTGATGTCCCGATAACCTATGCGGATACCTCCGCGCTGGAGCGTGATTTTGATTTTCGCCCCACAACAGATCTGCGGACAGGATTGAGAAGGTTTGCGGAGTGGTATCGGGAGTTTTACATGGCGTGAACATTTAAAAGCTACTGGGGGGATAAAGCTCATATGGACAAACTATCCGTACTCGAACAGGATTATATACGATATCCGAGCAAAAAGGATATGCCAACTTTTCAAAAGTTTTTTAGGAAAGCGCAGATGAGCAAAAACGTTGTTATGCGTTTTTTGAATAGGGCACTTTTTAAATACTATAAAGATAAAGCAAAGGTAGAGATATATTGGGGCTGCGAAATTGGCGGAGGCTTATATCTGGGACATGCCTATGGTATTACAATTAACCCTAAAGCACGTATTGGACGCAATGTGAATATTCATAAAGGTGTTACGATTGGGCAGGAAAACAGAGGAGTACGAAAAGGTACACCGGTGATTGGCGATGAAGTGTGGATCGGAGTAAATGCAACGATAGTTGGTAGCATTGTTGTAGGTAATGATGTTTTAATAGCACCAAATACATATGTCAACTGCGACATACCAAGCCATTCTGTTGTGTATGGAAATCCATGCATTATAAAGAAGAGGGACAATGCAACGGAAGATTATATTAACAGAAAAATAGCGTTTTGATAAGGGGAGACATCATGAACATTGCAGTTGCAGGAACTGGCTATGTGGGCCTTTCAATGGCCATCCTTTTGGCGCAGCATAATCCGGTGAAAGCGGTAGACATTCTGCCGGAAAAGGTGGCGCTGATCAATCAGCGCAAGTCGCCTATTGTGGACAAGGAGATCGAAGAATATTTGGCTACCCGAGATTTGAACCTGGCCGCGACCACAGACGGAGACGCTGTCTATCGGGACGCGGATATTGTGATCATCTCAACACCGACCAACTATGATGAAATAAAGAACTACTTTGATACCAGCTCTGTGGAGTCGGTCATCCAGCAGGTGATGCGGGTAAACCCGTCGGCTGTCATGGTAGTGAAATCTACCGTTCCGGTGGGATTCACCGATGGCGCCAGAAAGAAATATGGCTGCGAGTCGCTGCTGTTTGCGCCGGAATTTCTCCGGGAGGGACATGCTCTGTATGATAATCTCTACCCCAGTCGAATCATCGTCGGCGCGCCGATGGGAGATGCCAGCCTGCAGAAAGCAGCACATACCTTTGCGAAACTGCTGCAGCAAGGTGCCATTAAGGAAGATGTGAAGACTCTTTACATGAATCCCACAGAGGCAGAGGCGGTAAAACTCTTTGCCAATTCCTATCTGGCACTGCGGGTTTCTTTTTTCAATGAGTTGGATACCTATGCTGCCGTGCGTGGGCTGGATACAAAATCTATTATTGAGGGAATCGGTTTGGATCCCCGCATTGGCACACACTATAATAACCCGTCTTTTGGCTACGGTGGCTATTGCCTTCCCAAGGACACAAAGCAGCTGCTGGCCAACTACAACGATGTGCCGCAGAACATTATCTCCGCCATCGTGGCGGCCAATAGCACCCGCAAGGATTTCATTGCCGACCAGATCATAGCCAAGCATCCTGCGGTGGTGGGCATCTACCGCCTGACGATGAAGGCGGGCAGCGACAACTTCCGCCAGTCGTCTATTCAGGGCGTGATGAAGCGCATCAAGGCAAAGGGCATTGAGGTAGTTATCTACGAACCGTCCATGCGGGAAGATACGTTCTTTAACAGCCGCGTCATACGCGACCTTACCCAGTTCAAGAACCTCTGCGACGTCATTATCGCCAACCGCTACAGCGACGATTTGGAGGATGTACTGGATAAGGTCTATACCAGAGATCTTTATTTCAGGGATTGAAAAAATGGAAATGACGAGTATAATAGGGGGAAAATCATGGAAAAGGTCTATTTTATTGTGATAACCGCGCTTTGTATGCTGGTGCTGGCGGCCTGCGCAAAGGAAGATCCGATGGACAAGATCGCGCAGGCGGTAGAAGAGGGAGAAACCACGGTCGTATCGACCCCTTATGCCGAGCTGAAAGTCCCTGAGGTGTTTCAGGGCGTTGTGGCGAATGAAGTGACCAACACCGAGCCCTATACAGTGACCTTCAAGGCAAGCGCTGATGATACCGAACTTTTCTCTGTCATTTTTGGCGGAAAAGGTGATATCCTGCTGGGGACTCTGCTAGGAGAAGAGGAGAACACTGTAGTTTATACCAATATCCCCGAATTAGACAGCGAGAATGAACATTATACAGAATACCGGATCTATCAGGACGGCATCAATACGATCCTGAACAATCTGGAGGCGGATTACAATTTCGCGGTCAACCTGATCGTGGAGCCGGAAGACAGTGAGACCTTTGCCGTGGAAGCGAGTGGTATTACCTTCTATTATCCGGCAAAATGGCAGGATGCTGTGCAGATGGAGGTAACGGACAACGGTGTAAGCTTTTCCAGCAATGGCAGCAAGTTGTTTGACCTGAGTTTTACGGAAAGTGAGAATGCGTTTTTCTTCGGTACGTACAAGCAGACGCCTATTTACATTGTGACCTATGAGATTGATGAGGCACAGTACACAGCAGATGAATACGGCGCATTGTGCATGATGCAGGAAGATATCGACACGATTATAGACAACCTGATGGCAGATCCGAACTTTGTTTTGGGCGAATAAGGAAAGAAGCGTACCTATTGGCGAACCGACAATAAGCGGATACAATATATAGGAAAAGAATTGAAAGTTCTTTTACAAAACGTTCCTCGCCGTTGCAGTTCTGTGTAATGATGCTGACCGGCCTTTTGTCGGCTGCAGCCTTTGCTATGGTGAGAAAGGAAAGAATTGCTGACGAGGCTGCCAACAGAAAGAGGAGAGACTATGCGCATTCTTGTCACCGGAGGAGCCGGGTACATCGGCTCCCACACAGTCATCGAACTGATCCGCGCCGGCCATGATGTGGTCGTCGCGGATAACCTGCACAACAGCTCCCCTGTCGCCATGCAGCGCGTGGCGCAGATCGTAGGGCGCGAGGTGCCCTTCTATCAGGCGGATATCCGTGACCGTGGGGCGCTGGAGCGCATTTTTGAAGACCATAGCTTCGATTGCTGTATTCATTTTGCCGGGCTGAAGGCCGTGGGTGAATCGGTGCGAAAGCCGTGGGAATACTACGATAACAACATCGGCGGCACGCTGGTGCTGGTGGACGTTATGCGCCGTCACGGGTGCAAGAGCATTATCTTCTCCTCCTCCGCCACGGTGTACGGTGAACCGGCAGTGATCCCCATTCCGGAAACGTGCCCCAAGGGGCGCTGCACCAATCCCTACGGGCAGACGAAATCCATGCTGGAGGACATCCTCACAGACCTATATACAGCGGACGTGAAGAACGGTGACGCTCACCCGTGGAGCATAGTCCTGCTGCGGTATTTCAACCCTATCGGCGCCCACCAGTCGGGACTGATCGGGGAGGATCCCAACGGTGTGCCCAATAATCTGATGCCCTACATCACGCAGGTGGCGGTGGGCAAGCTGGATCACCTGAACGTGTTCGGCGACGACTACGATACACCGGACGGCACCGGCGTGCGGGATTACATCCATGTGGTGGATCTGGCAAAGGGACATGTGAAGGCGCTGCAGGCCATCGAGAGCGGCTGCGGCGTGGAGGTGTTCAATTTGGGCACCGGGCGTGGCTATTCCGTTCTGGAGGTAGTCCACGCCTTCGAGCGCGCCAGCGGGGTGAAGATACCCTATGCGATCGCGCCCCGGCGTGCCGGGGATATTGCCGCGTGCTATTCCGACCCATCCAAGGCCGAAGCGGTGCTGGGCTGGCGGGCGGAGCGCGGCATAGAGGATATGTGCCGTGACAGCTGGAACTGGCAGAAAAACAATCCGAACGGATTTCAGGCGGACTGACCCTGAGGGGGCGCTATGAAGCGACGTAAGACCCAGATCAAAACGATACTCGTGGTGCTGCTGGCTCTGCTGCTGGCGTTTATCTGGCTGCACTCTATGATGCCGGCAGAGGATTCGGCGGAGGAGAGCCAAAGGGTCGGGCAGTTTCTGACCCCGTTTTTAGAGCTGCTTGTGGGAGAGGGGAACGTGACAGACCACCTTGTGCGCAAGCTGGCGCACTTCTGCGAGTACGGCGCGCTGGGCATCCTGGTGGGCGCGCTGCTGCTGGTGAAAAAGGAGAGCGGTATATTCCGCTGGAGCTACGCGCTGCTCTGTGCTCTGGCCGTGGCTGTGATCGACGAGAGCATCCAGCTTCTGGCCGATGGTCGCGGCGCGCAGGTACAGGATGTCCTGCTGGATACCGCGGGAAGCCTGACCGGTCTGCTGGCCGTCTGGCTGATCGCCACGCTTGTGAGGTGGCTCCGGCGCCGCGATAAGACGGCTTCGCAATAAGGCTCGTTCGCCCCGCATTCCCTGCAAGGGGAGTGAGGGGCGAAAATCATATCATGGCGGCGCGGCATCTTGCGGCCGCGGGAGGGTAAGCGTCAAACCACCCCGCGTATAAAAGGCCGCCATCCCAAAGCGAGCAGCTGCTCACCAAGATGGCGGTTTTTTATTTATGAGGCATATAGCATTCTTCCGGGGCATTTGC
>ULTX01069227.1_pt1 | contig 30991 bp, 17 predicted proteins | sample 1958041 | NCBI WGS metagenome assembly ULTX01 (sample SAMEA4835747, study PRJEB28245) | human gut metagenome | biome: gut microbiome; material: fecal sample | place: Denmark | collected 2008
TTATACCTTCCCTTCAAAGGATGCCAAGGAACGTATTCTGTATCAGAACTTCGTGAGTGTCAATCTTGATGTCAAGAATATGATTGACGAGATAACCAAATTTAAAGTAAAATGAATTTCAGGATAATAGCAGCTTTTGTCATATTCTTATTTAGTATGAGAGTTAACACCCAGACGGTAATGCCATCTGAGCCACTCTCTAAAGTCCTTACTATTTTTGAACTTCCACCTTTTGAAAGAGCAGTCTGTTGTATCAGGTACTATGAGGGACTACATCGAAAAAAAGATTATCCCTACGTCGGATATGGCCATAGACTGCAACCAGGAGAAAGATATTCATCAGAGATGACTGCCTCTGAAGCAGAAGCTCTTCTCCGTAAAGACCTTAAAGAACTCTGTTCCTTGTTTCGACCCTATGGTAAAGATTCACTTTTGCTCGCAGCGTTAGCTTATAATATTGGAGCTTATAAGCTCTTAGGATTAAAAGATAAATACCCAAAGAGTACAATCCTGAAGAAACTCGATTCAGGAAACAGAAATATAAAAAATGACTATGTGAAGTATTGCTACTGGCGTGGCAAGAAGATTGCTTCCATAGAGCGACGACGATATGCTGAATTTATTTTGTTATTTGATTCGTAAAAAAATATCAACTATGCAGATAGACTGCACAGCTTTACGCTATCTTTGTGCATGTATCATAAAATATATCAGAGATGGCAAGATTTACAAATGAACAGCTAACTGCAATGGCTCGACCAGCTAGCGAAACTGAAGAGCAAAAACTAGAGAATGCAGAAAATGCAGTAAAAAATGCATTGGCAAATTACACATTAGCATCTGGCAACTATGAAGTTTTTGGACAGGGCTCATACGCAAATAACACAAATATCCGGAATAATAGTGATATCGATATTAATGTATGTTATACAGGAGGTTTTTACTATAAAATTCCTGCAGGAAAAACTAAGGAGGAATATGGATTGACCAATCCTTCGACTTATTCTTATATTCAGTTTAAAAATGATGTTGAAAGAATTCTAGTATATCACTTCGGCAGGAATAATGTCGTGCGCAAAAACAAGTGCATTCATATAAAAGAAAATACATTTCGCGTAGAGATAGATGTCGTGCCTACATGGCAATATAGGAGATACGGAGAAAATCGTTTTCTTTATGATGAAGGAGTAAAATTGTATGCAGACAATGATGGAAAAGAAATAATCAATTTTCCAAAACAACATTTGAAAAATGGAGTATTAAAGAATAATAATACTTCTCGCAGATTTAAAAGGTTGGTAAGAATTGTTAAGAATTTGAATCTTCGAATGGAGGATGATGGATATTATAAAAATGCAAATATAACATCTTTTCTGCTGGAATGTTTGACATATAACTATCCTAATAGCAATTTTTATATTACTCAGGAATGTGATTGGAATAAAATTTTACAAGAGTATATTTATTATTTTTGGTCTAAGACTAAAGAAGAATCCCAAGACTGGACTAAATGGGTAGAGGTCTCAGAATGTCTTTATTTAATGTTTGGGCACAAATGGTCAAGGCAAGATATAAATTCATTTATGTATAATTTATGGAATTATTTGGAGTATAATAAGTAAAATGGGAAGTTACAATTTTAAGAGATTTATCCAAATACTTGGAGGTACGTTTGTTGCAACATTTATTATCATAGGGCTACTACGAGGACATTATGGCCAGATATATATAAATGTATTATGGGAAGATTTCGGAACGTCTTTGTCAATTGTTTCAATAATTGGTTTCTGTCTCAATAAATGGATGTGGAAATGGTCTATTTTTCATGGATGGCTTGTGCCATTCCCTTGTTTAGAAGGAGAATGGGAAGGAAATATTTTTTATAATTGGAACGGTACTGATAAAGAAAAAAAGATAAAAATAAAGATTAAACAATCATTTCTTCAGATTCAGGTTCTTATTGAAACAAATGAAAGCTATAGTAATTCTATATGTGCCTCATTTGATTTTGATGAAATGCGTGGACACAGAGAACTCATATATAGTTATATTAATGTACCTGATGTAACAATAAGAGAACGAAGTCAAATACATTATGGAACAGCAAGGCTGAGGTATAAAGAAAAAGATAAGACATTAGAAGGGACATATTGGACTGATCGTAAGTCTGTCGGTGACATTATCCTAACTAAATTACAATAAAGAATCTAATTAACATGAGTTCTACCTTTAAGTTTCTCAAATTCAAATTAATATAGAATGAATATGCCTAATGGAAACGCTCGTTCAATGGGACAGAACAACCTCTCCCATTGAACGAAATTTACATAAACTTAATTTTCTCTCCATAATTTAAGGCAATGGGGATTTAGGTTTATTTCCCATTACTATATTCATGAATAACAGCCTTCTGAGCCTCATTCAATGCATCCCACTGTGTTCCTCCAGGAGTTAATACCATACCTATTATCGCCTTTCTGATCTCTTTCGGCAAAGACTTCCATTGTTCTTTTTCCTTATCAGAGAATGCTCCTGGCACTAACATATTCAGAACATCCAAAGCTGTAAGTTCGTTATCCGATGCCTCTGACAACGACTTCTTCACCTCTCTTTTGGTCGCACAAGTATCAACGGATAAAGTCAAACCGGTAGTGTCATTTGAGACAGAGACTCCACAAAAGTCAAACATCTTAGCAAGCAGGTCTTTGGAGATAGTAAATTGAGCATTTCCCCTTTTGTTCTTGTTTGCCCTACTTTCAGATAGAGAATTGTGAACCATCGTCTGTGTCTTAGGCAAAGCCATACGAACTTGTGACTGGGCATAAATTCGAGGGATGGTCACAAACATTGCCAATACTGCTATAATTAAATACCTACTCATATACCTTCCTTAATATAATCTACAAATTTACAAAGAATTAGCTTAAATGAATTACATAAGTCAATATAAATGCAGCTTCCTCTATAAGCTAAATTCCATTACCTACGAATATTCCAGCTGATACAATGTAAAGCACCACCTTCTTCGGCTACTTCAGCCATTTCTATTTGGTGAATCTCGCAATCATGGAATGCTTCATGTATATATTGCCAAGCAATAGTATCCTCTTTAATATTGAATATTGGCATGATTATCTTGTTACCGACTTGCAGGAAATTGATGTAAGCCCAATTCAGGTCGGCACGCGGAGAAGACACCTTATCTGCAAATCGCATCTCTATGACTACAAATCCATATTCTTCAAGAATGCGTCGGATAGAAGCAGCTTCTTCCGGGTATTGATCTCCATGATTACCCATTAGGATACGGTTGCCACCACACCATTTGACAAATCCATCAGAATGACCATATTTGTCTGTATTACGAGCATTAATGTCACCATGCATTTTCCATGGAATTATAATCACAGGATGCCCAAGTTCTGACTCTAACTCCGCTTTGAACATTTCATCACCTTTTTCTTTACCATTCTCAGTAAACACCTTATCTGTCATGACAATATAAGGACCACATGGGACCATATTTCCACCGTCTATTATTAGCTTTGTTGAACGACAACTTATCCCCATTCCACGTAGAACGTTTATACATTCTGTCCTTGTATCAGCATCCTCTGGATTGTTGCTCTTCATCAGATAGTCCGGATAATATTGGTACTTCAAGAACTCGTTCTCATTCAACTGAATAGGCATGTAGTCGCGTGCCCAATAATCTCTGGTACATTTCAACTCTTTGGGTTCTATGTCGCAATCCTTCAGAAGATTAGTCAGACGCTGATAAAATTCCGGATGTCCATCCTTCTTATCCTTCAACCTGGGTGACAGATAGATTTCATTTGTTTCATTGTCATGTAGCAACTGGTCACACCGCAAATATCTGTATCGCTTATCCTTAAAGGTGGAAAACTCATCGAATAAATCCTCCCGGTCTGGATGCGATATATATTCTCCAAGTATATAATTCACTTTCCTTTCAATAGTTTGCTTACCGGCAAGAAGATTCAATCTGTGTTTACAGATATATCCAACCATACCATTATTGCGTTCTACAAGAGAAGGGAAATTATAATCCTGTTCCATAGCCTGATGGAGCCTGAACAGCTCTGCACAAGCCCAAGGACCTTCTAAAATTTCTTTTTTATCTTCGCTGATTAATTGACGGATCAGAATACCTCCAAAATAAGAGCTGTCATCTAATATGTACTTATTTACCTTTTTTCCAGTGCTGTCAGTCCCGTCCTTTTTACAAATCTCACTTGGAAAATTCAAATCTATACCTCCAAAATCATTCACGTACCAACAAAAAGAATCAGAAAAACGAGGATGAGTGATTATGTCCCGATGATGCTTATTATAGAAATAAAACTCAATCTCTTTGAAAAGATAGATTTTTTCTCCCTTTTGTATCGCAAAATTTTCAAACAGTAATTTAGCTATTTGAGTAAACCGCGACTCTATCTCTTCTGCACTTATTTCAGCATTTAGAGACATTAAATCTTTGAGTTTTGTTATCATTTATATTTATACTTTGTACATTAATTCTCCAATATCAAATAATGCACTAAATTACAAAGAATTCACTTAAGGTATTGACGAAATCGTCATTTATTTTGTTTAAGACGTGATATTTTAGCGCAAATAGAACACGTTTAGACGGAAAAGCTATAATTTTGCCATATACAAAAAAATTAAATTGTTAAAAGCATGGATAAACAACCGCTGAATCGAATAAAAGTGATGCTTGCAGAGCGCATGATAACTAATAAGGAATTAGCTAAAATGCTTGGTAAAGACCCTGCAACTATCTCTAAATGGGTAACGAATACCTCGCAGCCGACTTTAGAAAATCTGATAGAAATAGCACGGTGTCTCAAATGTGATATGAATGACCTTGTCCGTCTTGACGATGTTGTTCCAGTAAAACGTGATGAATAATATAGCAAAAGCCCAATAAAAACAATGCCTACAAACAAGAATGCCCAGCTTCGATATCAGATACTTGACCGCTGTTTCAGCGATTATCATCATAAATACACAATTGATGACCTCATAGAAAAAGTAAATGAGGCCCTATATGATTTGTGTGGTACTCAAATCAGCATCCGACAGATACGCGAAGATATAAAATACATGCGTGATAGAGTTACTTACAATGCTCCGATTGAGGCTTATCCATTCGATGGCAGGAAAAGTTATTATCGCTATTCGGACCCGACATTTTCTATTTTCAACAACGAACTATCTACAGAAGAAATAGCCTCTCTTCGTTCCGCAATCGACATACTAAGTCGATTCCGTGGTGTACCGAGCAATGCCTGGCTGGAAAATGTCATATCGAGTTTGGAATATCGCTTTGGCATCATGCCTAACACTGAAAATATCGTTTCTTTTGAACAAAATGAGCTATTGAAAGGTACTGAGTTTTTGGGAGAGCTTATCGATTCAGCCATGAATCATCAGCCTCTGCAGGTCCTCTATCGAACATTTTCCGGTAATGAAAGAACTTCTATCATTCATCCGTATCATATCAAGCAATTCAATAACCGATGGTTTTTAATCGGATTGCAAGAGGGAGATCATGATAATTACATCACCAATAAAGCTCTCGACCGGATCGTGAAATTTTCGCGTGCCCATGTACCCTTTATACCGAACAAGAGTATTGACTTCAGTGAGTATTTTAAAGATGTGGTTGGTGTCACCCTTCCTGATAATCATCCGGAACCGGAAGAAGTCCTTTTGCGATTCGATTCTGCTCGTTTCCCTTATGTTGTAAACAAGCCAATTCATCCGTCACAGATTGTAATCAATGAGGAAGAACATATTATAAAGCTCATGGTTCGTCCTAACAGAGAATTGGAAGCATATATTTTTTCATTTGGGCATCAGGTAGAAGTACTTCAACCGCTGTGGCTAAGAATGCAAATTGCAGAAAAAATAGAAGATTTACATAAAAAATATTCCAAAATGCAGGAAGACTGCACATTGTGACCATAATATTGCAAACAGCAGCATGAAAAAAAACAGTTCAACATATAGAATTTTCGAACATATTCGTGATGTGGACATCTCGGAACAAGACATATATGATTATGATATAGATATACTTAACCAACTACTCATAGATCATACAATGTCAGCCAAAGCACGTGCAGAAGCCAATGACCAAAACAAAGTTGTAAATATATTTTGGGCTACTTCTGATTACGAAGGCACAGTCATGGACGAAAAAGGGCACGTAATAGTAAAAGGATATCAGTACAAAGATGAAATTAAGCCTGAAAATATAACAGGACGAAATCAACGTATTGTTATGCCTCGCGTGCTCAAAGACAAACAAGCACAAATAGACCGAACAAAGGATAAAGCTGAGGTTTTCACTCCATCATGGGTATGCAATGCACAAAACAACCTTATTGATGAAGCATGGTTCGGACGTAAGGAGGTTTTTAATCAGGAAATAACAAATGAAGATGGCTCTCACACATGGATTCCTACATCTGGCAAAATAACTTTCCCTGAAGGCGACTCCAGAAAAACTTGGAAGAAATATATTGTTGACAATCGGATGGAAATTACATGTGGGGAAGCACCATATCTTGTAAGTCGTTATGACACCACAACTGGAGAAAGCATCCCTATTGATCGACGAATAGGTCTTCTTGACCGTAAGTTACGAGTCATTAATGAAAATGTGGACAATGAGAAAGATTGGTACACAATGGCAGAAAAGGCCTTCAAACATACTTACGGTTATGAATGGCAAGGTGACAATTTACTTTTAGCACGTGAAGCTTTGCTTTATACATACATTGAATATTTCATGGACAAATTCAATGACAAAGACGCTGAAGGCAATTATGTAAAAGATGCCAACGGCGAGTTTAAAGTACCAGACAAGAGAAAGATACTAAATGCAGCTCGTTGGATTTCTTGGAATATCTGGCAGATGGATGGATTAAAAATGGTTGTTCCTGATTCATGCGACAATCAGTATGAAACAGACTTATTTGGATTAAAGAAAAAAAAAGTCTGTGATGCATGTTCAAAAGGAAAAATGTTCGGTCATATCGGAGTCAAATGTATTATCCGGGACTGGAACCTGAAAAAGCCAAAGAAGTGGAAACCTAAACCAGGGGAAGATCCTCACTCCCAACCTTGGCAGAAAATAGAATTCAGTTCTCTATTTTTTGGTCGTAACATGGAAACAGAAGAGGAAGAAATAAAATAAATAACATATAAAGGTAACTGATAGATATGATGTATACCATAACTCAATCGCGTCTCCTGTATGTACTAAGCATCAACGACAGGATTCATCGTGGACTTCTTAAAATCGGAGAAGTCTTTGTAGACAACGAAGTTGCCGACAATCCCAGCCAACATGCAAAAACTGTTCGTGAAATTCTTAACGAACGGCCTTATATGTTAGGCATTACCTATAATTTAGAATATGTAGAATGTACTACATATGAGGACACAGAATGTTATGATGCATACAAGGTCCATTGTAAGCTTCATGCTATGGGCTTTTTATCAAAAACTCTTGCCAAGTATAAAGATCCTATTTATGAGCAGACAGAGAATGCTGATATTTGGTTTGCATGCACAGTCAGTGAAATACAGCAAGCTATTCAACAGATAAAGCATGGTAATGGGGCAAGTTATGGAACCATTCAGTTCCGTCCGGAGCAAAAAAAAGCCATTAACTCTACAGTAAAACATTTTCTGAAGAATTCTAAAAAGGGAAGGCATTATTTATGGAATGCTAAAATGCGTTTTGGTAAAACTCTTTGCGGACTGGAAGTAGCTAAACAGTGTGGATTTCGTTCTACCCTTATCATTACGCATCGTCCTGTGGTTGACAAGGGATGGCATGATGATTTTAAAAAGATATTCCTTACAGAAGAAGCTATAAATTCATATAAGCAACAAGGATTGGAACCTGCTTACGGTCGTCGTATGATGGATGACAAAGATTCCAAAGGTGATTTTTTCTCTTTGACTCAGGATGTTGATAGTGGAAAAAAGATTCTCGTGTTCTTTGTTTCTATGCAATACTTACGTCTGTCTAAATTTGTTGGTGGAAAGGAACGACGACGCGATCCACTAAAGCAAGCCATTATGGAATATAATTGGGACTTCGTGATGGTTGATGAAGCGCATGAAGGCATTGATGCTGCTGCCGGTTTGCGCGTAATGGATAAATTGAAAAAAGAAAATACCTGCATATTGTCACTCTCAGGCACCCCATTCAACTTGCTTGACAAGTATGACGAAAGTGAAATATTTACATGGGACTATGTCATGGAACAGAAGGCAAAACAGACATGGGAGGAACACCATTTTGGTGATCCTAACCCCTATGCAGACTTGCCACGTATGCAGATTCTTACCTTCACCTTGCCCAAAATGCTGCGCAATAAAGCTATCGAAAACAACGAAATGTTCAAATTCCATGAGTTTTTTCGTGTATGGACAGAGGAAGACAAAACTCAATATCAAAATATGATCGAAGCTGAAACTGACACCTTGAAAAAGGCCGAGTATCAAGCTAAGTTTGATGAGATAGAAGTTGGAAAATTTGTGTATGAAGCCGAAATTAATAAGTTCCTTGACAAATTAGTAGAGGAATCAGATACAAGTTGCTATCCTTTCTCTACCGATGAATTTCGTGAGCATTTCCGCCATACATTCTGGTTACTACCTGGTGTAAAGGAAGCTGCAGCATTAGAAAAACTATTACATGAACACGACGTTTTCGGTACGGAAAACGGAATGTTCCAAATAATAAATGTAGCAGGAGATGGTAACATTGAGGATAAGGATGGTAGTGCTCTGGCTGAGGTGTTGAATAATATCCGAGGGAATGCTCAGAAGAATATCACAAAGAAAGACTATACGATCACACTGTCCTGTGGAAAATTAACAACAGGCGTAAGTGTGCCCGAATGGACAGCAGTTCTTTGTATGAAAGGCTCGGAACATACCCCGGCAGCCAACTACATGCAGACAATTTTCCGTGTGCAGACACATGCTGTACTTGACGGACGTCAGAAATCAGACTGTTATGTTTTTGATTTTGCGCCTGACCGAGCTCTTACTGCTGTTGCAGAAACAGCTAAGATGGCAGTGTATGCACAGACTGAAAAAGGTAAGAAACAATTAAAGCAAACACAAAAGAAAGAAGAAGAACATCTTGCCGCCTTTATAAAGCTATGCCCCGTACTTTCTATGGACGAAGGTGAAATGGGTAAACATTTCACTGCAACTCAAATATTCGAGAAATTATCAAACGTGTATATTGAAAGGGCTGTTCGTAGCGGTTATGCGGATAACTCTATCTACGATCCAGAAAAATTGATGAATCTGACTCCAGAGCAAGAGAAAGCACTTGGTGATGTTCATGATTTACTTGGTTCCATGCCAGCTTCTTGGAAACCTGAAACGATCCAAATAAACAAAAATGGTTTGGGCAGTGCTGATGCAGAACAAGTGAAATATATCTACTATCTTTCTGTAAATAATTCCTTACCTTCTCAGCCTACTACATCAGCAAACACAGATGATAACGGAAGACCAATGACCGAAGATGAAGGTTGGGATGAAGTGATGTGTTCACCATCACAGATGTTCCCATATCTGTTTGTCTCACATAGTCAGCTTGTAGATGGAAAATGGAGTAGCTTTTCAAAGCCTGTACTATGGAAAGAATGGGTGAACGATGATAATGATGACAAGACCAGCGAAATCAAGAAAAAGAAAGAACAAGAAAATAAAGAAAAACGCGCCCGCATGTCGGTGCTACGTGGCGTAGCTATCCGTATTCCATTACTTGTATATGGAGCAGAAATTAACGATGACGCCGGAGAAGAAATCACTATTGATAACTTTGCAAGCGAAGAAATCGTTGACCAAGCTTCATGGGATGAGTTTATGCCAAAAGGTTTCACAAAGGAGACCTTCAATATATTAAAGGATTGTTTCGATCGTAGTATATTTACTGGGGCAGCTAAGCGCATCCGTGCCATGGTGAAGGAAGCCGATAATCTTTCTACAGAGGATCGCATCAATAAAATTGCTACTATATTTTCATACTTCCACAATCCCGATAAGGAAACAGTGCTTACCCCATGGCGTGTAGTAAATATGCAACTATGTAATTCACTTGGAGGCTGGTGCTTTTGGAATGAAGAATTCGATGCAGCATTCGAAGAAGAGAATAAATACGGTGAAGTCGTGCCGTCGACTCGCTTTGTAGATAAAGGGAAAGTAACAAGGGATGTCTTTGGAGACTACAATGCTCGAATTCTCGAAATCAACTCTAAAACAGGTCTTTATCCTCTATATATGGCCTATTCAATATTCAAACAAGTAAAAGAACCTGCCTATTTTAAAGAAAAGCTAACAGGTGAGCGTGGGAAAAATAAAAATGCTGAACAATACTACCATCAAGCTGGCAACGACCTTGAGATTTGGAAAGACGTTCTACAAGACAATATCTTTGTCGTCTGCCGGACACCAATGGCTGTAAGTATTACCAAACGTACTCTTGCAGGATTTCGTAAAGATGTCCGCATGAATGTGAAATGTTATGAGCGTGAAGTGAATGGTAAAAAACTTGACATGATTTCCATTCTACGTTCTTATCCTGAACTTTTCCACGAGGATATTGTTCGTGGTAATGATTTCTGGAATGTATATAACTCTATTCCAAAAGCTAATAATGAAGATATAAATAATATGAAATTCAAAGCTGTGGTGGGAAATCCACCGTATATGTTGACATCTGTAGCAAATAACAGACAAACCCCAATATATCATTATTTTTATAATTCTGCAGAAAAACTGAGTGATGTTTATTCATTCATTACTCCTGCAAGATTTTTGTTTAATGCTGGTTTGACTCCTCCAGAATGGAACCAAAAGATGCTATCAGACAAGCACCTTAAAGTTGTTTATTTCACTCAAGATTCCACAGAATGTTTCCCGAATGTTGATATAAAAGGTGGAGTAGCCATAATGTATCGTAACAAAAATGAATTGTTTGAACCTATTGGACAATTCATTCCAAACGGAGACCTCCATCAAATAGCTTTAAAATTCAAGAATGATGCCAAACATAATTTACCAAGTATAATGTTTGGTGGTCGTTCTGATTTGAAATTTAATGATGAATTTTTAAAATCATATCCAAATTCCAAAGCTGACAGATTAGCTTTTATACAAATAAAAAGAAGTTCAGTAAAAGAATTAGGAACAAATGAAGAGTATGAACTTAAAAGTTCTACATTTGAAGCACTTCCCTATGCATTTAAAGATTATACGGAAGACAAGAACGAACACTACTATCATTTATTAGGATTAATAGGTGCTAAACGCGAATGGAAGTATATTGAAAAAAAATACATGTCGCCGAGATATCCAAATAAGAATAATATTGATAAATATAAAGTTTTTATCCCTAAAGCAAATGGAAGTGGTTTTTTAGGAGAAACTCTAAGTAAATCTGAGATAGGAAGACCCTACGATTCTGCAACCTCTACATTTATAAGCATTGGGGCATTTAATAGTGAAGAGGAAGCCAAAAATTGTGCGAAATATCTAAAAACGAAATTGTTAAGATGCTTATTGGGTATTTTGAAAAAAACACAAGATAACCCACCTTCTGTATGGGGTTATATTCCTTTACAAAACTTTACAGCTATATCAGATATAGATTGGGAACAATCCATATCTGATATAGATAGGCAACTATACAAAAAATACAAGTTGACAAATGATGAAATTGAATTTATTGAATCTACGATTAGACCTATGGAATAATGATAAAAAATGATTTATGAAAATTTCTAAAAACTATCCTGTTTGCATAGTGTCTACCTTATGGTGATCACATACTTATACCAGATGGCTTGTGCCATTTGGTATAAGCAGGACTAATACTTAACTTATTGAGCTGTAACTATGTAAATCGGATACTAACAGCAATTATGTTAAAGTAATTGATTACGTACGCTCGTGAACTTTAAATGAAGTATAATATTAATAACTTTGACAAACCGTAATAGATATTTGTTTATGGATGAACAAATTAATTCATACGATCAACATGTCTCTTTCGTCAGATACCTGATGGAACGTTTTGATGGTGACCAAGAAGAAGTAACCAAGATTGTTGATGTGGCCGAGCAAATTATTCCAAATTTGCTTCACGACTACTTTGGAACCTCATATAAGTCTGTATACGATATTCAAGAAATCAACGACGTTGAAGACTATCGTCGCAGAATAAAGCTTCATCCTATATTGAAAAACATAGACATAAGTGAAGATCCAAGATATACGGAGGTGCTTAAGTGGTATAAACTCTTTCTAAAGGCAGCATCATTAAATTCTATCCCTATTTGTACACCAGGTGAAATGGGACTGCAAGGAGTACTTGGATCATCAGAAACTGCAGATGGAGGAATCTCTAACAAAAAAATTGTCACCATCTACTTAGAAGGTGAAGAGGGAGAATCCCAACCTAAGGTATATCGTGAACGTAATAGACAACTGCGTCAGACTTGCATTAATTATTACAAATCAAAACATGGCGGACGGATAATATGCGAATGCTGTGGCTTTGACTTTGCAAAGACTTACGATATAAATGATGAATACATCGAAATACATCACCTCCTTCCATTTTCACAAACAGAAGGAGAACATCCTGTTGATGCAGTAAAGGACCTTGTTCCACTATGTGCCAATTGCCATAGAATGATTCATCATGGCATGGGCGGAAATGGAAACTGTATGAGTTTAGAAGATTTAAAGAAAATATATAAAGGAAATATTAAATATGAGTGAACAATTATCAGCAAGAGAAGCTTTTGATAACGCAACCTATAAACAAGCTGCAGACAAAATCAGACAGATTCTTTCAGCTATTCGTAATAACCCAGCCTCTTCAGCAAAACGTTGGGTATGGGAACTAATGCAGAATGCTAAGGATATTCCCAACAGATTTGGCAAAGTATCTATTGAAATAGATCTTATGTCAGAAAATAAGTTACAGTTTAGGCATAATGGTAACCCATTCGTAATTAACAATATAACAGGTCTTATTCGTCAGGTGAGTTCAAAGAATTCTTTGAATAGTGACGAGGAGACAACCGGTAAATTCGGAACAGGTTTTATATGTACACATTTACTTTCTGATGTAATTGATGTAGAAGGAATCTTGAACTATGATACGTATAGAAAATTCCGACTTTCTTTGGATCGTAGTGGCCGAAGTTCAGAAGAATTAATACCTAGAATTAGAGAAGTAGAAAAGGCATTTTATAATCCCGAGATTTATTTTGAAGAAATTCCTAACTATGAGGTTAACCGGGTTGAAAATGACTTTGATACGGTTTTTACTTATCACCTGACCTCAAAAGAAAAGTTAGAGTCGGCACAAGCTGGTTTAAATGATTTAATCAATACATTACCAATTACCCTGGTAACTCAATCAAAAAAAATCAAGCAGGTTCATGTTATTGACAGAGTTGCAAAGACAGATGTGATGTATAAATGTGATTCTACTGACTTAGATGAATATGTAACATTTTCAAAGATAGCTATTAACAACGATGAAAAACTTTATTTGTCATATATTACAGATAAAGTTGCTCTTACTATTGAAGTTTTACAAACAGAGGATGGATATGAATTAATAAAAAGAGACAGCAAACAGCCAGTGCTATATAGGGATTTTCCATTAATTGGATCAGAGAAATTCTATTTTCCTTACACCCTCAATGGTTTCAGACTATTCCCAACAGAAAAAAGAAATAGTATTCCTCTTAATGGCGAAGACAATGAAGAAGCCAAAGATAATCGTGCTATAATTGAGCACGCAGTTAATGCTGCTATTAAATTTAATGAATGGCTTATAATTCATAATGCGACTAATCGTTATCTATTGGCATATTCAAGAAAGCCAGAGCCTGAAGTTGCTTATGACGAGCGTATAGCTTTACCATGGATTAAAAACCTTCAAACAAACTGGAGAAAACAGCTGCTGTCACAACCGTTGGTTGAAACCCCCAATAGTATACATGAACTCAAAGATATATCTGTTCCGTGTTTTGCAAGTTTTGGAGAATCTAATGCAAAAACTATAAACGAAAAATTCTTTAACCTGTTAGAGGCGTTCTATTTAGGAAGAGGATATTTACCCAAAAAAGAGCATCTCCATGGATGGCTTGACGTGTTGCGACCTGAATACACCACATGGAATGCAGATTTAAAATATGAAAAAAATAATTTCCTAAAGGATTTGCAAGATGTCAAGTCTGTCGAACAACTATGTTCTAAATTAAATAAAAGTGAACCAGAAATATACAATTGGTTGAATGACGTTTATAGTTTTTTGATAGAACAAAACTGTCTAAAGGATTTCGATGATTTTTCAATCATCCCGAACATGGAAGGAAATTTCAGAAAACTATCTAGTCTGAAATCTGACTTTGCGAATCAAATTCCTTTAAAATTGATGGATTTGTATAATAAATATAATTCAATAACTATACAAAGTTGGATGATAAATAGAAAGATTAATTCTCTGACATTAGGCAAATCATTAGAAGAATATTCTTTGAAAGACTTTATTGGATGGGTAAATACAGAGATAGACTCTGATCACCAATTTAGCCTAAATGGAAGTTTGTATAAAATACGATATTTTTTGGCTTATAATATCATTGAATTATATCCAGACACAAATGAAGATAATGCCTATATTGATTACAGAAAAAAACTATACAACTTTAGTAATACTAAAGGGGAGCGTAATGAATTTAGTCCAATATCGGTAGTCGATCATGATTTATGGCGTGAGGCTGATAAATATTGGTTTAACCACAACTATGAAAACATCGCTAAAAGTGCATCTGTAAAGAATTTGGCTGAAACCTATTTTAAAGAGTCCAAGAACATAGATGAAACATTGTTATGGTTAAATGACTATATAAGTTTTTATCGCGAAAATTCAAAGGGAGACTTCATCAAGGATAAAAAAATATTCCCTGATCAACGTTTGGACTTTAAGAGTCTTAATGACTTACGATATGATGACAATATAGAAGAAATTTTCAAGGATTTAGCTAATTATGCAGTTAGCATTGACTTTTCTAAGGATAAATATAGACACTGTCTCCTCCATCGTTCTATAAGCGGATACGAAAAGCACAATCCGCTGACTCTTAAAGAAGTATATGAGTTTGTGAAAGGAGTATTTGATACAAGTAGCGCTATTATTAGAGATACAATTGCTAAATATACTATATCCATCATTACAAAGACAGATGATTCTGGTTCGCAGGAGGTTAAACTTTATAAATTTGTAAAAACTTTATTTGGGGATACTATACCCGAAATTACTTATACTGAGTACAGTTCTGGATTTAATTGGGGATTTGCCCAGGAGTTTTATTTGAAGAAACTGTGCTCTACTATTTCTGAGTCCATAAATTTGCAAGGTTTAAAGAATAAATCAACTGGCTTTTCAGAATATAGTGAACTGAATTTAACTGAATGGGTTGATAATGTTATCGAATTTCTACATTCATTTAAAAATAAAAAATATTGGACAATCATTACAGATTCAGAAAAAGGGATTGGGATATGGTTAAATCAAGACAACGAGTTCTGTCGTTTCCAAGATATAAGAAAGGATGATAATATACCTGAGAAATTAAAAGAACTCGCAGCAAGCAATAAGCATGTTGCACATAATTTTAAATATGACCTATATAGTCTTAATGCAATACATTCATCATATTTAGAGACCAAAGCTATAACAATAGAAGAAATCGGAGAATTTATTGATGCTAAGATTAAAGATTATGATGGGGATAAACAAGACAAGGATTTTGCTGCCCTAATATTTACTATAGGTGAATTGTGTTCAAAATATCCGAATCTAAGTAAATCAATGGAATACTACACCGAGAAGAAGAACTCTTTAATTGTAGGTTCCCTTGGTGAAGGGGAAACTCTTAATCTGGTGGGGTCAATTATTCAACATGGAAATGATAAACTGCTTGCTGTTAAGGAAATACTTGATAACAATTCCATTGAAGATCTTAATAACATAAAAGCAGTTTTAAGAAAATTTCCAGCAGATAAGTATGACAAACTTAAATACCTTATAAATGACTCTACAATAACAGACACTTCTATAAAGGATGGTGAAACTCCGTTAGGTGAAGATGACGAAAAAGATATTGTTGTAGTTCCTAAAACTTATGAAATTGAAGTTGAAAGTTATGATGGACGTATACAGAGGATTACTACAGATCAAGAACAGTATGCAGGTCTTTCGCTTGAAGAAATTGAACGTTATGTTTCAGAAGCTAAAGGTGCTGTAGTTAAGTATTTTAGAGAACTTGATGAGAAACATAATCTTGGTCTAAAGTTCGACAATGAGAGAATTGCCAAACATTCATTCAGTCAGTTGTATGGAATTTCCGACAAGAACGGTAAAGAAATACCAATTGTTGTTCACAGTTATAAGGGACCACAATACAGATACTTCGACCTCAACTGGTATGATTGGCAACTATTATCTAAGAAAGGCTCTATGCTTTTTGTTTTAACAGTCACTGGTCTTCAGTGTATTCCACTATATGCACTTCCTGTAAGAAGCTTTAATTTTTCGATTAATAACGAAATGTCAAATGAAACAAAAGCAATATTACTAACCCTTGCCTCAGTAGGCAAATGTTACTCGGATTTAAGTTTTGATTTTGGTAATAATATGCCACATGGCTTTATTAATCCAATCCCATTTGATTATGTACCCGAAGAATTAAATAATTGTATTTCATCTATTAAGGGAGTCTGTGACCAGAATATTCCTCAAATTGCTGATGTATATAATTATGGTAAAAATATTCCACTTATCAGAAGTACAGTCGGATATTCCTCAATAATGAAGGAATATGAAGAAACTGGAAATATGCGAGATATATTCGATGCACCTGCAAATAATATTGTTGCACCATCTGTTGGAACTTCATTTATAGACTAAAATTAAAGTAATGAACATCGATAGAGATAAACATTGGCAGTTCCTTGAAGATGAGCTTAAAGCAGAAACTGAGGAATTTAAAAAGACATATTTGACTACAGCCATCTCCTTGCTAAAATATAGCCAGGAGATGTATGTAGCTCAATTCTTAGCATTTAAAGATGGAGAAATGATTATGAAATTTCCTGTCAGTCGTGCTTTGCCGAGGAAAGGAGATTTTCTGGTATGCATGGTACTTCCTCCTGAGTTACAAGACTATCGCAATTGGGGAGAAAGGACATATCGTGATTTATATAAGGCGCGATACAATTCTACAGAATGTGTGTGTATATGGCATTCCCCAGCCAATGATCCTCGATATTCATTAGTAGGATTCTCCAAAGTGAGTGTTGACTTCGCCAACTATATTAAAGGAACCCCAAATATAGTACTAACATTTGCTCCTCAAAGGCCTCCGATTGACTATGTTATGAATCTTCAAAAACTTGTTGAGGATAATTATAGTGAGGGAGTATCAAGTGTCTTGGATGCCCAATATAATATAAACGACTGGGAGCCGACTCTTATTAAAAAAAATGACATCTCTGGTTTTGTTTATTCTCAGTTAATGTTGACTGATACCATGATACTTCAAGGACCTCCAGGTACAGGCAAAACTTTCATGATAGCCGAACTCTGTGCAAAATTATGTGCGGAAGGACATTCGGTGCTTATCACAGCTCTTACAAACAGAGCTTTAATGGAAATTGCAGAGAAGCCTTCGGTTGAATCTTTATTGAATGAGCATAAGATATACAAGACTAATATTACAATAGACGAAATGCGCGAAATAGGAAAATTGGAAACCATAAAAAACATCACCCCTATTCCAGGCAGTTTGGTCTTATCCACATATTATATTACAAGTGGGTTTGCTGCAGATCTATCAATTGAACAGCCATTTGATTTTGTAATAATGGACGAGGCAAGTCAAGCTATCTTACCTATGTTTGCAGCCAGTAGAAAAATTGGCAAGAAAAATCTATGGGTTGGTGATACTAACCAATTATCTCCCATTGTAACATTGAATGGAGATAGAATTAGAATTTGTGGATACAAACCTATTGTTGGTGGTCTAAAATTGTTGGCTGATAACAGTAATTCGCCAATATTTCAATTGACCACGACATATCGTTTTGGTCAAAGAGCAGCTGATTACACAGGTATTTTCTATAATAATACTCTTGTTGCGCAAGAAACAAAAATATATGATGATCTTCCTTCAATGTGTAAAGTATTATGTAAAGAGGGAGGTCCAACTCTAATTCTTACAGATATGCCATCTGGAAATAGTACACCGGATTTTGCCATATCTATAGCATCATTCATAATATCTACTATATTAAATGATGACAAAGAAAAAGAGATTGCAGTGTTAACTTGTATGAAGAAGACTGTCCGTGCCCTTCAAATGGCTATTACTCAGAAAATAGGAAGTCGAAAAAATCTTATCGTAGATACAGTTGCACGAGTTCAAGGATTAACAACAGATATAACTCTATTTTTTGTACCAGACTATTCTTATATCAGGACACTTGAACCACATTTATTCAATGTAGCAACGAGTAGAGCAAAAGAACATACTATTATCATAGCAGACAAATATGTATTTGACTGTGCAACTTTAGATAAAAGAGTAAGAAGCTATTTAGAAAGATTGAAAAAAGAAAAAAGTATTTATGTACCTGATCTTGATCACGGATTGGGAAAAGGGACAAGAAACTTAGATTTTCAAACGAATATTGGAAATTTATTATTACCTTAACAATATGTTAGAGACTAAAGAAGATATACTTTTACGCAACTGTCTTGCTGATAAAGTTGAACAGTTTAGACAGAATATAAACGATGGCCGGCCATACGTTTGGGAACTCCGTCTATCTATGGGGGAGTTTTGCAAAATTGAGACGGCGATAGCCAATAGTATTTTTTCACATTCAGGCGACTACCATCATTTGTTAAGTGAAGAATATGCTGTAATTGTAGTTATTTATTTGGCTGAATGGTACAAACGCTTCTATAAGGGCATAGATACTGCAGATGAAAGCAAAGTATTATCATTCTCAACAGACGAGTTGAAGAAACTATATATCTTAGCAAAAATAGACAGTAATACTTTTGTTTATAATGCTTCAAAAAATCCAGATAAGACTTCATATCGTTGGCTGGAATCGTTGCAGGTTTTGGGTGGATTAGCTATACAAGCTGAGTTAAAGCGTAATGAAAATGATCCACTTTTACTTCAGCTCTGCAAGATTTTTTATGGAGAGGAAACTGACCTTGACGAGCTAAAAGACAGAAACCGAGCTGTTGCACTTAAAGAGTCAATTTCACGCAGACATAGTCTATATCACTTTCTAAATTGTATTCTCTGCAAAGGAAAGGAACTTCCATTTGCTATATCAGATACAAAAGACGAAGCAACAGGTATTCCTCAGTTACTTCATCGCATACAGGTAGCTAATAAACTTGCAAAGAAAAATAAATTTGACTTCGAATGGATAGTAGCCTATGCTGCCAGCCATAATCGTATGGTGCGTCATTTAAAAGTAAAACTTAAACCTGAAGAAATAGGTGGTGGGAAAAAACAATATATCGGATATGACCGTTTAATGAGTCCTGAATGGGGAATAGAACATCCAGAAGAAGTTGGAAGAATATGTTTTTATCTTCGATTTAAGGATGAAGACCAATATCTGCATACGAGCGATAACTCTGACACGCCAATATTCAAATATGATAATACAGGTAGTGAGTTGACCGGATTCCTATCAGTCAACAAGATTGATGAGAATGTTTACACGAATATCCCAGTAGAACACTTTGACAAAGTGGAGATGTGGATAAAGTATGACATAACACGTCCGGACGGTAGAAATCAGACTCTTTCCCGTATGGTTCAAGTAGAGAAAGTAGCAGACTATATGCAGGTGTATGCTATCCCCAAAACCAGTAATAAATTCACAAGTAAAAGAAACTCGCAAACTGCAACTGCAGTCATATTTTCTACTGCCTACCACTTAGCAAAAGACTACATTAACTTACCTGTAGTGTTTGCACATTTTAGAAATGGTGATAAATGCAGCCAGAATTATTATTGGTGTCCCATCAATGATAAAGTAATATTGGTTGGCCCTGATGGAAAGGAAATTTTACCTCCGTTTTTCAACCGAAACGGACTATATCAGGTAGTTACAAAGCAGTATATTAAGACTATTAAATACAAAGATAATTACTTTGTACTCTATAAATATATTGATACAGATTATGATGAGGATGAAATGCAAGAAGATTGCATTCCAGTTCTTTTTGGTCGAAGTGGGCTTGAAGTACGGCATTATGCTACAAGTCTTTCAATAGAGGGAGAACCTGTGTCAGATTATGAGCTTGAATGGCAGAAGAATGGGCGATATGTGGACTGGAACCTGGAAGAGCCCAAACAAGGAGCTATACGTCTTCGCGTAACTGTGAAAGATATTGTATTTAAACCACAAGTGTATTATGTTCCTTTTTCTCCAAGCTGTTCTGAGCAGGCGCCAATATGGCGTGACTTTGAGCATATGCGTATCTGTACTGCTCTTGAAGGAGTTGAAGATATTCAAGATGATTTCAAAAAACTTTGTGACGTTCAAGAGCCCGACACAAAACAGTTGGTAATTGGTAATAAAAATGCCAAGATTTTGATTGATGTATATAGACCTATTATCTTACGTGAATTGTCACAAATAAATAAAAAAGGTCATAAAAAAATTGTAGAATTTTGCGGAAAAGACAAAGACTTGTACGTTCCGCTCATAAATTGCAGTCAATTCTCACTACGTGATTTCTCTGAGAATGGGGTTAAGGAATACCAAATAAAAAGTAACAGTACGTTCTACTATGCATTTCCTACTTTCAATGATCCAAATCTGTCAGTGGACAACTATAAATGTGAGTTAAAGGCTTCTGAAATTACAAAAGAACTTCCTCTGGATTATCTCAAGATATATATATCAAGAGTTCTTGACATTCAAACAGAATTATATGCATGGAACTACATGACAGAGCCAACACTTATTGCAAATGCTAAAGAATTGAAAGAAGATGGGATTGTTTTTCAAAGCCTTATATCCGATGATTCTCCCCGGCATTATGCTCAGCCATACATCAGAAAAGCGAAAGCCGGCTGGGGCGGAAAAAAGACTCAAGTAAACACAGATCCTCTTAATTGTTTTGAAACCGTATCTTTACATAAAGTTTACTATTTTCTTTTTACTCCGCTTATTAAAGTGGTTAAGAGCAATAATCAGATTAAAGACATTTTGTTTCCTCTTATGAAAAAGCGAGAATTTAAACTTACGGACTCTGATATAAGCAATCTCTATAGATTCGCCGTGCAATTCCACTTTGACTGGATGTTATTACCAAGAATTTTATGGGTAAGCTCTATCGAAAAATTTGCTCAAGACGAACATAGCCGACAGTCCTGTCAGAAGGCTGTTTTGGACTTTTTCAGTAAGACTCCAAAATGTACAGATAATAAAGAAAAAACGTGTCTCAGTGAGTTCCTGAAAATCTATTGGTCCTTCAATTCCTATCCTAAAGTAGATGATATAGCGGAAAAGTCTTTACAACTTATATTAGATAAATCTGACGCTTTGGGTAAATATGATAATATGAAAGATTTTCTTAAGGTTTACGACCCATGCAGATATAAATTCAGCGAAATGAGTCGTGCAATTGTTATAACAGGTTAAAGATAAAAAGACATGAAGCAACAATTTAGATTTGCCGAATTATATAGAAATAACCGTAATGCAGTAGAAAAAACATTAACTGCAATATGGTGTGGTGAAGCAAGAAACGAAAGCCAGAAAGGATATGTGAAGCAACTTAAAGAAATAATCCCTGAGGTTTTTGCTCCGAGAGATGCTATGCCCCTTGTCCAGTGTATGAACAGCTATGAATCTGTTTATCCTGAACATGAAGCAGATGCAGAAGAGATGCTTGGTACTTTGTGGAAAAAATGTATGCCTTCTACAGACATCTACTATCTTCCTTACGAACATCAATACCAATGCTGGAAGACCTTACTTAAAGATAAGTCTCCAGATGGTAAACCAATGAGTATAGTTGTAACAACAGGTACTGGTTCTGGAAAGACGGAGTGTTTTATGTTACCTCTCGTCCAGGATCTAATCGATCATCATGCTTCGGAGCAAGTTCAGGCCATTTTCCTTTATCCATTAAATGCCTTAATGGAAGATCAAAAGGCACGTATGGAAAAACTATTGGAGGGAACGAACCTTACTTTTGCCGTGTACAATGGTGATATGCCAGAATATCTGCCTGACGAGAACGACAAAAACTTTAAAAAAATACGTAGAAAAATAGATGCAATTAGGGGTATTACAAGGGATAAAAACGGAAATATTATCGAAGAGAAATATAAACACATTATAGCGACACGTGCTGAATTACGTCAGCATCCTGCAAACATTCTCTTAACCAATCCAACTATGTTGGAGTATATTCTATTACGTGACAAGGATAGAAAACTAATTCACGAAAAGCAGGAAAATGATACAGAAGGCACCTTAAGATGGATTGCTCTTGACGAAACACATACCTACACAGGAGCTGGAGCGACCGAAATAGCGATGCTTATCAGAAGGGTACTAATGGCATACGGAGTCACTACTGATGACGTTAGATTTGCCACTTCTTCTGCCACTATTGGTAATAATAGTGAGGATGCAAGAGAAGAACTCACTGAATTTATAGCCAAAATTACAGGTTTACAAACTAATCAAGTAAGATATGTTGACGGAAAACGTAAAGGATTAGATGTGTTGCCAGAAGAAGACAAAGTTTACTGGTTAAAACTCATCAATGAAAATCAAGACGGCTATATCAGACTTGATGAACTAATACCGGATGGTACAACTATAGAAGAAAAGTTGGAACGTCTGGATGTTATGTGCGAAAAAGCAGAAGAACAAGGGCTGGAAGATTTGCGTGTAAAGGTGCATTACTTCTATCGTGTTCCTAATCATGGCCTATACGTTGATCTCACAGATACTCATTATCAAGAAGATGGTAGTTTCCGTGTATTAATGGAAAATAAACCTTACAGAGAAGACGACGAGGTACCTTTGTTGGAAATGAGTCGTTGTAAACACTGTGGGGAATATTTAGCCATTGCAGAGGAAATTAAGCTAAAAGACGGCATAGGTTATCAGCCTATTTCTATGGATGACAGTGACATGTTTGATCTTGATTATGTTGCGGAAGAAAATAGAACATTATATGTTTTTGGAACTACAAATAGTAATGTGCCAAGGTACGACAATAACATTCCTTATATAGTAAAAGGGAACAGATTGCTAAATATTACAGCAAGCAATCCTGCGCCAAAAGGCTGGAAGATTATTGCAAATGCTCATTGCCAATGCCCATACTGCGGCACAAAGCTAACTAAACAGTTGAAGCAAGATGAAGATAATCCTGATGTGATACAGACAGATGAAGAAGATGCTAAAAAATTACAGAAGTTTCGTGTGGCTCCAGACTTCATCTCCAGAGTAATTGCTCCTTCCACATTGGATTTAATGACTGAGGGGAAACCTAAGGATAAGAATAAAGTTTGTCTTCACAAAGGTCAACAATATATCAGTTTCGTAGATAGTCGCCAGTTAGCCGCAAGTTCTACAATCAAACAGAATCTTGAAGAAGAACGTCTTTGGATTTATGGTACATTGTACCATGAATTATGTCGTATGGCAACCTGTAGCAACATGAACAAAGAAGAAGCACATAAATATTATCAGGACATCTACGATAACACTTCAAGGAAGGATCCTCGACACAAAGAGGCCGACCAAAAACTTGATATTTTGGAAAATGATGATACTGATGCTATACAAAACCTGCTTAGTGAATTGAAGCCAAAGAAGTTTCTTTCATGGCAGGAAATTCTTGATGTACTTATAAATGACAATCTTTCAGATATGTTCTGTCAACAGTTTGCCGAGCGCTCTGAACTAAGTCCTGAATTAGATGAAGATGGGAATATTAAGCCAGAAACAAAGCGAAAATACATTCTCGCAATCATGGTTCAATATCTCTCAAAACGTCCATTAACTGCTGCAGCACCTGAAACAATGGGATTATTCACATCCTATTATGATGTTCTGCAAAAGGCTTTGTCGGATAATTTGCCTGAAGAGGTTGAGAGTTTTAATAGAAATCTTTCTAAACAAAATCAGATTACCCAAAAGGATTGGTATGCCTTGATGAAAATATTCTTGGACTACACAGTTCGCTCTAATGAATCAGTGTATTTAAATATGGGCGACAAAGATTCTATTGACATTTTTAAATGTGTACGATTTGCAACTGAAAAAGCAAGTCGCCGTCCGGCACGTAAACCTGTCATTAAAGACCAAGGGGCGAATCGTTCACGTATTATCAGATTATTGGCAAAACTTATTGCAACCGAAAAGCATATCACTATAACTAATGCAATAAATAGCTATAAGCATGAAATTCAATCTGTTATAGATTGCATGTGGAATGAGCTTATAATGAAATATTCTCTATTAGAACACAGTACCCATTATGATGATGAATTAAATCAGCAAGTGAAGGATAAAGATGAAATCATTAATGATATTCACCACACCCCTTACCGTCTAAACCTTACAAAACTCAGTTTTAAACTATATGAGGATGTTTATTTGTGTGACACAAATCCTGTAGGAATCGAACATCATGTGGAATGGCTACGTCCTATAGAAGTTACCTTCCATGGCTATTCTCCTTACCTCATTGAGGGTGAGCCACAAAATCTGAATAAAGACTGGCACGAAGAATGGACTCCATTTCCATATCATATCCATAGCAGCAACCCTCATCCGAATGATAAAGAAATTAAAGCATGGGCCTCAGAGAACAGAAAAAATCTTTGGAATAATAATCTTTGGGGAGAGAATGGAACGTTCTCAGATCGATTGCTTCAGATCCACCAATTCCCTGAATTATTTATTCAAGCAGAACATACTGCCCAGGTCGATAAGATGATTAGTCGGCAGGTTCAAGAAGACTTCAAAGACCATAGAATAAATATTCTTGCCTGTTCAACAACTATGGAAATGGGTGTGGATTTGGGTGATTTGGAATTGGTTATGATGACATCTGTTCCGCCAATGCCTTCTAACTATAAACAAAGAGCAGGACGAAGTGGACGACGAGGTCAGGTACGTAGTGCATGTGTAACATTATGTGGCTCAGATGCTGTAGGTATAAGGACTCTTCTTAATCCTATGGAGAATGTTATTATGCGTAATGTCAATAGTCCGACTGTTGACCTAAACAGCGCACAAGTTATTCAACGACACATCAACTCCTTCCTCATACGTGAGTTTGGTGTATTTGGTATGGCCGGAGGAAGCATCACAGAACAGGTTATAAACTACTACACTAACTATCAGATTGTTTCGGATGGTGATAGCAATCACTTTAAAATAAAGAAAAAAAAGGACAATGCTCCAGTTAGTCCTCTTGACGGGCTTGGCGATGAGACAGGCACACCTTATGAAGCATTCAACAACAAATGTAGCGAGGCTTTAAGTGATGACCTTAGAAGAAAAATTCGTATTTTACTTGATGGAACCATATTCAGCAGTCGTCCACCTCAGTATGTGATTGAACAAGCTCGTAAAATGAACGAGAACTGTTATGCAGAGTTGGAACTTCGCATTCAGGATTATGCAGAACCATATAGAAAAGCAAAAAGTAGCAAGCAACAAGCCTTCTTTGAGATGAAATTCATAGAACCACTGGCTTCCCGACTCCTTTCCTATTGGGCGACTCATCGTTTTACTCCAAATGCAAATATGCCAGTGAACGTGATCGAATTTGACATCAATTCGTCATCCAGAGATACATATACATTAGTTACAACCTCTAACCCATCATATCCTTTAAGAACTGCTCTATCGCAATATGCACCTGGTAATCCGATAGCACGAGATGGTATGGTACGTATTGTACGAGGCATTAGATATACGAACTTTTTCAAGCCGGAAGTAACTTTCAAAAAACTATATTTCAATCGTGAACAAGTTGTTATTGATACTAAAGACGAACTTGATTCATTTGAGAAATGGAAAGTAAGCGCAAGTGCAGAGCTTGACCTACTTCAACCTGCGGAATTTATTCCAGATATGAATGAGTCTGCAAATCGTATTCTTGATAAAAATTTATATACCCGTGTAAGTGCACAGTTAATTGGAGCAGAAGAATGGAAACAAGACCGTATTGAACCCCATTTGTTCGATACTCGCAGTAGTAGAGAAAGTGGTAACGGACAGATTCTCTATTACAATGAAGGCATCGGTTATGGATATTGTCACTGTACCAAGTGCGGTAAAACCGTGCTTGAAAACTGGCCTGCAGCATCATCAAGTGACCCTGATAAGCTTCCCAATGAAATGAATAATATTTCATCTAAAGATTCTGATAAACCAGATTATCATTTTTCACTTATCAAAAAAGGACATAAACCCAATAAATGCCTTGGTTGTAGTAATCCCGATTATATCAAGAGAAATGTTGTTTTAGGAGATATGATTCAAACAGACTATACAGAAATAAGAATACGTCATTTCCAAAAGAACTGGATTAATAACCGTAGTGAAGAGGAAAACTTGCTAATTACATTAGGCTTACTATTTACCAGAGGTTTATCGGAAGAACTCAATGTGGAACGTACAGATATAGACTTTACTATTACACCAAATAGCCATATATGTATTTTTGATGCAAATCCAGGAGGTTCTGGTTATTCTAACCAATTGGCAGCAATGGATTTAATGAAGTCTGTAATAGAACGTGCCCGGACTATTTTGGAAGCTGCTGAGAAATCAGGAAACAAAGATGCATTAATTGATAAATTTACCTTACATTATATCAATCATATAGACATTAAGGCAGCTAAAGACTGGATTGATGAAGAACGTACCGCAAGAAAAGTTTTACCAGATACTGTTAAGGAGGTTTTTGGAGACAACGTGACTGAAGCCTCTCTTGCAAAATTGGAACGTTGTTTCGCCTTATCACAAAATGAGAAGTTCATCTTTGTGGATGATGACTATACCAATTGGGAATATGAAGCTACGGATAGCTGTTGGAAAGGACAGTTCTTCAACTATTTTGCCCCTCATGGCCAGCAAACTACATTCTGTGTAGTAGAAAACACCAATAATATCATGCCAACTCCGGCTTTGTCTATGATGCGATCAATTAAAGGATGGACAAATGAAGTAACACATATTAAAAATCCTTTTATTGACAAAAAACTGTATCCTTTGGCATACATTGATGGAAGATTGTTCTTTACTAACAATCCCAACCATATTACGTTAAATGATAAATGGGGTAATGGTACCATTTACTATATACGTACTAATAATTTTGCTATAAAGGCAAAGTTCATTAAAACTGAAGTGGAAGATACAACTGCAAAAATATTCAAGTTGGATGGAACTGCCCCAAGTATTATAAAATCTTCTGAACTTGCCAGTCTTATAGAATCGAGAGCAGACGAGATTATTAACTCATTTGTCGACTTCTGCAAGACTAATAGTAATGAAACTCTTAAAGTTTCATATCAAGATGAACATCTGAAAAGCGTGCTTTCTATGGTGTTAAGTCTTCAGACTATAGGTTATTTCATAAAAAAAATAGGACTACCTTATTCTTTGGAGTTTGTAGTTGAGAAATATTATGAAGTCAACAATAAACAAAATAATATCGGAGCAAATCAACCGACTTCAGAAGAAAGAGATAATTGGTTAAACATGATGGGGAATGAACTTGTTGAAGACTTGGAACATGATAAAAACATAAAAGGTACACTTATCCCTGTCGTTTCATCTCCCAAAAGAGCACTTCCGCATTGGCGTGTGCTTACGTTCGAATATGCCGGTAAGAAACTTTGTATATATCCTGATGGTGGTTTTATGAATGGATGGTTTATATATAATGACCCAAAAAAGTCACGTCATATATATGAACTTTCAACGATAACTTATGATACAGAGATTTATCTCTCAAGAAATCAGGACATAAAATTTGATATAACAATAGAAGAGTAAGAATGAAGCAATATAAAGTTATTGACCAACTCTGTCTCATAGGAGGTCAACTCAAGTGTAAAAAACCATCCAATCGTTCCTTTCAGAAAGCCCACTTCAAACAGGGCGATCTGGATGGAGCGTGTGGTGCATATTCAGTCTCTATGACACTTAATATCCTCGGAGTATTTGAAGCGGAAGAATTATACTCTGATACATATTTTGATCGCCGTACAGCAGAATGGAAGCTCATAAAAGCATTGAATGAAAACGGACTATATCGAAATGGATTAAAATTAGAGAATATTCAAGAGATCCTGACAAAAAATTACTCAAAGTATGTAAATGTTCAATGTGTCGACAAGAAAAACGATATTTTCAATATCACAAAACAGTGGATAGATAAAAATGTCCCTGTAATATTAGGCATAGATTACGATTCACATCATGGTCATTGGATTGTTGCCGTTGGATATGCACTCAACGAAAACGACGAGCTTACGGATATTCTGACTCTTGATCCAGGAGTAGACTCACCTATGTGTTGTTTATGGAACGGTATTATCAATATCAATAAGGAGCCAAAAAAAAAATATGGGTACGAATACAATACAAACAGATTTGATTTAGTCGATGTCGCAGAAGCAATCATCATTACAAGAAAAAAATAGTTTCGATTGATTTTTATAGGCTTATCTATTAATTTATACGGCCAAGAGTATGAGTAACAATAATAAATATCTTAAATATGCACTTAATGCAAAGGGTGAACTTGTACACATAGATAGTGTACCTAATGGCAATGACTGTGGATGTGTTTGTCCTGCTTGTAAGAAACCACTACAAGCAAAAAATAACGGCACCCACAGAACGCATCATTTTGCCCATCAGCCAGGAGTTGACTGTCCAACAGCATACGAAAGTTCCCTTCACCTTTTGGCCAAAAAGAAAATTCAAGAAGCATTTTATGAATCCCAGGTAATTAATATTTCATTTGAATACAAATCCTATTGTAGCATGAATGATACTTGCATGTACATGAAATACGGCGACTGTGCGGAAAAAACTATAAAATCATTTAACTTGAAAGATTATTATGATAAATGTGAACAAGAAATATCCTATAATAATATAAACAGAAGATCCGACCTAAAATTCTCATCATCAACACATCCTGATAAAGATCCATTATATTTAGAAATTTATGTTACACACGCAAGTGATGCAACAAAGCTACACAGCGGGAATAAAATTATTGAAGTTAAAATTGAAAATGAAGAAGATATTGATGAAGTAATTAAAAACGGATTCATTGAGAGCCCGAAGCGAGACGTATTTGAAGAAGCTGAAGTTCCATCCCTGAATATATCATTCTATGGGTTTAAGAATAGTGACTATAATCTCATTAAACATAGCTCTTATATTTGCATTTCCAGATATATATTATATTCTTCAGGAAAATTTATCTGCAAACAGGAACATTGTAAGTGTAATGAACTACGCAAAAGCAGACCTGACACACTTTATGAATTTTGTTTTCACAGCAATCAGGCTTTTGAGCTTCGCGATATAGCCAAATGGCTGGGATATAAGAGGTTTAACATAAAAAACTGTCAAATGTGCATGTATTGCGTAGATAGCTATAATGACACAGGTAAAATATGTCGTTTGTATAGGCAGTTAAATATACCAAGAACAGAACGTCCTCTTAATACATCTCGTGCGAAAACATGTACTTCATTCGTTTTGAATCAAAAAGAAATGAATGAATGCCTTCAAAAAGTTGACAATAAAGAAATACCACCTATAACTGAGCTCAATTAATCCTTACTAATTAAACTATTTTGTAAATTTCTTCAAATATTTTTCTATTGTGCAGATAGACTTCACAATAGAAAAATACATTTGCAGTGTAATCAAAAATAATTCAAATTTTTACGTTATGTCAAAGTTCAAGTTCTTATGTGCTTTATTTATGGTGGTTGCCATGAATGTAAACGTCAATGCACAAAGTTATCTAACCAATAGCTATAAAGGATATGTTGATGCCGGTTATTCCATTGGTATAGGAGATTATGAATTCGGAAGAGTGGAAATCAATACCTCACATGGCTACCAATTCACTCCATATTTTAGGAGCTGGCATTGGACTACATTTCATGCCGTCATACGAAACAAGTGGAATGGATATTCCATTGGATGTAAGAGGCAGTAAGGTTGATATTCCTGTGTTCGCAAATATCAGAAGTCACTTTAGCAAAGGGAAGTTTGCTCCTTTTGTAGACTTGAAGGGTGGTACATACATAACAAATGGCGGTGGATTATATGTCATCGCCTCAGTGGGTATCAGATATGCGCTGAACGATAAACAAGGCCTTAGTCTATCCCTCGGATATACAAATGAAAAATTGGAGTTTGAAGTATTTGATGGATTTATTGGCTATGACAGCATGGACTACACAAGAGACAAAAAACAGTATAATACGGAAGCAATTGCTATCAAGCTTGGATTTGATTTCTAACATTAATAACCAAAATCGATAAACAATGAAGAAAGTAATATTTACGGCACTGATGTCACTTTTTCTATGCACTACAATAGATGCACAAATTTTGCGAACAGATGAACTGGAAGACTACGCAAAAGAGAAGTATGGAGAAAAATGGGTTGATGCAGCTGAAAATCTTGGTCAGCAACTCCAGCTGGACAAAAACAACGGTATAACATATACATATTCCGGAGCATACCCGTTCACTTTCCGGCAGCTTA
>ULTX01005364.1_pt1 | contig 30947 bp, 19 predicted proteins | sample 1958041 | NCBI WGS metagenome assembly ULTX01 (sample SAMEA4835747, study PRJEB28245) | human gut metagenome | biome: gut microbiome; material: fecal sample | place: Denmark | collected 2008
GGAGCCAGTCGGTGGCGGCGCTGGAGGCGAAGCACGCCTTTGTTTCGACCTATTGGGCGTACCGCTCCTATCAGGCGAGCCGTCTGCCTTCGCTTGTGTTGTACGGCAACCTGATGAACTTCGACCGCTCGCTCACCTTGCTGCAAAGCTACGAAGACGGCTCATTCCGCTACGCCAGCACCTACAACCTCCAGAACAGCCTCGGGCTTCAGGTCGCCCAGAACATAACCTTCACCGGCGGAAGGCTTTATGTCTATTCCGACCTTTCCCGCATCGACCAGTTCGGACTCAACAAGAAACTGACCTGGTACTCCCAGCCTGTCACGGTCCGCTACGTCCAGCCGCTTTTCTCCTACAACCAGTTCAAATGGGACAAACTCATTGAGCCTAAGGAATATGAACGTGGCCGTCGCCGCTACGTCGAGTCGATGGAGCAGGTCACGATCAATGCCGTGTCGGCATATTTCTCGCTCGTCCAGGCCCTTAAGAACCAGGAGGTCGTGAAGTCGAACTACGAGAACACCGGGAAGATGCGCTCCGTGGCGGCGGAAAGGATGAGACTTGGAAGCGTCACGAGGGCTGAATATCTCCAATTGGAACTCCGCGCGCTGAACGACAGCATCGCGATCGGCGAGAGCGTCGTCAACGTGCGTCAGGCGCAGATGTACCTTAACTCGATTCTGGGCTATGATGAGTCCGTGGAGGTGGAACCGGTGGTGGACGATGCCCTGCCGGACATTCTGATGGACTACGGTCTGGTGATGGAGAAGGCGATGAGGAACTCGACGTTCAGCCTTGACAATCAGATAAGTGAATTGAACGCCGCCTCGAATGTGGCGAAGGCCAAGGCGGACAGGGGCATCTCGATGAGCCTTAACGCCCGCTTCGGCCTGTCCCAGACCGGCAATGGCCTGCCGGATGTCTATAAGGATCTTCTGAACCAGGAGGTTGTGGGTTTGACTTTCAGCGTGCCGATCTTCGATTGGGGGCTTGGCAAGGGAAAGGTGCAGAAGGCCAAGGCCGCCGAGGAGGTCGTCAAGGCGCAGAACATCCAGAGCGAGAATGACTACCGCCGGAAGATCTTCACCGCCGTCGGCCAGTTCAACAACCAGCGTCAGCAGTGCATGGCTTCCCGCAAGGCGATGGAGATAGCCTCCGAAAGGTACGATCTGATGATGGACAAGTTCAGGCGCGGCTCGGCCACGGTGACCGACCTCACCAACGCCCAGAACGACAACGAGTCAGCGAGGGCCAAATACATCACCGACTACTCCAACTTCTGGACCTACTACTACACCCTCCGGAAGTACGCCCTCTACGATTTCATCACGGGAAAAGACATCGACGTCAACGTCAAGGAAATGGTTGAATGATTCAGAATCAATGAATATGAGAAAGAATATATTTGCGTCCCTTTTTGCCTTCGGCCTCGTCATGATGGCCGTTGCCTGCGGAGGAAACAAAAAGGCGGAGGAGACGAAGGACGGGAAACTGGCCTACACCCCTCAGATAAACGAGGTCACGGTGATGAAACTGGAAAGGAAGGATTTCGCCCGTCAGCTCTTGTCCAACGGAAAACTTGTTGCCGGACGGAAAAGCGCGCTGCAGTTCAGGACAACCGGAAAAATCGCGGCGATAAACGTCCGGAATGGTGAATATGTCTCCTCAGGTGCCGTCATCGCCACCGTTGACCGTCCCGACTTGAAACTGTCGCAGGAATCCTCCCGGCTTTCGCTCCGGAAGGCCGAGCTGGATTTGTATGACTATCTTGTGGGACAGGGATATTCCGCCGGGGACACCACCTCGGTCCCCGCCGACCTTTTGGCCATGGCGAAGATGAAATCCGGCTATTCCGCCGCCAAGAACGATTTCGCGCGCTCGTCCTACGAGATCGCCGGAACGGTTCTCCATGCCCCGTTCTCCGGGCGTGTCGCTGACATCAAGCAGAAGCCGTTCGACCAGAGTCCGTCCGGTACTTTCTGCACGATTGTGGACGACAGTGTGCTGGAGGTGGATTTCTCGGTGATGGAGTCGGAATATTCATTCCTCTCCGTCGGTCTGCCGGTGAGGATCCGTCCGTTCGCTGACGAGACCAAGGAATATTCAGGGAAAGTCACCGCCATCAATCCGCTTGTGGATGAGAAGGGGCAGATCTCCGTCACCGCGCAGGTCCGGAACGACGGCTCGCTGATCGATGGAATGAACGTCCGTGTGATCGTGGAGAGGATGATTCCGGGACAGCTTGTCGTGCCTCGCAGCGCGGTGGTGATCAGGGACAATCTGGACGTGCTGTTCACCTGCACGGATGACGGCAAGGCACATTGGACTTATGTCACGATACTTTATTCCAATGGTGAGTCCTACGTGGTCGAGGCCAACAAGGACAGGAACGCCGAACTGAACGAAGGCGACCAGGTGATTGTCTCCGGCAATCTCAATCTGGCGGACAACTCTGATGTGCTGGTAAAAAGGTAGGAAATGCTGAAACATCTGATAGACAGACCGATAACCGTGACGATGATAACCCTTGTCATCGTTGTTCTGGGCATTGTCAGCATACGTCTGCTGCCAGTGTCGTTGGTTCCGGATGTGGACATCCCGTACATAACCGTGCAGGCCACATCCTCGGAACTTTCGGCCAGAGAGATGGACGAGAGTGTGCTGAAGCCTCTGCGCCAGCAACTCATCCAGATCAACGGGCTTGAGGACATTGTCAGTGAAGCCAAGGATGGGAGCGGGACGATCCGGCTCACGTTCAATCACGGTGCAGACATCGACTATCTCTTCATTGAGGTCAACGAGAAGATTGACCGGTCGATGTCCAGCCTTGGCGACATCGCCCGGCCTAAGGTCTTGAAGGCCAGCGCCACGGACATTCCGGCGTTTTTTGTGAATATTACTTCTTCGGTCGCTGAGCCTGTCGAACCACAAGCTCAGGGACCGCCTCAGAATCGGTCGCTGAGCCCGTCGAAGCGCACCGAGCCTGAGGCCCAATCGGACTTGTTCCCCGTAACCGAGTCCTTCTCCCAGATGAGCCGCTTCGCACGTGACGTGATCAGCAAACGCATCGAACAACTCTCCGAAGTCGCCATGGTCGATGTCAGCGGCCTTGTCAGTGACGAGATTCTCATAATTCCGGATGAGTCCAAGCTACTCCAGGCAGGGATGACAATGAATGAGTTCGAGAGTTGTGTCAAGAGTTCCAACATCCGCCTTGGCAGTCTCACAATCCGTGACGGAGAGTACCGCTACAATGTCAAATTCGATTCCCGGGCTTCCTCCAGTGAAGACATCGCCAACCTCTGGTTCAAGAAGGAAGGCCGCCTTCTTCAGATAAAGGACGTCGCCAAGGTCGTCGTCCACCCGGCAAAACGAACCGGCCTCGTCCGCTCGAACGGAGAGGATGCCGTGTGTCTTGCCGTCATCAAGCAGAGCGAGGCGAAGATGTCAGACCTGAAGTCGGCCATGAACGGTCTGATGGACAGTTTCCGGAACGACTACCCTCAGTTGAGCTTCGAGATCACGAGAGACCAGACCCAGCTTCTTGAATATACCATCAACAACCTGCTACAGAACATCGTGGTCGCCCTCCTTCTGGCGAGCGTCATCATATTCCTCTTCATGAGGGACTTCCGCTCTCCGGTGCTGGTGATCCTGACGATGCCGGTGGCGCTGATATTCTCGATGCTCTGCTTCTATGCCATCGGATTGACCCTGAATATTATATCCCTCTCCGGTCTGCTTCTCGGAGTCGGAATGATGACTGACAACACGGTCATCCTTGTCGATAATATAACCGGCCGATGGCAACGTGAAGGGAACCTGCGCTCCGCTGTCCTTGAGGGCACGAAAGAGGTGAGGGGAGCGATGCTCAGCTCCGTGCTGACAACCTGCGCGGTGTTCATTCCGTTGATATTCATGAGCGGCATCGCCGGGGCGATGTTCTACGATCAGGCTATGTCGGTGGCCATCGTGCTGCTGACCTCCTACATCGTGACCATCCTTGTGATTCCGGTCTATTATTACTGGTGGTTCAAGGGTTCGGATGGTTTCCGTCCGAGTCCGCTTTTGGAGAAAATCAACTTTGACGAACCGATCCGCCGCTGGGACGACAAACTTATGGAATGGTTCATCCGGCACAGACCGGTCGCCTGGAGCCTTCTTGCCGTCTCGACCGTCGGGCTGGTGTTCTGTTTCCTGGAGATGCCGAAATCCCGTCTGCCGGAGATGACCCAGACGGACGCGATAATGAAGATTGACTGGAACGAACACATTTCCATTGAACGTAACACGGAGCGGATCAGGGATTTAGAGAAAAAACTGACCGGAAGCGTGGAGCAGATGACGGCTCTTGTCGGTTCTCAGCAATTCATTCTGAGTCATAGTGGTGACCAAGGAATTTCCGAAGCGTCCATCTACGTCAATTGCAAAGATGCCGGCACATTGAAAAAGGTGCTGGGCGAATTGAAGGATGAGATGGAGAATGAATATCCGGAAGCGGTATATTCATTCGAAGCTTCAGGGAATATCTTCGACATGGTTTTCGCCCGGAACGAGGCTCCGCTCGTGGCGCGCCTTCGCCCAGTGAGGAACAGGGAGGTTGAGGTCGAACCGTTGAGGAATATGCTCTCCGAGGTCAGGGAAACGTTGCCTGGAGTGACCGTGGCGGATCCTCCGGTAAAGACTGACGCTCTGTTTGTCGCTGATCCTGACTTGCTTGCGCTTTATGATGTCGGTTATTCGGAACTTGTGTCGATTCTGAGGAACTCGCTCAATGAGAACCGTCTGTTCAACATTGTCCAGGGAACCAGCACTGTTCCGGTCGTGACAGGCTCCAACGCCGCCGGACTTTCGGAGATCCTGCATGGCACTTTCATCGAAAAGAAAGGCCTTGACGGGGAGACATCCCGGATTCCGGTTTCAAATCTTATGCGGCAAACCTTTGCCGAGGATTTGAAAACTTTGGTCGCAGGCCCGGAGGACAATTACTACCCTTTGGCTCTCGATGTTCCGTCGAAGGACGTGAAACATGTGATGGCCGCGGTGAGTGACGTCGTGCGAAAGAATGGTGACTTCGAGGTCGGCTATTCTGGTTCCTGGTTCTCCAACAGCAAGATGATCGATGAGATGATCATCATAATGCTGGTCGCCATAATCCTGCTCTATCTGATTCTGGCCTCCCAGTTCGAGTCTCTGGTCCAGCCGCTGATCATCCTTTCGGAGATTGTCGTGGATGTCTCTGTCGCCTTGCTGGTTCTATGGATTTTCGGGGTCAGCATAAACTTGATGTCGATGATCGGCATTATTGTCATCACCGGCATCGTCATAAACGATTCCATCCTGAAAATTGACACGATCAACCAGATGCGCAAAGCCGGGGAAAGCCTTGAACGCGCGGTCATCGACGCTTCATCGCTTAGAGTGAAAGCAATCATAATGACTTCATTGACAACCATTCTGGCCGTCTGTCCATTCCTGTCAAGGGGTAGCATGGGCGCGGACCTCCAGTACCCGATGTCTCTGGTGATCATCGCGGGAATGCTTGTCGGAACCCTTGTCAGCCTGTTCGTCGTGCCGGCGTTGTATTATTCGATCTACAATGGAAGAAAGAAAAAATAGACTTTCTCCATTTTCGGTCGTTCTGATTATGGTGGCGCTGTCCCTTGTCGGACTGGCGGCGTTGCCGCGTCTGAACATCCAGTACACACCGATGACGGAAGGCCGTACGGTCTATGTATCTTTTTATTATCCCAACGCCTCTGCGGAAATCATTGAAAGCGAGGCGACATCCAAGATTGAAGGAGTCTTGGCGGGGATACGCGATGTCACAGACATTTCCTCTGTTTCACGTAAAGGTTCAGGCTCCGTTTCTGTCAAGTTCCGCAAAGGCCCGGACATGGACGCGGCGCGCTTCGAGGTCGCCTCGGCGATCAGGAACGTTTACCCAAGCCTTCCTGATGAGGTCTCCTATCCGGGAATATCCTTGTCTGGCGGCGGACGGGTCTCGCGGATATCCTATCTCGTCAAGGGCGGGATCCCTTCCCGGGAGATTTCCAAATATGTCAAGGAACACGTCCTCAGCCATTTGGCCGCCATCCCGGGAGTGGACAAGGTCAATGTGGACGGCGGTGTTCCTTTCCAGTGGGTGATCACGTTCGACGCCGACAAGATCCAGTCCGTAGGAGTCACCGCCGATGAGATCGCATCGGCCTTCAATTCATATTACCGTGAGGAAATCCTCGGAATGACGGAAACCTCTGAAGGATTGATGACGGTGCGTCTTAAAGAAGCCTCGGACAAGGATTTCGGATCGATTCCCGTAGGTAATTTCAAAGGCCGTATGATTCACATCGGGGACGTTGCCCAGTGGCGCTATGAGGAAGCGGTGCCGTCAAGTTACTATCGTGTCAACGGTTTGAACACCATTACTTTGACGGTGGAGATAGCTTCTTCGGCCAACCTGTTGACTGTCGCTTCCGCCGTCAAGGAAAGGATGGCGGAGCTTCAGAAAGGCTTCCCTTCGGAAATCACCGCCGGCATCGCCTACGATTCCTCTGAGTATGTCAGCGAGGAACTCGGCAAGATCTACGTCCGGACCGCCCTCTGCATCCTGATCCTGCTGCTGTTCGTGTTCTTGATCAACAGATCGTGGAGGTATATGCTGATCATTGTCTTCACTTTGACGGTCAATGTGTTGACCGCCTTGATGATCTACAGTTTGGCAGGTCTTCAGATCCACATCTACACCCTTGCCGGAATCACGGTCTCTCTCGGAATAATCATCGACACCTCGATCGTGATGATCGACCACTACGCCCATTTCAAAGACCGGAAGGCTTTCCCGTCCATCCTTTCGGCCGCGGCCACGACTGTCGGCGCATTGATGATGGTCCTTCTGCTTCCGGAAAAGGAAAAAGCCAACCTCGTGGACTTCATCTGGGTGATTGTCATTAACTTGGGACTGTCGCTGATCATCTCCTACCTGTTCATCCCGTCGCTGATGGAATATATTCCTGTAAGAATGTCGGGTGGCAAGTCTGGGCGTTCCACAAGGAAGCTCCGCCGGATCCTGCGTTGGAACAGGTTCTACGCTTCCTACATCGGCTGGGGGGTGAGGCATCGTTGGGTGTATGTCCTTTTGTTCATCGTGGCGTTTGGAATCCCGCTCTGTCTGCTCCCTACCCGTCTGTCTGATTATGACAAGGACAAGGCGGACAGGTTCGACAGATTTCTGGACAAGATTGTCACCTGGAAACCTTACGACAGGAACCGTCAGTTGATAGACAAGATAGCCAGTTCCTCCTTCGGTCTGTTTTACAAATCCTTGAACCGCTCCAATTTCTACCGGGAGCCTGAAAAGAAACGTCTGATCATCAATGCCGGCATGCTTGAGGGCTGTACCGTGAACCAGTTGAATGATGTCGTGAGGGCGATGGAGAATTATCTGTCGAAGTTCGATGAGATCTCAGTCTTCACCACATCGATATATTCCTACGACAACGCCGAGATTTCGGTGGAGTTCAAGCCTGAGTATGAGAACTCAGGTTTCCCTTCCGTGCTGAAGTCCGAGGTCACGAGGATGGCGATCAATTTCGGCGGGGCGAACTGGAGGGTCTCCGGAATAGACGACAATAATTTCAACAACAACATCGTCTCGTCCTCCAAGAGCAACCGCATCTCGCTGAAGGGCTACAACTATCAGGAGCTCAGCCGCTACGCAGAGAAACTGATGGCCTATCTCTCCACAAACCGCCGTGTCCAGGGCGCGGAGATCTGGTCGGGAGGTTGGAACGGCCGCCCTTCGATTGAGTTTGTGCTGGATTATGATTTTGGGCGGATGACGCTCGCCGACATCAATCCTTATGCCTACTACAATGCATTGGGTTCCTTGCTGTACGAACGGAGGATCGGGACTTCTGAATATGATGGTGGAGCCGTCGATGTTGTCCTCCGTTCCTCGGATCTGGACAGATACGATCTCTGGCACGTTCTTAACTCTCCGATAGATGTCGGTCAGAAGAAAATGACGCTTTCGAGTGTCGGGGGCATCGACAAGCAGCGGACAGGTCTGACAATCAGAAAGAGCAACCAGTCCTACGAGCTTGTTGTATGCTACGACTTCATCGGTAGTTGGGAACTCAGCCGTTCCCTGTCCCAGAAGGCGGTCAAGTACATGAACGATGAGGCCCTTCCGATCGGTTTCAAGGCCGAGGTTCCGGGCTGGGGCTGGTTCGACACCGCCAAGCAGCAGTACGCCTGGCTGCTGTTTTTGATTCTTGCGGTGATGTACGTGATGCTTGCGATGACATTCGAGTCGTTCCGTTACCCGCTCGCCGTGATCTTTATGGTTCCGGTCTCTTTCATCGGCCTCTTCCTTGCCTTCGGCCTATCGGACTTCTCCTTCGATCAGGGCGGTTTCGCCGCCTTCGTGATGCTCAGCGGCATAGTTGTCAACGCCGGCATCTACCTCATCACCACCTACCAGTCCCTCCTCGGTGCATCGGTCCCTGAGCCTGTCGAAGGGCCGCTAAATGTGGTACGACAATCTCATCAACCTGCCGAAGCGTCCAGCATCCGTCTCTACGTCAAGGCCTACTCCCGCAAGATCAACCCGATCACCCTCACCATAGTCTCCACCATCCTCGGCCTCCTCCCGTTCCTCACCGACGGCCCGGAGGAAGTGTTCTGGTTCGACTTCGCCGTCGGCACCATTTCTGGAATGCTATTCTCGATCCTTGCCGTTATATTCATCCTTCCGGTCTTATGCGTCAGCCGCAAATAATGATTGTGGATTCATGCAATGAAATGTTCCGGCAAATAACGTAGTGAACAGATTGGATTTTTGATCGTCTTGGGTTATCTTTGCATGAGTGTGTTATTATATTGGAGGCGATTGGTCCTCCTCGGAGGTTATGGTATGAAAAAGTTCATAGTCGCTGGAATATTCATGGTTCTGTGCACGGGGCTTCAGGCTCAGTCGGTGGACACTACCTCTATTTATAAAGACAGGAAAGACAGTCTGAGCGCTGCTGTTTTTGTCGGGCATCAGGAGAACAGCATTTCAAGAGGTAAGACATTGAGAACGGAGCTCATCTCCGCCTCAGGACTTCAAAAGATGGCCTGTTGCAATCTGGCTGAGAGTTTTGAGAACTCGGCCAGCGTGACTGTGGGCTATTCTGACGCTGTCACCGGGGCACGTCAGATAAGGCTTCTGGGGCTTTCCGGGACATACACACAGATGTTGGACGAGAACCGCCCGGTGATGAGGGGAATCACCGCTCCTTATGGATTGTCTTACGTTCCGGGGCCGTGGCTGGAGAGCATTCAGATCGCGAAGGGCTCTCCGTCCGTGATCAACGGCCTGGAGTCGATGACCGGGCAGATCAACCTTGAGCACAAGAAGCCGACCGAGGAGAAGCCTCTTTTCATCCAGGCTTCCATGATGAGCGACACGAAGGCGGATTTCAACGCGACATCAGCTTGGCAGCTCAGTCCGACAATATACACGATTCTTTTGGGGCATGTGAGCGGTAACTTCAAGACTTACGACATGAATCACGACGGTTTCCGGGACGATCCCAGGATGTTGCAGTTCAATGTGGCGAACAGGTGGCTTTACTACACGCCGGAACTTCAGGTGCGATGGGGCGTGAAGGCTGTCCGTGACCGGCGTCAGGGTGGAATGGACGGCTACGATAAAGACCGGTTACACTCATTGGTCACCGAGCCTGTCGAAGTGACCGCTCCGGCCCGCGGATCTGTGGTTCGACAGGACTCACCAACCGCCGAAGTGACCTCCATCAAGGAATCACTCTCCGGCGCCCCTTGGGGCACCGACATCACCAACAGTCTCCTGAACGCCTACCTGAAGGTCGGCAAGCCTCTTCGTGAGGACGGCTCATCCAGCATAGCCGCCATCGCTGATTGGTCGTGGCAGAAAAGCGACTCGTGGTTCGGCGCGTCATCCTACCTTGCGAACCAGCAATCAGGTTTTGTCAACCTCCTTTACAGGAATATGTTGAATGAGTCCCACGACTTCACTGTCGGCCTTTCCGGCACGTTCGACCACATCGACGAGGCAGTCGCAAAACTGGACTATGGCCTGTGGAATATGACAGACGGGAATATACTGCGTCCATATTCAGGGATAGCGGATCATTTCTTCGGAGGAGCTTACGGGGAATATACCTTCCACGCCGGGGACATATTCACATCAATTGTGGGAGTGAGCGCCGATTGGTACAAGGGAAACGGGCTCAAGGTGGCTCCGAGGGTGACTTTGAAATATTCACCGGCGGAGTGGCTCGTCGCGAGGGCGAACGGCGGCAGGGGATTGAGGTATGCCGATCCGGTCGCTGACAACATTGGTGTGATGTCCACTCATAGTTGGCTCAAAGGGGATTGCATGGAGCGGTTGCTGGAGGATTCGTGGACATTCGGAGGGAATGTGACTTTCTACTTGCCGTTCGGGGTGGATCCTTCCAAGACTTACATCAGTTTTGATTATTTCCGCACTCAGTTCGTGCGTCAGTTGATGGTGGATTATGAGGTGCCGGGGGTCGATGTGAACGGCGGACGTGAGATCTGGTTCTTTGATTCAGATGGAAGGCGCTCATATTCAGACAACTGGCAGGTGGATTTCAATGTCGAGCCGTTTGACCGTTTCACCGTGGCCTTGACCGGGCGCTATACTAACGCGCGTCAGGAGAATTATGGTGGCGAATTGGTGGAGAAGCCGATGCTCAGCCGCTTCAAAGGAGTGCTGAACCTCCAGTACAAGACCAATCTGAGCAGGTGGATATTCGATTTCACGGCTTCTGTTAACGGCTCGGCGAGGGTTTATGATTTTATGAAGGATTTGAGGGATGGGGATGGTTCATTGCTTTACGCTGACGGGCGCACTCCGGTCTATCCTTTGCTTTACGCACAGATTACCAGACGGTTCCGAGGATTTGACATCTATGCAGGAGTGGAGAATATCACGGATTTCACCCAGAAGCACGTGCTGGTGGGGGATAGGAATGCTGCCGGGGAGTGGTCTCCTTGGACTCCGGGATTCGACGCCAGTTGTGTCTGGGGGCCGATTATGGGGCGTCGGATCAATCTTGGTGTGAGATTGACGCTCTGGAGGGCTACAAAGAACGATTAAATCATTATCTTTGCATGATGAACCTTGGCGTGGACTGGTGCGCTGTAATTTTAAGGGTTATGAAAAGAATATTGTTGTTGATGGCGGTCGCGGCCATGATGCTGGCTGCGCCTTTTGCCGCGGCTAAGGCTGCACTTTTTGAGGGTTTTGTCACGGAGAAGCCCGCTGACAAGAATGTCGGTGAGGTGGTTTTCGCTACGAACATGCACTGTGACAAGTGTGTGAACAAGCTCAATGAGAATCTGGCGTTCATCAAAGGTGTCAAGGACTTGAAGGTCTCTCTCAAGGATCAGACAATCAAGATCAAGTATGACAAGCGCAAGACCGATGAGAAGACACTTGCGGACGCCATCAAAAAACTTGGCTACAAGGCCGATAAAGTGGAGAAATAACGATTATGAGTCAGAAACCGTCTATCCCTAAGGGAACACGTGATTTCGGTCAGCGGAACATGGCTGAAAGAAATTATATCTTTGACACCATAAAGAAGGTCTTCAGGACTTTCGGTTATGCGCAGATAGAGACTCCGGCGATGGAGAATCTGTCAACCTTGCTCGGAAAGTATGGCGAGGAAGGCGACAAGCTTCTGTTCCGGGTTCTTAATTCAGGTGATTGCTTCTCCAAGGTCAACTTTGAGGATTACCGCGCGGAAGACGGGGAAGTGAACAGTGTCGCTCTTTCCAAGGAAGTTTGCGAGAAAGGTCTCCGTTACGACCTGACCGTACCTTTTGCCCGTTTCGTGGTTCAGCACCAGAACGAGATTTCCTTCCCGTTCAAGCGTTTCCAGATCCAGCCGGTCTGGAGGGCTGACAGGCCGCAGAAAGGACGCTACCGCGAGTTCTACCAGTGCGACGTGGATGTGATCGGAAGCAAGTCCCAGGTCAATGAACTTGAGCTTGTGCAGATTGTGGACAAGGTGTTCAGTCTTCTGGACGTGAATGTTTTGGTCAAGATCAACAACAGGAAGGTTCTGACCGGCTTCGCCGAGATCTGCGGATTCCCGGACAAGGTCGTGGACATCACGGTCGCGATCGACAAACTGGACAAGATCGGCCTTGAGAGCGTCGAGGAGGAGATGCGTGAGAAGGGCCTGACCGATGACGCGATCGCCGTTATAGAGCAGATCCTCAGACTGTCCGGCTCAACTTCCGGGAAACTGGCTTTGATGCGTTCCTTGATGGACGGTGGTTCCGCTTCCGGACTCGTCTCCGAGACCGGTCTCAAAGGTCTTGACGAACTTGAGGAACTGTTCGGCCTGATAGAGGCGGCCGGAGTGAAGTGTCCTGTTGAGATTGACCTTTCCCTGGCCCGTGGCCTGAATTACTATACGGGTGCGATCTTCGAGGTCAAAGCTCTTGACTTCCAGATCGGAAGCATCTGCGGAGGCGGTCGTTACGACAATCTTACCGGAATCTTCGGTCTTCCTGATATGTCAGGAGTCGGCATCAGCTTCGGCGCCGACAGGATCTACGATGTTCTCAAAGGCTTGGATAAGTTCCCTGAGTCATTGGCCTCCAGCACCACGCTTCTGTTTGCCTGTATGGGTGCCGATGAGCTTCGCTATGTCCTCCCGGTCGCCGCCGCTCTGCGTTCCGAGGGCGTTTCCGTCGAGGTTTATCCGGAGCCGTCCAAGTTGAAGAAGCAATTCGACTACGCCGGGAAGAAGTCCATCCCGTTCCTCTCAATCAACGGTGGCAACGAGGTTGAGGCCGGCGCCATCCAGCTCAAGAACCTCACCACCGGCGAACAGAAGTCCTTCGCCAAGGCCGACATCTCAGGAATGATGGAGTTTATGAATATACAGGAAGAGGAACCGTAAAGCATTCATCAGCCGGAAGTCTCCTTCTGAAATTTTGCACGTTACCAAAATTTCAGAAGGAGACTTCCGGCTGAGTAATTCAGAACCGAACATATTTTATATGCATAGATCATTTTACACTCTTTGCACATATTTACACATGTTTTTTTGAAATAGTTTTGCATTCCAGAAAAATATTCTTACCTTTGTAGTCCAACATCGCGGGGTAGAGCAGTTGGTAGCTCGTCGGGCTCATAACCCGGAGGCCGGAGGTTCGAGTCCTCCCCCCGCTACCACCACGGACACTGATTGCTCAGTGTCCGTTTCTTTTATCCCTCACCCCTCGCAGACCCCCGTAGAAGGGGTCTTCCGAAAGGAACAATAATAACATCCACCCGAAATGTGTCCGTGGAATCTTAACAGTAATCTGTTCGGGTGAAATTGAAAAGAGTATATTGCTGATGATTTATCTTGCGGATATTTTCATCGGCTTGACGCTCTTATCCTTGATGAATAGAAGCGGATAATTGTTTACTCTTGCAGATACTTGTGATGCTGGAATATCTTCTCCATCCTCTCTCGTGTATAATTTAGAGGAGTTTAATGAGTCTGCGATTTCTTGGCAAGTCATCGGCTTGCCATTCGATTTAAGTGTTTCGAGAATTGCATCCTGTAGATTCATAGTGTCTTGATTTTGGATATCGTAGGTGTCAATATTATAGTTGTAGCCATTTAAGTAGCCATTCTTATCTACAAAATCATTGAAGAATTTCGCATTTGCCTTTTCCATTTCAGATGCGAAAGGGGAATTGGCCAACACCTCCATTTCAGCCCTCTTTATGGCTATGTTGTCGGTAGACATGTTTTTAAGGAATATCTCTAAATCCTTTTCTGTTTTTTCTTCTCTTTTTCTATTTGAGAGTTATGAATAGAGAACATGACAAGGTATATGATACAGATTGGGATGAAGATGAAAAACAATGGAGGGAATATGAAGCATACTATTAGCCCGACTAGGAAAATGAGAATGTCTGAACAGTTCATAATATGTTAAACGTTTTGTGTCAGATTAATCTAAAAGATTAAGGTGATATGTAATATTGCTGTATCATGAGGGGTTTCAAAGGATATATTGATACAGTTAGGGGCTTGATACAATAAAAAACGAGGGGGTGAAGCAGAGAGCCTTACGGCTCAGAGTGATGACTGACTACAGAAATCACCCTAATAACGTCTGTAGTGGCTGCGCACTCTCTCAACCTTGCCGAAGCGTACTCGCTTGTAGGCTCGTACTTTGACAAGTCTGATAATCTCCACTTCAATGGCGACTATCACAAGATACTTGTGTGTTCTCATTGTTTTCGTTAAATCTTATATGGCTGAGAGAACAACGTTCCTTGTTGAAGTACCCCCTCGGTATGTAAGGCTAAAAAAATGCAGACATCCCCTTTTAGGGAAAGGATGCCTGCTTTTACCATATAGTTTTAACGAAAACTATGCGCAAATATAATCAAATTTCCTTTATGGTCAAGTCTTTTCATCTAAAAATGTTTTTCTTTCGCCAGTATTCTATAACTTCCATAGACCCCTAGATAAACTGGTTCGATAAGTTGATTCGCCGTTCTACTAACACGGACACTGAGCAATCAGTGTCCGTTTCTTTTAACCCTCACCCCTCGCAGACCCCCGTAGAAGAAGTCCGACTTATCCGAAAAGTTCGTTCCATCAGTTCGTGAGGATGTTGATCGTAGTATGGGGAATAAAAAACAGACATCCTTTTAGGGGGAAGATGCCTGCTTTTACGAAATGCTTTCATGACAATATGAATGTTAGGCTGCTGTGCTGGTGATGTGCATGAAATACTGCGGAGGAATGAGCGGAGCAATTCATCGGATGGTGTGGTAGAAGTGCCTGTGATGGCCATCGGGCTGAAGGCATTTTGTGAAAATGTGGGAGAACTGAGCGGTGATGGCACGCCATGGCTTGCGGTCGTTAACAAAAGTGACCTGAAAAGGTTGCTTGTGAATATGGAAGGCCTTGTGTTTACTTAAATGTCCGGTGCTTGTCGTCTAATATTCCACTTTTGTGAGGAATAGGGCGTTGCCGGGGACGGATTCGCCGGCACAGGAGCGGGAGCCGCCTTGGGTGAGGATGGCGATCCAGGATTCGTCGCGCTTGCCGCGGCCTACCTCAAGGAGGGAACCGACTACGGCGCGGACCATATTCCTGAGAAAGCGGTCGGCGCGGATGGTGAAGACGAGGTAGTCACCTTCCTCGGCTGGGTAGCCCATGATTCTGACGTGGTCGGGGGAATATGCCTCCCAGCGGGCTTGGGTGACGGTGCAGATGGAGGTCTTGTTGCTGCTGCCGACCTTTTCGAAGCAGCTGAAGTCGTGGCGGCCAAGGAGTGCCTGGGCGGCGCGGTTCATCTTATCGACATCCAGCGGGAAGGTGTAGAGGTAGGAATATTCCCGCATAAAAGGGTCACGGCGGCGGTGGATGAAGTACTTGTACTCACGTTGTGTGGCATCGAATCTGGCGTGGAACTCAGGATCACAAAACGCAATCGAATGTACCTTGATTCCGGCGGGCAAAATGGCATTTATTTTGTAGCCAATCGCGCTTGCGTCAATGTCCGGATTCGAGGCCTCGAAGTGAGCCACGTAGTTGATGGCGTTCACCTTCGAATCGGTCCGTCCGGCGCCCGTGACGGCAATGTCCTCCTTCAAGAGAGTCGAAAGAGCATTCTGAAGACACTCCTGAACAGTTGTTGCATCGTTCTGAATCTGCCAGCCGCAGAATGACGAGCCGTCGTATGAAAGGGTGATCCGGTAGCGCATTTTGATAGGATTGTTTTGATTGCAAAAATAGTAAAAACAGTATAATATGGAAAGTGTAAACATCAAGGAACTCAATGACAGGATCCAGAAGGAGAGCGCCTTCGTGGATATGCTGTCCCTTGAGATGGGCAAGGTCATCATCGGACAGAAGCAGCTGGTGGAGAACCTTCTGATCGGACTGCTCGCCAACGGACATATCCTTCTGGAAGGTGTGCCGGGATTGGCGAAGACTTTGGCCATAAGTACTTTGTCAAAGGCGATCGACGCTAAGTTCAGCCGTATTCAGTTCACCCCTGACCTCCTTCCTGCCGACCTTATCGGAACGATGATATATTCACAGAAGGATGAGTCGTTCGAGGTGCACAAGGGTCCGGTCTTCGCCAACTTCGTGCTCGCGGATGAGATCAACCGTAGCCCGGCGAAGGTGCAGTCGGCCCTTCTTGAGGCTATGCAGGAGCGTCAGGTGACGATCGGCGACCAGACGTTCAAGCTTCCGGAGCCGTTCCTCGTGATGGCCACACAGAACCCTATAGAGCAGGAAGGAACCTATCCGCTTCCTGAGGCTCAGGTGGACCGTTTCATGCTGAAGGTCATCGTGAAATATCCTAAGAAAGAGGAGGAAAGGCAGATCATCAGGATGAACAACACAGGCGAGTTCCCGACGGTCAATCCGGTGATCAAACCGGAGGACATCGTGCGCGCCAGAAGCGTCGTCAGGGATGTCTATATGGACGAGAAGATCGAAAGGTACATTGTGGACATCGTCTATGCCACCCGTACTCCGGACGATTATGGTCTGGGGAAGATCAAGGATCTCATCTCGTTCGGAGCCTCACCTCGTGCGAGCATCTCATTGTCAATGGCTTCCAAGGCCTACGCCTTCATCAAGAGAAGAGGCTATGTGATTCCTGAGGATGTCAGGGCCGTCTGCAACGAGGTCCTGCGCCACAGAATCGGACTGACCTACGAGGCCGAGGCGGAGAATGTCACGACCGAGCAGATCATCGCCGAAGTGCTCAACGCCGTACAGGTTCCGTAACGGACTATGTGTAGTTGGGTTTTAATCAGACATTTGAATCATGGCATCTAATTCCTCAGCCAATGAACTCCTGCGCAAGGTCCGCAAGATAGAGATCCGCACCAGGGCTCTGTCTCACCAGATCTTCGCCGGTGAATATCACAGTGCCTTCAAAGGCCGTGGAATGGCCTTCAGCGAGGTGCGTGAGTACCAGTACGGGGACGATGTGCGTTCTATGGACTGGAATGTGACCGCGCGTCTGCGCTCTCCTTACGTCAAGGTTTTCGAGGAGGAGAGGGAGATGACGGTCGTCCTTCTGATCGACATCAGCCGTTCCGGCCTTTTCGGAACGAGTGAGAGGACGAAGAGGGATCTGATCGCGGAGATCGCCGCTGTCCTGAGTTTCTCGGCCATAATCAACAACGACAAGGTCGGGGCGCTTTTCTTCAGCGACAGGGTTGAGGAGTTCATCCCGCCGAAAAAAGGACGCAGCCATCTTCTGCACATCATCCGTGAGATCATCGAGCTCAAGCCTGAGTCCAACGGAACCGATGTCGGGCAGGCTCTGCGGTACCTGACGAATGCGATGAAGAAGAAATGCACGGCTTTCGTGCTTTCAGACATGCTGGATGCCAATCCGGACGGATCGCCTCGTTATGAGGATGCACTTAAGGTGGCCCGCAATCGTCACGACATCTCTGTGATCAAGGTTCACGACCCACGCGAGAGGACGATTCCTGATGTCGGTCTTGTTCACGTCAAGGATTCCGAGACCGGAGAATCGGCTTGGATCAACACTTCCAGCAAGAAGACAAGGGCGGAATATTCAAAATGGTTCGGTGCCGTTGAGGATGGGGAGAGAAAGCTGTTCAACCGCTATAAGATTGATTCTGTGGACATCGCCACCAATCAGGATTACGTCAAAGGTCTGATGACATTTTTCGGGAGGAGATAGATATGAAGAGATTGATTTACGGGTTGCCGCTATTCTGCGTCGCGATGATCATCACCATCGCCGCCTCCGGACAGCAGGCTCCGCAAAATAAAGGTATGCTGATAAGGTCGGAGGATTCCTTTCTGGAACCTTTGCAGAAGCGCGACACAGCTCTGATCGGTGATCAGTTCCGTTACGGATTCCACCTCAAGGACGTGGTGGAGGGGACCCGTTTCGCCCTGCCGGATTTCTCCAAAGGATTTATGGACAGCGTGGAGATTGTCCTGCCTTTCATGGTGGACACTGTCAAGATCCGGGGCAAAAAGAATGAGCCGAAGTCATACGACATCGACGTGTCGATGATCATAACATCCTTTGACGAAGGTAAATACGAGCTTCTGCCACTGTCCTTGGTGAGAGCGTCCGGTGTGGACAGGATTGACACGCTGGTCTTTGCGTCAAAGACACTTGACATCTTCACGATGCCTGTGGACACGACCACCTATCAGATTCACGACATTAAGCGGCAGATCCGCTATCCGCTCAAGGCTTCGGAGGTAATCCCTTATGTTTTAGGAATATGGGGTGTCGCGATTGTGGCTGTTCTGATTTGGGCGCTGTTCGCTATGAGACGCAAGAAAGAGACCAACGTCATCCACAAGGATCCGCCTTATCTTGTCGCCCTGCGAAGACTCGACCATTTCCGTGGCAGCAAATACTGGGTTCCGGAGAAGCAGAAGGCATTCTATTCCGGAATCACGGATGCGTTGAGGGAATATATTGACGCTCGCTACGGCATCGACGCCATGGAGATGACAACAGCCGAGATATTCAAAGACCTCAAGACCTCAGGTGTTCCGGCTGACCTTTACGAGGAGATGAAGACGCTTTTCGAGACAGCTGATTTCGTGAAATTCGCCAAGGCCTCGGCCTCGGATGAGGAGAACGCTGCCGCGCTTCCTGCTGCGGTACGCTTTGTGACAGTTACTTATCAGTCTCAACTTGCGGAAGAAGAGGCTGCCAGGAAGGCTGCCGAAGCGAAATCTCCGGCTAAAAAAGAAGGAGGAGAGGCGTAATGTTCTTTGAATATCCTAAACTGCTTTGGCTCCTTGCGGTTCCGGCTCTGTTGGTTCTGCGTTATCTGTACGTGGAACTGAAGGATCGTCGTCCACATCTGAGAGTCTCAAGCGTCACGCCTTGGAAGAAAGGTGGAAAGACAGTGCTCGGGGTAATCAGACATATTCCGTTCATTTTAAGAATCGCCGCGCTTTCGCTGATTGTGGTCGCGATCGCCCGTCCACGTTCGTCTACCAAGGTTGAAAAGGTTGACACCGAGGGAATTGACATCGTGCTTGCGATGGATGTCTCGACAAGTATGCTGGCCAGAGATTTCACCCCGGACCGAATCAGCGCCGCCAAGGACATCGCCATCGAGTTCATCGCCCAGAGGCCTTCCGACAGGATGGGGATCGTGGTGTTTGCCGGAGAGAGTTATACCCAATGCCCGCTGACGACAGACAGGGCCACCCTGATCAACCTGATGAAGGAGATTTCCACTGACTTGATAGAGGACGGAACGGCCATCGGCAACGGACTTGCCACAGCCGTGGCCAGAATCAAGGATTCTGATGCCAAGAGCCGTGTGGTTATCCTGCTGACTGATGGTGTGAACAACAGTGGAGAGATCTCCCCGGAGACCGCCGCCGAGATCGCCAAGACCTATGGAATAAGGGTTTACACAATCGGAGTCGGAGCCAATGGCGAGGCTCCATATCCTGTGATGACTCCATGGGGAGTACAGATGCAGAATGTCAAGGTTGAACTTGACGAGAAGCTGCTTTCCAACATCGCTTCGACGACGGGTGGAAAATATTTCAGAGCCACCGACAACACGAAACTTGCTGAGATATATTCAGACATCAACAAGATGGAGAAGGCTCGCACGACCATCGACAGCTTCCCGGTCTATAAGGAACTGTTTGGCACTTATGCGCTCATGGCTTTGATCTGTCTGTTGTTGGAGGCTCTTGTTAAACTGTTGATAAGGAGGTTGCCATGATAATTTTCGCCGCACCGCATTATCTTTTGCTGTTGCTCCTGATTCCGTTCTTTTTTCTCGGAATGGGGCTATGGTTGTGGAACAGGCGTCGCCGTCTGCGCGAGTTCGGAGACGAGGCCCTTGTGAACGAACTGATGCCTTCTTGGTCACGTAATAAATTGTGGGTGAGGACTGTCTTGTTCTCGTTGGCGTTTTTCTTCTTTGCTATCGGTCTGTCCAGACCTCAAATGGGTGCCAAACTGAAGGAACACAAGACCAAAGGGGCTGAGATCATGATCGCCCTTGACGTGTCCAACTCGATGCTTGCCAAGGATTATTCCCCTAACAGATTGGAAAGGGCTAAGCTGGCTATTTCCAGAATCACAGACAAGCTTCAGGATGACCGGATCGGCTTGATAGTGTTCGCCGGAACATCGTTCGTCCAACTTCCGATCACATCGGACTATGTGAGTGCCAAGATGTTCCTGAACACCATCTCAACTGAGTCCATTCCTATTCAGGGAACTGCGATCGGGGATGCGATCAACACTGCTATCCGTGGATTCAGCGCGCAGAGCGAGCATAGCCGCGCGATCATCGTGATCACAGATGGCGAGAACCATGAGGATGACGCTGTGGCCGCCGCGAAACAGGCTGCCGAGGCGGGGGTCAAGGTCTATACGATCGGCGTGGGATCAGCTGACGGCCAGCCGATTCCTATGGACGGAGGCCTTTTGAAGGACAAGGACGGGAATATTGTCGTGACTCATCTTGACGAGAAGACCCTCAAGGAAGTCGCTTCCGCCGGGGGCGGGGCATATGTTCATGCCGGTAACGATGAGTTTGGCCTGACACCGATCGTCAACGACATCAGGAAGATGGAGGATGAGGAATACAATTCCGTGGTCTTTGAGGAATATGACGAGCAGTTTATGTACTTTCTCGGAATAGCGTTGGCGTTCTTCGCCCTTGAGATGCTCATCGGGGAAAGACGCTCGCGCAGACATTTGTTTGAGGAAAAGAAATGAGGATTATATTGAAATATTCATTGACGGCTTTTTTGCTGATGCTTTCCTGCGCGGTGGCTTTTGCACAGACAGACCGCAGGGAGGTCCGCGCAGGCAACCGTCAGTTCAAGAAAGGGAATTGGCAGAACGCTGAGATAGAGTACCGTAAGGCTCAGGTGAAGGACACCTCTTCATTCGCCGCCAATTACAACCTTGCCGGGGCTCTTTATCGTGAAGGGAATTACGATGAGGCCGGAAAGTCTTTGGAAAGATTGAAGGATGTCGCTCCGATGTCGGCCAATTCCGCTGACTATTATTACAACCTTGGCAACATCGCTGTCCAAAAGAAGGACTGGAAGTCCGCTGTAGATGCCTACAAACAATCCTTGCTCCGTAATCCCGGGGATTTGGACGCGAAAGAGAATTATGCCTATGCCAAGCAGATGCTGAAGAATGAAGGTGGCGATGGCGGTGATGACCAACAGAATCAGGATCAGAACAACGACCAGAACAATCAGAACAACAATAACGGGCAGAATCAGGATAACGACCAGAACAAAGACCAGAATCAAGACCAGAACCAGAATAATGATCAGAACAAGGATCAGAATCAAGGAGACCGGCCGAAACCTCAGCAAGGCGAGGGGCAGGGGGAGGCCAAGATCTCCCCGCAGCAGGCTCAACAGATGCTGAAGGCGGTTCAGGCCCGTGAGAAGGAGACTCAGGACAAGGTCAACAAGGAGAAGGCGGCTCTGCTGAAATCCCGCCAGAAAGAGAAGAATTGGTAATAGTGTGAATATGAAGAGATTGTTTTACATTGCGGCTTTTTTGCTCATAGCATTGTTTGAGGCCTCCGCCCAGAATGTCATCCGGGTTGAAGCTCCTGATGTGGTTGCTGTGAACGAGCAGTTCAATGTCACTTTCATCATTGAGGGTGAGAAGAGTCCTTCGGACTTCCAATGGTCTCAAGGTGATGATTTCCAATTGGTATGGGGACCCCAAAGAGGCTCAAGCTCCAGCGTGCAGATCATCAACGGGAAGCGTTCTTCTTCCCATCAGACCACATTTACCTATATTCTGATTCCAAAGTCTACGGGAACATTCCAGCTTCCGGCTGCCACGGCTATGCTTTCGGGAGACAAAATAACTTCCTCCCAGACCTCGATCCAGGTAGTGAGCGACGGGGCGTCTTCCTCGCATTCATCGGGGCAGGGTGGAAACTCCTCTGGTGACGGACAGCGGTCATCTTCCGCATCTGGAGAAATCTCTTCGAGTGACCTGTTCCTTAGGCTGTCGCTAAGCCGTACGGAAGTGGTTATAGGGGAGCCGATCACAGCCACGCTCAAGATCTACCAGCGAGTCAACGTGGTGCAGTTTGAAAATGCCAAACTCCCTACATTCAATGGATTCTGGAGTCAGGAAACCTATGTCCCGACCAGCATTGAGTTCAAGCGTGAGAGTCTGGATGACAGAATCTACCAAACCGCAGTGCTCAGGTCCTATGTCCTGATCCCTCAGCAGTCAGGGACAATCACGATCGACCCGTCAGAACTTGTCTGCGTAGTGAGCGTCAGGAACAATGCGCCAACCTCCAACAGTTTGTTTGACAGGTTTTTTCAGGATGACTACCGTACCATTCGCAAAAGGGTCACAACTCCACCTGTCAAAGTCAAGGTGAATCCGCTTCCGTCCGGACAGCCAGCCTCGTTCGGTGGCGGTGTCGGCAGTTTCGGAATATCCGCGCGTCTGACCACGGACAACCTCAAGACTCATGATGCCGCTTCATTGATCATAACTGTTTCCGGACGCGGAAATGTGGCGTTGCTTGAGGAGCCGAAAGTCAATTTCCCGCCTGACTTCGAGGTCTATGACACCAAGGCAACGGAAAATACGGACAAGAGTAATGGCGGAACATCGGGCAGCAAGTCTTTTGAATATCCTTTCATTCCGAGAAGCCATGGTGATTTCACGATTGATCCGGTGGAATATTCATACTATGATGTCAATGCCGGCAAGTATGTGACTCTCAAGACCGATCCGTTGCACATCAAAGTGGCCAAGGGAAAGGAAGGTGATTCCGTTCCAGCCACAACGGTCTCTTCCGGAGTCGAGAGAAAGGATGTGAAGAGCCTTGCTGATGACATCAGGTTCATATTCACAGGCAAACCGAATCTTTCCGGTTCGGGGACGTTCTTTGTCGGGTCGGTGTTCTTCTGGATTCTGTTGGCTCTGATGATCTTTGGGGCAACCGCTGTGTACCTTGCGTTCAGAAAGGTGGCCGCGATGCGGGCGGATGTCGCCGGGACTAAGAACAGACGCGCCACAAAGATGGCTCAGAAGCGTCTCAAACAGGCAGGCGAATATCTTGACAAGAGTCTCTACACTGCTTTCTATGAGGAACTTCATAAGGCTATCATCGGATTCATTTCCGACAAATTGAACATGGACATGTCAGAGATAAGCAAGGAAAACATAGCTTCCGCGCTCACGGACGGCGGTGTGAGTGAGGAACAGACAGAGGCTTTCACAGACCTACTGGACGCCTGTGAGTTCGCGCGTTATTCTCCTGATGGAGGAAACGATGCGATGAGATCTCACTACGACGATGCGCTGAAGGTGATCTCATCAATCGATTCAGGTCTCAAGACCAGAGGAAAATCATTTAGAAAGGTCGCCACGGTTGTGACATTGTTACTTTCCATTGGATTTTCAATGAATATCCAGGCGAAGGATCTGGATTCTCTCTGGACAGCGGGTGTGCAAGCCTACACTGACGGGAAGTTTGCCGATGCCTTGGCGGCTTGGACTTCCATTGAAGAGTCCGGTCAGAAATCCGCCACGCTTTACTATAACCTTGGTAACGCTTGGTTCAAACAAGCCAACTACCCGAAGGCGATTCTGAACTACGAAAGAGCTTTGAGGCTTGATCCGTCATATTCGGATGCCCGTTACAATCTGGAGTTCACGAATAATTTCGTACAGGACAAGATTGAGCCTGTTCCCGAGTTTATTCTCAAGAGTTTCGCCCGGAAGATATGCTATTTGATGAGTTCCAATGCTTGGGCTGCCATATTCCTTGTGCTGTTTGCCGCCGCCTTGATGATGGGACTTCTGTTCCTGCTTGGGGCGTCGGTTGGCAAGAGACGTGCGGGCTTCTATTGCGGAATTGTGCTTCTGTTGCTTTCCGCCGGAGCCTTGAGTTTTTCAGTATGGCAGAAATCCGACAGCGTGAAGACGGACACTGCGATTGTGATGTCTCCGGTTTCATCGGTGAAAAGTTCTCCGTCATCCGGCTCGTCAAAGGATCTTTTCGTGATCCACGAAGGCACGAAAGTCACGATTCTGGACGAGGTGGGCTCGTGGAAGAACATTGCCCTCGCCGACGGCCGTCAAGGCTGGATAATTTCCAACGAGCTTGAGGTAATATAGTTGAATATAAATGAAAAAGGCTGACCCTGAATGTCTTCGGTCAGCCTTTTTTTTGATGTGTTGTGCGGCTTAGTCCCTTGTCAGCGTCTGGCCGCCGATGAACTCACGCATGATGGAAGTTGGCGGAATCGCTGAGATCTCGCCCGGTTGGAGGGCTACGATGTAGTCCAGAAACTTGAGCAGACGCACGGCCTCGGTGTAGGCAGGGGAGTTCGGCGAAATCCTGCGTAGAAGCGGTTCGGCGTAATATTTCAGCATCGGAAGCTCGAAGATCAGGGCTGAGTTGAACAGCACGTCCGCGTTCTCCTGGAACGGGAATATATTTTTGCTTTCTCCCCGTCGCACGCTGTTCCATCTCATGATGGTCTCTTCGGGAGTGATGCCCCTGACACGGTTGTCGCGCACCATCCTGCGGAGCAGGCGGTTGTCCGATGTGGACATGTTGTTGTTCTCGTCGATGTTCAGCGAGGTCAGGGCGGAGACATAGACTCTGAATATCCTTGAATTGTCAACCGTTGAGGTCATCTCCGGGTTCAGGGCGTGAATGCCTTCCATGATCAGGATGTCCTTGTCCTCAAGGCGTAGCTTGTTGCCCTCGAAGATTCTGTTTCCTGTCTTGAAGTCGAATCTTGGAATCTCAACCTCTTTCCCCTCAAGAAGTTCGTTGAGCTGTTTGTTGAGGAATTCGAGATCCATGGCGTAGAGCGACTCGAAGTCATAGTTCCCGTCCTCGTCCTTCGGAGTGTGATCCCTGTCCACAAAATAGTTGTCCAACTCGATGACTTTCGGCTTGAGCCCTAACACCTTGCACTGTAGAGCTATTCTGAGTGATGATGATGTTTTTCCGCTTGATGACGGTCCCGCTATCATCACGATTCGCTTAGTCCCCCTCTCCAAGTAGATCCTGTCGGCTATCTTTGCGTAGTTCCTTTCGTGGAGGGATTCCGCCAAGTTGATGATGCTGACGGCCTTGCCGTCTTTCACGGCCTTGTTCAACGTCCCGATGCTCTCGATGTTGATGATGGAACACCAGTCTGAGTATTCCTTCAACGCCGCTGAGATTTTGCCCTGCCGCTTCATCGGCATGACCTTGCTGAAGTCGGTCATCATCGGGGACTGAAGGCAAAACCCGTCACCCATTCCGCTGATGTCGAACACCTTGAGGTAACCGGTCGAAGGAATCAACGGTCCGTGGAAGGTGTCGGCCTTTCCGTCAAGGTAATAGACGCTGCAACTGAATGTCCCCAAGCTCTTCTGAAGCTCGGCCTTCTGCGGCTGGTTGTTGGCTAGAAATAGAGATTCTGCCTCTTCGGAGAACATCTTTACCTTTGTAAACGGCAGGTCCTTCGCCACTATCTCCTTCATCTTCTCCCTTATCCTGTCAATCTCGTCATCGGTGACAAAATAAGGCTTGTGCCGCCCGTCTTCGTTCTTCCCCTTCTCGATGATTTCGCAGTATAGTCCGCTTGGCAGCGAGTGGTCGATCACAAGCACTTTGTCAGGATAAAGTTCCCTCACGGCATTCTGTAGCACGAAGCACAGCGACCGCACGTAGCTCCTTCTCCCGTCCGGGTGGTTGTAGCCGATAAATTCGACTCTGTGCAGGTTCGCCGGCTTGAAACTCAGCTCCTTCAGCTTGTTGTCCACCAGCGCGGCCAGCACATCGAATTTTTGGCCGGTCTTCTTGTCCGTGACAGATGAACAATACTTGTCCGACAAAGCCTTCAAATCCCGCCCGTTCTCAATCTTATGGTTCTTGCTGTCATTGACGCAGAACAATGTTATCTCATTCTTGTTCATTTTCAATTTTAATTAAAAGAAATCTCTCAAAGTTAATCAAAAATGATGTCAAACTTGCCGTTGTAACAATAATTTAACACTTCCTTACAACGTAAGAAAAGTGTGGCATCGCCATTATTAGGCCATAAGAAAAAATATTTCTGTTTTTTATGACGAAATTTCTGTTTCTTTTGAAAATTTACGTTTTGTTGCGCCATCTTTGCCAGTGTACATAAAGAACTCAAACTATGTTGATAGACATTCTTGGGGCAAAGTGCGTCGGTATCGAGGCTGTCCCCGTCACCGTGGAGGTGGACATAGCGCATGGAATAGGAATTCATCTTGTAGGGCTTGCGGATGTGGCGGTCAAGGAAAGTCTTTTGAGGACAGTCACGGCTCTGCAGTCATTGGGATTCAGAATACCGGGAAAGAAGATTGTGATCAATCTGGCTCCGGCGGATGTTCGGAAGAACGGCAGTGGCTACGACCTTCCGATAGCTGTGGGAATCCTTGCGGCATCCGAGCAGAAACATTTTCCCGGATTGGACAAGTACCTTATCATGGGGGAGTTGGGGTTGGACGGCTCTGTGCGTGAAGTACAGGGAGCCCTGCCGTTCGCTGATCTTGCGGCGGGCATGGGAATATCCGGGTGCATCATTCCGCTTCGTTCGGCGTTGGAGGCCACCGAATGCAATGACCTGTCGATATTCGGAGTGGAGACATTGACTGATGTGATAAGGATCCTTGAGGAACAGGAGGATTGCAGCGATCTTTTGGTCTGGAACACGAGGTTGTACCGGAAATTGAGCCGCGAGTCCCATCGGAACAACAAACGAGCGGAGAGGGATGTCATGGATTTCTCGGAAATTATCGGTCAGGAGGGAGCCAAGAGAGGAGTGGAGATCGCTGCCGCCGGCGGGCATAATCTTATAATGGTAGGACCTCCTGGCAGCGGCAAGAGTTCTTTGGCGAAGGCTATGGCCGGAATATTGCCGCCGATGACCACGGAGGAGGCCATAGTCACGAGCAAGATCTACTCTGTGGCCGGAATGAAAGGCTCGCAGATAGGCCTGATCCGCACACGCCCGTTCCGCGCTCCCCACTACAGCGCATCCCTCCCGGCGATCATCGGCGGAGGAGCTGGAGCCGACATCCGTCCCGGAGAAGTGACCCTCGCCGAGAACGGGATTCTCTTTCTGGATGAATATGGCCAGATGCCAAAATCCGTGCTGGAAGCTCTGCGTGGTCCGATGGAGGATAGAAAAGTCACAATCTCAAGGCTAAGGTCGAAACTTGAATATCCCGCCTCTTTCATGTTGGTCGCCGCCTCGAATCCATGCCCGTGCGGCTACTATGGCGAAGGAGACCGCTGCCGTTGCACTCCGGGCCAAAGGCTGAACTACCTCTCGAAACTCTCCGGTCCGGTGATGGACAGAATCGATATTCAATTATGGCTTCATCCTGTTGACACAGTGAAACTTGTCGGCCGCAGGAAAGGTGAACCCAGCGAGGTCGTGGCGCAGAGAGTCCTGAAGGCAAGGATGCTCCAGAAGCAGCGTTTCGCCGATGACGGAATATTCACGAACGCAGAGATGAGCAACCGTCTGCTTGAGAAACACTGCCCTTTGAACGATGAGTGCCGCAAGGTGATGGAGCAGCTTATCGGTCGCCTTGGCCTGTCCGCCCGCGCATATTCAAGGATCCTGAAAGTCGCCAGAACCATCGCCGATCTTGAGATGTCCCGTGACATAAGGCCTGAATACCTCCGCGAAGCCGCCTCCTACCGCTTCCTCGACCGTCTTAACATTGAGACTTTCGGGTAGTCACAGACTACCCGAAAGTCTCAATCAACCCCCAGTCACTTCGTGACAACCCCAGAGGGACACGGGAAAAGGATTCCCAGAACCCCTTCGGTCGCTTCGCTCCAAGTCCCGTATAGGTCTCTCTTATTCCTAAGAGACTTAACAAAGGCAATGATAAGCTCAAAGCGATCTTAGTCCTCCCAGGAAACCGTCCTCGACTCATCCGGATTGACCGCGATGTGCACACGCAATGTCTCCTCCGGCAGGATTTCCTCGATGTTCTCCGGCCACTCCATAATGCAGAGACACCCGCTGTCAATATAGTCGTAGAACCCGATGTCAAGAGCCTCCGCGATCTTGTTAATCCTGTAAAAATCAAAATGATACATCGGCTCCCCCGACCCGGTGCGATATTCATTCACAATCGCGAAAGTCGGAGAACTGACAGCGTCCTCCCGCACACCGAGCCGCCGGCAAATGGCCGTGGTGAAAGTAGTCTTCCCAGCCCCCATAGGAGCGTAGAACGCCAGAATACTATGCCCTTCCGTCTGCGAAAGGAACTCACCCGCAGCCCTGTCGATGTCCTGCAGGTCCTTTATGATGATCTCGTGTCTCATATCAAATGAATTTATGGCCTTAGCCAAGTCTCCGGATTCTGCGGCGTGCGCCCGGACCAGATCTGGAAATGTAGCTGCGTCTCCCCGCCGATCGTGTCCACAGTCCCGACAACCTGTCCCGTCTTGACCTTGTCACCGGCCTTGACGCTCACCGTCCCCAGCTTGCAGTAGAACGAGAAGTAATTGCCATGCTGCACGAGCACACACTTGTTGTACCCAGGCATGACCACAATCTGCTTCACATCCCCGTCAAAGACTGCCTTGATTTCTGTTCCGGCGGCAAGTGCGATTGTCACACCGTTGTTGAACGGAAGCTTGAGGTTTGTATAGACCGGATGGAAACGCTGGCCGAAATGATCCACGACAGGCCCGTCCGCAGGCCATGGAAGCTTGCCTTTGTTAGCCTCGAATTTCTTGGCAAGAGTGTAGTCGATAGGCTTGCGCTTGGCTGTTGACTTGCCTTTTCCGGCCTTACCTGAGCCTTTCTCATCTGTGGCGTCACGGATGATCCTCTCGATTTCCCTGTTCAGGGCATCCACCTCACGCTGCTTTCTGGACAAGTCCTGCTGGTACTTCCTCTTGTTCTTTTTCAGCTGGCTGACAAGATTCCGCGAATCATTCTCCTCGGCCTTCAGCTTGTTCATCTCCGTCACCCTCAACGCCTTGATGGATTCGGCTTCCCGCTTCATGGCCGCCAATGCCTCGCTTTCCTTTTTCAGCTCGGTCTGGACATCAATGATTTTCGAAGCCTGTGAGTTCATCTGCTTTGAAAGATCCCTGAGGTAGCCGTAGCGTCTGAATGCCTGCCCGATATTGTCGCTGGCGAGGATGTACATGTACCAGATCTTCGCGCTGCGGTTCACGTAGGCGCTTCTCACGAGCCGCGCATAATGGTCGGACAAAGTGTCCAGCCGCGCCTGCATGAGGGCAATCTCCCTTTCCTTTGCCGAGATAGAGCCGGAATATTCAGCAATCTCCCTGTCGCTTTCGGCGATAAGTTTCTTTCTGGATTCCACCTTGCCGCTGATCATGTTGAGACGGCTCAATGCGCTGGCGCTTTGGGCGGCGTTGCTTCTGAGCTGGCCGTCAAGAATCGCTATCTCTTTCTGCAAGCGGGCCTTGCGAGCCTCCTGCGACCGCGTGTCCTGGGAATATGCCGGGAGTTGCCAAGCCAGAGCCGCAACAAGGGTCATGAATATTCCTGCAATCCTTCTCATTCTTTTCCTTCCGCCTTTCTGTTCTCCGCTTGAGTTCTGTACACTTTTGCGAGATCTGTCTCTCCAAGCGCCTCAAGCACAATTGCATAGTGCTCCAGACATGTCGCGCTCTCCTTGGCCCCGTAAAGCATCGCATGCTTGAATTGAGCCTTGGCTTCCTTGTCTTTTCCGAGCAGATGCAGGATCCAGCCGTAGGTGTCAAGGTAGGTAGGGTTGTCCGGTTCCTTGTCCACAGTCTTCTTGCTCATCGCACAGGCTTTTTTGAGTTTGCTGCCCTTGAGGGCAAGATAATAGGCGTAGTTGTTGAGTGCCGGCGCATAGTCCGGATTCAGTTTCAGAACCTTGGCATAGACCTTGAACGCTTCCTTCTCGTTCCCGAGCTCGTGGTACATGTCGCCGATGGAAGAGAGCGCGGGGATAGTGATTGAAGTGTCCCCCTGTGCTATCTCGATGATTTTGCGATTGTTGTCTATTATTCCCTGCCAATCCTTCCTGTTGTAGCAGGCCACATTCTTCATGTCCAGAAACGCAGTCTCCTTTGGAAACTTGACCAAAGCGCTGTCACAGGCTTTCTCCATTGTGTCCCAGTCTTTCATATAACCCAGAATCTGCACGTAGGCCGCTGTGGTTCCGAGATTGTCCGGGTGCAAGGTCATGTTCTTGTGGATCAACTCTTTCGCCTTGTCTTGCCTTTCGGTGGAGTACCAGTAGAGTCCCGAGGCCATGAGAGCCGCGCTGTCGGTCGGGTGGCACAGCACCAGATTGTCGTACAAGGTGTCGATCTGCGGTCTGACGCTCTGGATGAACCTTGGGTCGGAGCGTGTCACCAGCATGCCAAGGTACTGTGTCTTGGCATGTACATCTGTCTGGTCGTCAGACACGAACATATTCAAAGTCCGGAAGAACTCCGGAAAGTTCCGTCGGGTCCTATAGACTTCAGACTCTCCCAAAAGAGCCGGCATGTAGCCGTTCTGAAGATCGAGTGCCTCCTTGTAGTACGCCAGGGCCACGGTGTCCTTGTACTCGGCCATGGAATGGTCGCCGAGCTTGGTCAGCACATAAGGAGAGGAAAATTCTTTGTTGTAGTCCTCAAGGGTCTTGAGCGCCTCCAACGGCTTGTTCTGCCTCAACAGTATGTCGTATTTTGTGGCGGTCACATTCTCGCTCTTGCCGAAGACAGACTCAATCTGATCCAATGCGCCAAGGGCTTTGTCATACTGGTTCTGCTTGAGGTAGAGATTGACCAGAGTGAAGTAGAGGTCGTCCTTTTTCGGGAAATCCTTCAGCAGTGCTTCGTAGGTCGCGATCGTCAGGTCATC
>ULTX01051924.1_pt1 | contig 30375 bp, 25 predicted proteins | sample 1958041 | NCBI WGS metagenome assembly ULTX01 (sample SAMEA4835747, study PRJEB28245) | human gut metagenome | biome: gut microbiome; material: fecal sample | place: Denmark | collected 2008
GAAAAGTTCCTGAATAGAAACTTCTCCTGATGATTCCAAAGATTCCCATAAACTCATCGGGTAAATCTTCATTCGTGTAATGCGTCCTGTACCAGTATGCCGAATCTTTGTTTTATCCACAGTGTTGCTTCCCGTCAGAATAAATTGCCCAGGCTTACCTCCTGCATTATCGACAGCTGTACGTACAGCATCCCAAATCATCGGAGCATCTTGCCATTCATCAATCAACTTCGGTTGCTCTCCCTTCAATAATAAAGATGGCTTGGTGGCTGCTGTGGCAAGATACTCTTCCGCTTTATCTGGGTCTTGTAACTTAATTACGCTTTTGGCCTGCTGCTCTGCTGTGGTTGTTTTCCCGGTCCATTTCGGGCCTTCTATTAACACTGCTCCAAATGTTTCCAAGCGTTCTTGAAGCATTTTATCGGCGACTCTTGATAAATATTTCATGACGATTATTTTATTTTCAGTTCAAAGGTACTGATTTTATTTGAAATACGCCCGTTGCTTGGTATTTTTGTGGCTTTTTACTTGGTATTTTTGTGGTTATTCGTTCCGCATTTTTGCGGTATTTCGTTTGGTATTCTTGCGATAAACGATTGCATCAGTTAGTCAGACCTGCCATCAATTCCATCCGTTCCTCTTTACTCAAGCCTTTCAACATTTCAAGCAAGACTTTCTTATCTACATGAGGAGCAATTCCTTTAGGCTTCTCATTGAGCAAATAGTGATTGTACTCCAACATCTTTTCAAGAGGGTAAGCTCCAATATAATTGGAAGTAATGTCCCCACCACCGCTATGCCCCATGCTGTCACTTATATACTTATAAGGTACAACGCCTGAATGATTGAGGTTGGTGGCGAAGCTATGTCTTGCCCAAGTAGGAGAAGGCATCTGTTCCATCCCCAATAGTTTGGCAACTTTTGCCATGTGTTCACGTATATATCTATTGTAGCGTTGGATAACCCATATTTCCTGTTCAGGCGTGATAAACTCGATCATTATTGGGAATACTCGCCTTCCGAGTTTGGGGACATTGCCGTATCGGTTAAAAATCTCTTGAATCTCGGGTGTAACGGGGAATATCACTTCGCTGGCACTCTCGTTTCTTTCACAAGTCTTGTGGCGAAGGGAAACGAACTGTTTGCCGTGAGTAGCATAATATAACTCATCATAGGTTAGTCGTAATGTATCGGCAAGATTCTGCCCATCACCCAAGTACATGAAGAGAAACAAACCGAGGTCACGGAATATAGTGTATTTTCCTCTACCCGGAAATAGTTCGTTGCCGTCTTTGTCTTTTTCCTCGTCGGCTTTCCAGAAGTCATAAAGTCTGCGCATGGTAGCCACATCAAGAAACTCATGTTTACGGCTTTGAGCTTTATTATAGCCTGTATTTTTGAACATTTCCTTGGTATCTCCCTTCATCAAACCATTTGCAATACACATATTGATAATGGTTCTTAGACTACGGAGTGCGATGGCAATAGTCGTGGTGCTTAATTCGTTTTTTTCATGATTTTTACTCATTTCAAGATAAAGTCACGGTTTATATCGGCAAACGATATATCCGCTCCTAAATCTTTGACAAAACGGTTGCGCACATCCTTACTGCAACGAGCAGAGCCAGCCTTACCTTCATTGGTCTTAGATTGAATATATGAATCCCAAACCGTAATGATGGTGCTGTCATCATCCTTTCTATCCTGAAATCTGTCTTGCAGCTTGCGAAGAGAGAAGTTGTTTTCTGCGATAAGTTGATTGGCGATAAGCTCCACTCTGTCCATTAGATTCTTCATGTCATTTCTCTCTGGCAGTTGAATACGACGACCACTTTTCTCGTAACCACAAAGAGCCAACCATTCTTCCATGGTGTATGTTTTACCCAAACGAAGAAAGACTTTCTGTCCGGCATGACATACACGCACGGCAACAGGAAGCGGTTGCGAATAATCTCCAGCTTTTCGTATGTCAAGAGTCAACGAACCATATACATTGCCATTAGAAGCAGTGAATTTAGCAAGGCTTTTTCACCTCTTGAAGTGGATTTCACCTCCTTATTCACCATTTCGGTGACCTTATCCATTCCTTCTTTCTTCATAATACGTTAATTTATAAGCCAAACTTTACTCTTTTGGTGACCTTGAGGTGACCTTTTGGGAAGCAAACTACTGCAAATGTATGTATTTCCCTGCAACCTACAAAAAAAATATATATACTGTAAATCAATACATTTATACTACACGGAATTTTATGAAATATTACTCGAAAAGACTCATAATCTGGAGGTCCCAGGTTCAAGCCCTGGCTGGTCCGCGAAGGAAAGAAGCGTTAATTGCACAAAATTAGGCAGTTAACGCTTTTCTTTTTGCCTTTTTATGACTTCTGCTATTGTTCTTGCAAGTAGTTTATATAATTTATCGATAAAAATTTACCGAAGTATTGTTTTATAGAGAGTATTCAGAAAAAGTCCCTATAAATAGCATGGTTATAGCGCAACTTTACTATCTTTGCATTATAGGCAAGTCCGTTTATGAAACTGATAGAAAACAACATACAGAAGATTGTCGCTTTGTGCAAGAAGTACAAAGTCAACAAATTGTTTGCGTTCGGTTCAATACTTACTGACCGCTTTAATGAGGATAGCGATGTGGACTTGGTCGTTTCTTTCAACAAAGCAGAGATAAGCGACTATTTCGACAACTACTTTGATTTCAAATACTCGTTGGAGGAATTGTTTGGCAGGGATGTTGATTTGCTGGAAGAACAGACTATAAAGAATCCATATCTGAAAAAAAATGTGGATGCAACAAAAGCATTGATATATGGTAATCAATAAAGTTTGATTCCGTCCGCCGGCCACCACCCCTCCTTCCCCTTTCCCTTCCCGACCCATTTGCAGGTACGTAAATAAGTGCCTATCTTTGTTGCACGAAAAAAAGCATGCGCTTCTTTATGCCGGGCCTGACCGGGTTGGCTTTACTGCTGATTCGTCCCCGTACCGTCCTCGCTGTCCGTGCCGTACGCCTGCAAGACGGACGAAAACCGGACATGAGAAGGACAGAAAACACCGGCTTCCAAAGATGCACTCTTAATAAAAAAAGCTTATGAAACTGACCGAAGAGACCCTCCGATTCGTAGCCGAACACCGGCACGACGATGTTCGCACACTGGCCCTGCAAGCAGCCCGACATCCGAACGTGGACATGCCGACGGCACTGACGCAGATAGCCGGCCGACAAGCCGCCGAAGAAAAGATTCCCACCTGGGCGGCAACAGACGGCATCCTCTATCCGCCGCACCTCTCCATGGAGCAATGTTCGTCGGAAGTGACGGCCCGCTACAAGGCTACCGTCGTCGAAGCCCTCGGAGGCAGGCACGAACAGTTTGCCGACCTGACAGGCGGATTCGGCATCGACTGTGCATTCCTGTCACCACTCTTCAGGCAGGCGACCTACGTGGAGCGGCAGGACGTGTTGTGCGAAGCGGCCCGCCACAACTTTCCGCTGTTGGGCCTGAAGCACATCAGCGTGTGCCACGCCGACGGCACCGACTACCTGCGGGACATGTCCGGCACCGACTGGCTCTTCCTTGACCCGGCCCGGCGCGACGGACACGGTGGAAAGACCGTCGCCATTGCCGACTGCGAACCCGACGTCGCCGCCCTGGAACCGTTGCTGCTCGAAAAGGCCGAACACGTACTGATCAAACTATCGCCCATGCTCGACCTGAGTCAGGCACTGCATACCCTGCGGCACGTCAGCGAAGCGCACATCGTCTCCGTAGGAAACGAATGCAAGGAACTGCTGCTGGTGCTGACACGCGGCACCACGCCCGACCCCGACCGCGTCCCCATCCGTTGCATCAACTTGCCTACGGACCGCACCGCCTTCACCTTTACGCGCCGGGAAGAGCAGGAAGCCCCCTGCCCGTATGCCGAAATGCCCCGCGCATACCTGTACGAGCCCAACGCTTCCCTTCTAAAGGCCGGAGCATTCCGCAGCCTGGCACACACGTATCAGGTAGAAAAACTCCACCCCAACAGCCACCTCTATACGTCGGATACAGCGCTGACGGACTTCCCCGGCCGCATGTTCCGCACCGAAGGCTGGTGCGGCTTTAGCAAGCACGAAGTAAAGGAACTGCTGGAAGGAGAAAAGAGAGCCAACCTGACTGTCCGAAACTTTCCCGCCACCGTGGCCGAACTGCGCAAACGGCTGAAACTGGCCGAAGGCGGAGACATCTACCTGTTTGCCACCACCATGGAAAACGGAAAGAAAATACTGATACGATGCAGCAAATAGACAAAGTTCACTATCTTTGCCACGTCTTATGCTTTGTGCCGGCCAGCGGCCAGACGACGTGAATGCCTGCCAAAGGTATGACAACACCTAACCCCCAACAGAAACAAATAAACATACACACCTATATGGACATACTTTTCCTGATCGGAGGCTTGCTCCTCATCCTGCTGGGTGCCAACGGACTGACCGACGGCGCCTCATCCGTGGCCAAACGTTTCCATATCCCCAACATCGTCATCGGACTGACCATCGTGGCGTTCGGAACTTCGGCTCCCGAACTGGCCGTCAGCGTATCGTCCGCCCTGAAAGGCAGCGCCGACATCGCCGTTGGCAACGTGGTGGGAAGCAACATCTTCAACGCCCTGATGATTGTAGGCTGCACAGCCATGTTCGCCCCCATCGTGGTGCAACGCAACACGCTGCTTAAGGAGATTCCCCTCTGCATACTGGCTTCGCTGGCCCTGCTGATCATGGGCAACGACATGCTGCTCGACAAAGCTGCCGATAACGTGATCAGCATCACCGACGGACTCATCCTGCTGTGCTTCATGGCCATCTTCCTGAGCTATACACTGGCCATCGCCAAACAACCCCAGCCACAAAACAGAACCGATGCCCCGCAGGAAGAAACCGAAGTGAAGGAACTGCCCCTGTGGCGCTCGCTGCTCTACATCGTGGCCGGACTGGCCGGACTCATCTACGGCGGACAACTCTTTGTGGACGGAGCCAGCGGCATTGCCCGCAGCCTCGGAGTCAGCGAATCGGTCATCGGACTGACACTGGTAGCCGGAGGCACCTCGCTGCCCGAACTGGCCACCAGCATCGTAGCCGCCCTGAAGAAGAATCCCGAAATAGCCATCGGCAACGTGGTAGGCAGCAACCTGTTCAACATCTTCTTCGTCCTGGGCTGTTCGGCCGCCATCACTCCCCTGCACCTGACCGGCATCAACAACATCGACCTGCTGGTACTCGTCGGCTCCAGCATCCTGCTATGGCTTTTCGGGGTGTTCTTCGGCAAACGAATCATCACGCGCATCGAAGGCGCCATACTGATCATCTGCTATGTAGGATACACCGCCTGGCTCATCAGCAATGCAGGATGAGACCGGCATCTGTCATCATTCTTCGCCCGCATACTTCGTTCTTCACTAAAAAAAAGTATCTTTGCACCGTCAAACCAATTTAACAACCATGGCTGTTACAATAAAAAAAGTTACCACAAAACGGGAAATGAAGCGTTTTATCCGCTTCAACTACGAGCTATACAAAGACAATCCCTACTCCGTTCCCGACCTGTACGACGACATGCTGAATACGTTCAACAAAAAGAAGAACGCTGCTTTCGAGTTTTGTGAAGCCGAATACTTTTTGGCTTACAAGGACGAACAACTGGTAGGCCGTGTGGCCGCCATCATCAACAACCGTGCCAACCAGACGTGGAACAAGCGGGAAGTGCGCTTCGGCTGGATCGACTTCACCGACGATACCGAAGTGTCCGAAGCCCTGATCAACGCCGTCGAGCAGTGGGGCAAGGAACGCGGCATGACCCACATCACCGGCCCCTTAGGCTTCACCGACATGGATGCCGAAGGCATGCTGGTAGAGGGTTTCGACCAGTTGGGCACCATGGCCACCATCTACAACTATCCTTACTACCCGCAACACATGGAGCGCTTAGGCTTCGTAAAAGATGCTGACTGGGTGGAATACAAGATATTCGTTCCGGACGCTATTCCCGACAAGCACAAGCGCATCTCCGAACTGATACAGCGTAAATACAATCTCAAGATAAAAAAATATACATCGAGCAAGGCAATTGCCCGCGACTACGGACAAGCCATCTTCGAATTAGTGAACGAAGCCTACACGCCGCTTTACGGTTACTCGGCACTGACGCAAGGACAGATCGACCAGTACGTCAAGATGTACCTGCCCATCCTGGACCTGCGCATGGTGACACTGATTACCGATGCCGACGACCAACTGATTGCCGTAGGCATCTCCATGCCGTCGCTGTCCGAGGCCCTGCAGAAGTCGCACGGACGCCTGTTGCCCTTCGGATGGTTCTACCTGCTGAAGGCCCTGTTCTTCAAACGTCGTGCCAAGATGCTCGACCTGTTGCTGGTGGCCGTCAAACCCGAATATCAGAACAAGGGCGTCAACGCACTGCTGTTCTCCGACCTCATCCCCGTCTATCAGCAACTGGGCTTCGAATATGCCGAAAGCAACCCCGAGCTCGAACTGAACGGGAAAGTACAGGCTCAATGGGAATACTTCCGCACGGAGCAGCACAAGCGTCGCAGAGCTTTCATCAAGGAAATCAAGTGATCGCTTTTGATCTGTTCTGGATGATTTTTTGGCAAAAAAATGATGATTTCTGATGAAAAACGAGTGAATTTTGGCGAAAAAACAACGGTTTCCGACGAAAAAACAATGAATTTTCGCTGAAAAACACGCAAAATTTGCAGAAAAATGCTCAAAAAACGCTCAAAAATCAGCAAAAAACAAGGAAAAACAGCCCGAAACAGACATAAAAACAGCTTCAAAAAGCAATCGAATATTCTGAAAATAAGCGATTTACACACATCTTCACTCAAAAAAACGACAAAAAACGCCTTTATATATATAAAAAGAAAGAAAGAAATAAAGATATTGTTGTTGTTATAGAGACGACACCAACGACGACGTCCCACGTAACAACAATCGTCCGGACCGCCGGCGCCCCGCATCGGACAAACAAACACGCCGCATTTGTCGGACAGATGCGGCGCGTTTTCCCGACAAATGCGCCGCAACATCCCTGCAAACCCCGGCAGTTTTGCCCGAAAACCCAAGAGGAATCTGTCCGAAACCAGAGGAGGCCGCTGCCCGCAGAAGCCATTTGCGTAGTGAAGAGCCCCAAAGCCACTCCCCTAAAAAAGAAAAAAAATTTGTTCATGCCCCGTAAAACCGTTATTTTTGCGAAATAAGACAGAAAGGGAATAGTCAGACCATGGAAGAAGAAGAAAAAGACGGCAATCTGCAATTTACAGAAGCACCGGTAGAATATACCGACGACAACATACGGCACCTGGACGACATGGAGCACATCCGTGTCCGCTCGGGTATGTACATCGGACGCTTGGGCGACGGTTCCCAAAGCGACGACGGCATCTACGTCCTGCTGAAGGAAGTAATGGACAATTCGATCGACGAGTTCAAAATGGGCGCCGGAAAAAAAATCGAAGTGAACATTACGGACAACCTGCGTGTCAGCGTACGCGACTACGGACGAGGCATCCCGCAAGGCAAGCTCATCGAGGCCGTAAGCAAGCTGAACACTGGCGGCAAATACGACTCGAAGGCCTTCAAGAAAAGCGTCGGACTGAACGGTGTCGGCATCAAGGCGGTCAACGCCCTGAGCAGCCGCTTCGAAGTGCGCAGCTACCGCGACGGCAAAGTCAGGACAGCCGTCTTCGAACGGGGCGTCCTGAAGTCGGACACAACCGAAGACACCCAGGAAGAAACCGGTACCTACATCTTCTTCGAACCCGACAACACACTGTTCGTAGGCTACAGCTTCCAGAACCAGTTTGTTGAGACGCTGCTTCGCAACTATACCTACCTCAACACCGGACTGACCTTCATCTACAACGGCCAGCGCATCGTGTCGCGCCACGGACTGGAAGACCTGCTGAAGGACAACATGACCAGCGAAGGGCTGTACGACATTGTCCACCTGAAAGGAGAAGACATCGAAATAGCCTTCACCCACACCAACCAGTACGGCGAAGAGTATTACTCCTTCGTCAACGGCCAGCACACCACCCAGGGCGGCACGCACCAGACGGCACTGAAAGAGCATCTGGCACGCACCATCAAGGAGTTCTACAACAAGAACATGGACTATGCCGACATACGCAACGGACTGGTGGCCGCCATCGCCATCGACGTGGAAGAGCCCATGTTCGAAAGCCAGACCAAAACCAAACTGGGCTCGAACAACATGTGGCCCGCCGTGCCGCAGGAAGGCAAACCCGCCGGCCCCACGGTGAACAAGTACGTGGGCGACTTCATCAAGACCGAAGTGGACAACTACCTGCACAAGAATCCGCTGATGGCCGAAGTAATGCTGCAAAAGATACAAGACTCCGAAAAAGAGCGCAAAGCCATAGCCGGAGTCACCAAACTGGCTCGCGAACGCGCCAAGAAAGCCAACCTGCACAACCGCAAGCTGCGCGACTGCCGCTACCACCTGAACGACGGCAAAGGCAAGGATCAGGAAGCCGAATCGTGCATCTTCATCACCGAGGGCGACTCGGCCAGCGGCTCCATCACCAAAAGCCGCGACGTAAACACCCAGGCCGTGTTCTCGCTGCGCGGAAAGCCCCTCAACTCGTACGGACTGACCAAAAAGGTGGTGTACGAAAACGAAGAGTTCAACCTGCTGCAGGCCGCCCTCAACATCGAGGACGGGCTCGACGGACTGCGCTACAACAAGGTCATCGTGGCCACCGATGCCGATGTGGACGGCATGCACATCCGCCTGCTCATCATCACCTTCTTCCTACAGTTCTTCCCCGACCTCATCAAGAAGGGGCACGTCTATATCCTGCAGACCCCACTCTTCCGCGTACGCAACAAGAAGAAAACCAATTACTGCTATACCGAGGAAGAACGTCTCAGCTCCATCGACGAACTGGGACCGAATCCCGAAATCACCCGTTTCAAAGGTTTGGGAGAAATCTCACCCGACGAGTTCCGCCACTTCATCGGCAAGGACATGCGCTTGGAACAAGTCAGCCTGCGCAAGACCGACGCCGTCAAGGAACTGCTCGAATTCTACATGGGCAAGAACACCATGGAACGGCAGAGTTTCATCATAGACAATCTGGTGATCGAAGAAGACATGGTAAATGAAGAATGAAGAACGAAGAATGAAGAATTTTGGCTATATGACATTACAGCCTGCCGTTTTCCGCTTAACTGAAATTCTTCATTCTTCGTTCTTCATCCTTCATCTCAAAGATTCTTCATTCTTAATTCTTCATTCTTAATTTAATTATGACCAAAGCAATATTCCCCGGCACATTCGACCCCTTCACCATCGGCCACTACTCGGTGGTGAAGCGTGCACTGACCTTTGTCGATGAAATCGTTATCGGAATCGGAATCAACGACAAGAAACACAGCTACTTCCCTACCGAGAAACGGGAGAACATGATCCGGCAACTCTATAAAGACGAACCTCGCGTCAGCGTCAAATCCTACGACTGCCTGACCATCGACTTCGTCCTGCAGGAGAAAGCCAACCTCATCATCCGCGGCATCCGTACGGTGAAAGACTTCGAATACGAAGAAACCATTGCCGACATCAACCGCAAACTGGCCGGAGTAGAAACCATTCTGCTCTTCACCGAACCCGAACTGACCAGCATCAGCTCCACCGCCGTACGCGAACTTCTGCAATTCCATAAAGACGTCAGCCAGTTTCTTCCCGAAGGAATGAAGATTAGCGAAGAATGAAAAACAGAAAATGAAAAGTGTAATTTGTGGTAGAAACCTACCGAAAACGAATCGCATCATGAAATATATAATACTCTTACCGGTTCTGCTTGCCTGCACCCTTGCCGCACAGGCACAGAACATCAACAAAAACGCCATGCGCAAATTGCAAATGGCCGAATTTGCCATCGCCAACCTCTACGTGGACTCGGTGGACGAAGACAAACTCGTAGAGGAAGCCATCGTCGGAATGCTCGAACAACTCGACCCGCACTCCACCTACAGCAACGCCGAAGAGGTGAAGAAGATGAACGAACCCCTACAGGGCAATTTCGAAGGCATCGGCGTGCAGTTCCAGATGATAGAAGACACCCTGCTCGTCATCCAGCCCGTCAGTGGCGGCCCTTCGGAAAAAGCAGGCATACTGGCCGGCGACCGCATCACGGCCGTCAACGACACCGCCATCGCCGGAGTGAAGATGAGCACCGAAGACATCATGAGCCGGCTTCGCGGACCCAAGGACTCGAAAGTCAACCTGACCATCGTGCGCCGTGGCGTGACCGATCCGCTCCACTTCACGGTGAAGCGCGACAAGATACCCATCCTGAGCCTTGACGCCTCGTACATGATACAGCCCCACACGGGTTACATCCGCATCAACCGTTTCGGTGCCACCACCGCCGAAGAATTCCTCAATGCCCTGAAAGGCCTCCAGAAGAAAGGCATGAAAGACCTCATCCTCGACCTGCAAGGCAACGGAGGCGGCTACCTGAACGCCGCCATCGACCTGGCCAACGAATTCCTCGACCAGAAGGACCTCATCGTCTATACCGAAGGAAGAGCCTCCCGCCGCAGCAACTTCTACGCCAAGGGCAACGGCAACTTCCGCAACGGACGCCTTGTGGTTCTGGTGGATGAGTATTCGGCCTCGGCCAGCGAAATCGTCACCGGAGCCGTACAGGACTGGGACCGCGGCGTAGTCGTTGGACGACGCACCTTCGGCAAAGGACTGGTGCAACGCCCCATCGACCTGCCCGACGGCTCGATGATACGCCTCACCATTGCCCGCTACTACACACCCGCCGGACGCTGCATCCAGAAGCCCTACACCGGCAAAGGCGATGACATGCAGGAAGCTTATGCCAAGGACTTGCTCGACCGCCTCAACCACGGCGAACTGATGCACGCCGACAGCATCCACTTCCCCGACTCGCTGAAGTACCAGACCAAGCGGCTGGGACGTACCGTCTATGGCGGAGGAGGCATCATGCCCGACTTCTTCGTGCCCATCGACACAACCCAGTACACCGACTACCACCGCAACCTCGTGGCAAAGGGCGTCATCATCCGCAGCACAACGGGCTACATCGAACGCCATCGCCAGGAATTGCAAAAGAAGTACAAGGATTTCAAAGCCTTCGACAAGGATTTCGAGATAGACGAAGCCTTCCTGACCGACCTGCGTGCACTGGCCGACAAGGAAAAAGTGAAATTCGATGAAGAACAGTACAACCGGGCATTACCCCTCATCAAGACACAGCTGAAAGCCCTCATCGCCCGCGACCTGTGGGACATGAACGAATACTTCCAGGTGATGAACGTCACCAACCAAAGCGTACAGCAGGCCTTGAAGGTTCTGAACGAAGGGTTTTACGAACAACAGATGGATAAGGTTCCGGCCGACCTGTAACTTGCAATCAGTCGCCGAACAGCCACTTGTTCAGCCAACGGTTGATATAGATATTGGCCACTGCACATCCTGCTCCGATAGCTGCACCCGCCAGCACGTCGGACGGATAGTGCACGCCTTCGTTCATCCTCGACACTCCCACCGAACAGGCCCACACGGCCGACGGAGCTATCACATACCACTTGGGATATTTCACGCTGAGCGAAGTAGCCAGCGCAAAAGCCGTTGCCGTATGCCCCGAAGGGAAAGAAGGACTGTTCTCGCGACTGTAGGCATGCACTCTATCGGGATAGCGATCGTAAGGCCGCTGCCTGTCCACCAGATACTTCATCCCATAGGTCACCACAAAAGCACCCGCCACACTGGTACCCACATAAACGGCATCCTTCAGCAACTGCTTGTCGTGCTTGATCCATGCCGCCACCGCCATGGCAACGGGCACGCCCACCGCCACATACGGCTCCGACTTCGAAATGATCCTGTTGTAATTGCGAATGAACTTACCGTCCCAACTGTTGATGCGGTGCACCGTATTGATATCCCAGTTCTGTCCCCAAGCGCCCGATGCCAGCAACATCAGGAAACTGACAAAAAAAGTCCAACGTTTCATCCTTTCTATCTTTATTAGATTATACCTCAACTATTCTACTTTCCGATGACACGGCAAAGATAATCCACTTTCTTCACACCTGCAACGAACAGAGCCACAAGGCCGTACTTATTAAGGAATTATTTCTTTAATTGCTTGCTTAATCAAGGTATTTCACCTATTTTTGCGGGAAAATAGCCATAAGGCCTTGACAGGAATTTTTTTCTAACTATTAAATAATTTAAATTCAATCATTTATGTGGTTAAGTAATTCATCTGTAGGAAGGAAAGTGGTGATGAGCGTTACCGGTATCGCCCTTATCCTGTTTCTGACGTTTCACATGGCGATGAACCTTGTTGCGCTGGTTTCGGCCGAGGGCTACAACATGGTTTGTGAGTTCTTGGGAGCGAACTGGTATGCAGTAGCCGGAACATTGGTCTTGGCTGCTTTGTTCATCATTCACATCATCTATGCCTTCTGGCTGACTATGCAGAACCGCCGTGCACGCGGTAGCGAACGCTATGCCGTCGTTGACAAACCCAAAACCGTAGAGTGGGCTTCTCAGAACATGTTGGTCCTGGGTATTATTGTCATCGTAGGTCTGTGCCTCCACCTGGTACACTTCTGGTCGAAAATGATGCTTCCCGAACTGGCAGGCTGTCAGGACATGGGCGTCATGATGAATGCCGCCAACGGTATTTATCACATCCAGAACACCTTCGGCAATGTTGTCAACGTCGTTCTCTACCTGATCTGGCTGTTTGCCCTGTGGTTCCACCTCACTCACGGTTTCTGGAGCGCCATGCAGACATTAGGCTGGAACAACAAGACGTGGATTAACCGTTGGAAATGCATCTCCAACATCTACTCCACCATCGTTGTTATCTGCTTTGCATTGGTAGTTGTTGTATTCTACATTCAATCTCTCATTTAAGTTTTTGAGTTTCTAAGTTTTTGAGTTCCCCAAACTCGTAAACCTACGAACCGATAAACCTATCAACTTATAAACTTACGAACTTACGAACTAACAAACTAAAAAATCATTATGACCAAGATAGATTCAAGAATACCGGAAGGACCGGTAGCCGAGAAATGGACAAACTATAAAGCCCATCAGAAATTAGTAAACCCCGCCAACAAGCGTCGTCTGGACATCATCGTGGTAGGTACGGGTCTGGCCGGTGCCAGCGCCGCCGCCTCGCTGGGTGAAATGGGTTTCAAAGTATTCAACTTCTGCATTCAGGACTCTCCTCGTCGTGCACACTCTATCGCTGCACAGGGTGGTATCAATGCTGCCAAGAACTATCAGAACGACGGCGACTCTGTATACCGTCTGTTCTACGATACAGTAAAAGGTGGTGACTACCGTGCCCGCGAAGCCAACGTATACCGTCTGGCTGAAGTATCGAACAATATCATCGACCAATGTGTGGCACAGGGCGTTCCTTTTGCTCGCGAATACGGCGGTACACTGGCCAACCGTTCATTCGGTGGTGCACAGGTATCACGTACGTTCTATGCTAAAGGTCAGACAGGCCAGCAGCTGCTGCTGGGTGCATACTCTGCACTGAGCCGTCAGGTAAATGCCGGTACTGTAAAACTGTATACACGCTACGAAATGGAAGACGTCGTTATCATCGACGGTCGTGCTCGTGGTATTATCGCCAAGAATCTGGTAACAGGTAAGCTGGAGCGCTTCGCTGCTCATGCTGTAGTTATCGCAACTGGCGGTTACGGAAACACTTACTTCCTCTCGACTAACGCTATGGCATGTAACTGTTCAGCTGCTATGGCTTGCTACCGTAAGGGTGCCTGGTTCGCCAACCCGGCATACGTACAGATCCACCCGACCTGTATCCCTGTACACGGCGACAAGCAGTCTAAGCTGACTTTGATGTCCGAGTCTCTGCGTAACGACGGTCGTATCTGGGTTCCGAAGAAACTGGAAGATGCCAAGAAATTGCAGGAAGGTACACTGCAAGGTAAAGATATCCCCGAAGAAGATCGTGACTACTACTTGGAGCGCCGTTATCCGGCATTCGGTAACCTCGTTCCGCGCGACGTTGCCAGCCGTGCAGCCAAAGAACGTTGCGACAAGGGCTACGGTGTAAACAACACAGGTCTGGCCGTATTCCTCGACTTCTCCGAAGCTATCAACCGCCTGGGTAAAGATGTAGTAGCACAACGCTATGGCAACCTCTTCGACATGTACGAAGAAATCACCGACGTATCGCCTTACGAAAACCCGATGATGATTTATCCGGCTATCCACTACACAATGGGTGGTATCTGGGTAGACTACGAACTGATGACCAGCATCAAGGGTCTGTTCGCTATCGGTGAATGTAACTTCTCTGACCACGGTGCCAACCGTCTGGGTGCTTCTGCATTGATGCAGGGTCTGGCCGACGGTTACTTCGTATTACCTTACACCATCCAGAACTATCTGGCCGACCAGATCACTGTTCCCCGCTTCTCGACCGACCTGCCCGAATTTGCAGCTGCCGAGAAAGCCGTTCAGGACAAGATCGATCACCTGATGAACATCAAGGGTAAAGAATCCGTTGACTCTATCCACAAGAAACTGGGTCACATCATGTGGGAATACGTAGGTATGGGTCGTACGGCCGAAGGACTGAAGACCGGTCTGGCCAAACTGAAAGAAATCCGCAAGGAATTCGAGACCAACCTCTTCATCCCGGGTAGCAAGGAAGGCCTCAACGTCGAACTCGACAAGGCTATCCGTCTGAACGACTTCATCACCATGGGCGAACTGATCGCTTACGATGCGCTGAACCGTAACGAATCGTGCGGCGGCCACTTCCGCGAAGAATACCAGACAGAGGAAGGTGAAGCCAAACGTGATGACGAGAACTACTTCTACGTAGCTTGCTGGGAATACCAGGGCAGCGACGACAAAGCTCCGGTATTGCTGAAAGAGCCGCTGGTTTATGAAGCCATTAAGGTACAGACTCGTAACTATAAATCATAAGTTTTTGAGTTTATAAGTTTTTGAGTTTATAAGTTATGGGAACTTACAGGGATTTATTGGCATGGCAAAAAGGTATAAAGTTAGCCAAAGCTGTTTACCAGCTAACTGCCAATTATCCCTCAGATGAACGATTCGGATTAACCAATCAAATGCGAAGATGTTCTATTTCAATCCCGTCTAACATAGTAGAAGGGTTTGGAAGAGGTTCTGATAAGGAATTAGTTCAATTCTTATATATATCCTTAGGTTCTTCAAACGAGCTGGATACACAATTGGTTATTTCATACGAATTGTCTTTCATCACAGAAGACAAGTTTAAAGAAATAGAGAAACTGAATAGTGAAGTAAGCAAGATGTTACAGTCGTTGATTTACAGAAGAAGAAAAGGATTAGATTCAAATAACTTAAAATAATATAGTAAACAAAACCATCTGGTGAGTTATTTAACTCAAAAACTTAAAAACTCACCAACTTAAAAACTAAAGAAAGTATGGATAAAAATATATCATTTACACTGAAGATATGGCGTCAGGCAGGCCCCAAGGCTAAAGGCGCTTTTGAAACCTATCAGATGAAGGACATCCCCGGTGATACTTCTTTCCTGGAAATGCTGGATATCCTGAACGAACAGCTGATCTCGCAAGGTAAAGAACCGGTTGTATTCGATCATGACTGCCGCGAAGGTATCTGCGGTATGTGCTCACTCTACATCAACGGACATCCTCACGGTCCCGCTACCGGTGCTACGACTTGTCAGATCTACATGCGCCGCTTCAACGATGGCGATACCATCACGGTTGAGCCTTGGCGTTCAGCCGGTTTCCCGGTGATCAAGGACTTGATGGTTGACCGTACGGCTTACGACAAAATCATGCAGGCCGGTGGTTACGTCAGCGTAAACACAGGTGCTCCGAAGGATGCTAACTCCATCCTCATTCCGAAGGCAGTTGCCGACGAAGCCATGGATGCTGCCAGCTGTATCGGTTGTGGTGCCTGCGTAGCCGCTTGTAAGAACGGTTCGGCCATGTTGTTCGTATCAGCTAAGGTCAGCCAGCTCAACCTGTTGCCGCAAGGCAAACCCGAAGCACTGCGTCGTGCCAAGGCTATGCTTGCCAAGATGGACGAACTGGGATTCGGTAACTGTACCAACACCCGTGCCTGCGAGGCAGAATGTCCGAAGAATGTTTCTATCAGCAACATTGCCCGCCTGAACCGCGACTTCATCATCGCCAAGCTGAAAGACTAACTTGCCTTTCTACATTTGATTAATATCACAGAAGTGAGGGTATGCCAAGACACAGGCATACCCTCTTTCTTTTTCTTCATTCTTTCCTGCAAGCCGGCAGTGTGCACAGCCCCACCTTTTATCCACTTGCAACTAAAACTTAAAGCTGATTCCGGCATAAGGCAGACAATTGCTGTGCCAATGAACCGAATAGAAACTGAGGATATCTTCCTCGGAAGGATTACCGATGACGTTGTACAACCCACAACGGAAAGACAACAACTTATCTCCAAACGACTTTTTATAAGAGTAACCCACATCGACCCGGTAATTCAACGGCTCGCGACACATCCGGAAATCGGCCGCAGGCAACGGGTCGAACCATTCGTCCAGATCGATTACTTTTCCCGAACGCAGCATCCCACCTACCGAAACCAGCGAACGTGCATTCAGCTGAAAGGACAATGCGCTGCCCAACTGGTGAGGAACATCGTACAAGGAAGGCAGTTTCTTCTTGTTTTCCACCTCGGCAAACCATTCACGACTTCGGGTATAAGCATAGGACAACTGCAACTTCCAGCGGCTCCAACTCTTATACAGATAGAACTTTATCCCATAGCTGTCGCCATTGCCGCTCATGATGTATTCCTGCCACGGCCCGTCTTCGATAAAGGTTTCCGGACGTAAAGCGACGACATTGCGCCGTGTCTTGTAATAAACGGAAGCCTCCAGACGCCCACCGTCCAGAAAATGTTTCCAACCGATCTCGTAATGTTCCGACGAACGGGGCTTGTAACCGTCGATGCTCGGCATCCGGAAGTCGGTAGGCAAAGCCCAGCTGCTGAAACGCAGATAGTGATAGAACTGCTCCATCTTGGAGAAATGCAGATAAAGAAGGTCGTCCTCCGTAGGGAAATACTTCACTGACAAACGGGGCTGAATGCTGTAGTACGACCGGTGGTTACGCGGATAGTAACCCACACCATGCACCCCGACCTGAACGGAAAGGCGAGAAGAAATGTTGATGCTATTATCATAGAACACCGAAACCTGGCTTACAGGTTCGCGACGAGTGCTTACTTTGTCGCCCAATGTTGCCAGATCGTAGGTTTCGTAAGCGTATTTGACTCCCCAACGGGCACGGTAAAGATTCTCGGGTGAATAGCTGAATTCAGTCAGGGCATTCAACGATTTTATCCCGCTGCGCACGTAGCCCTCACCGTCCAAACCAAGCCCGTCAACAAGAGCGCGATTGGAGTATGAAGAATAGAACAGGGAAGTGGAATTGCTCACTTTGCCCCATTGTGTACGATATGCCAACTGATACACCTGATTCTCCCACCGCAATATGGAAGAAGTCTCACCATCGGCCACCGGTAAATGATAATCGTCCCGTGCCCCATAGGCCAGGAAACTGAGCGTGGAAAGCGGCGAGACAGCGTACGACAACTTGGCATTGTAGTCGCACGACGAATGATTCAGCCGATTGTCCTCGGACAACAGATTGTCGAAGAAATCGAGCCAGCTGCGACGGGCACTTACCATATACGACAACTTCTGCTTCACAATGGGGCCTTCGAGCATGACCGATGCAGCCGGCATGTCCAAACTCAACGTGCGGACGTGTTCGTCTTTGTTTCCCTCCTTCAGGTTGACTTCGGTCACAGACGAAAGCCGACCCTCCAGACGAGTGGGAAAGAAACTTTTATGGAACACCACGTTTTTCACCGCATCCCCATTGAACATGGGCAACAACGAGCTAAAGTGACCCGGATGATAGACAGGCACTCCGTCGAGCAGAAACTGGTTTTCGTCGGGGCCTCCACCGTCCACCTGCAAATTGCTGCCCGCCAGCGACGAAGTCACTCCCGGCAGAATCCATATCTGCGAAAACAAGTCGTTACCACTAAATGCAAGCAGGTTGGAGGGATTCAGCTCGGTCAGTTCGTCGGCGCGTTTCTCGGGCTGTACCGTCACTTCGTCTATCTCGAACAGCAACGGTTGCAGCGAAAGGTCGAGGAAGCAGTCGCGACTGATGCTAATGCGCTTGGTGTAAGGAGTGTAACCCATGTACGACACGGTCAGCGTATAGAGCCCTTCGGGCAGATAGAGCTTGAAGATGCCGTTCTCGTCGGTCAGCGTGTTCCATTGCCTGATACCGTTGCTCCAGGAGACCACTGCTCCGTACAGCCGTTCGTCGGCATCGGCTTCCCCCACCTTTCCACGAACGTAATAATCTTCCTGCTTCTGCACCTGAATAACCAGTTTTCGTGGAGGGACAAATGCCGTCTTGAACTTGTAGTCCTTCAGCACGAGTGACAGCAGCCGGGCAACGGTCATCGACCCGTCGGCCTCGACGGTGCAGACTTTCGTCAGGTCTATCTGGGCGGGATTGTAAGAAAGCACGATGCCACACTGCTGCTCGATGAGCCCGAACCATTGCAACACGGTAGCGGAAGAGGCGCTGACTTGCATCCGCTCTTCCGCTACCGTACTTGACGGCTTCAAATCCTGTCCGTCTGCTTCGGTTATACTTAATAATGCTACTGCCCAAAGCAGCAGTATGTACAGCCTACTCCTCATACAAGAGATAATGTTTTCCTTCTGTCAGGGTTTTGTATTTACATCCGCACAGGAAAGCCAGTTCTTCCACCATGTCCCGTGCGCTTTCGCCTTCCATCCGCGTAGTGACCAGATTCTTTTCCAATCCGGTTTCGACTTCGATGCGGATGCCGGTTTTTGCTTCAATCTCCCTGACCACTTCGCCCACAGGAGTCTGACTGAACGTCATCACCACCGGCTCGTCGCCAAACAGGGCCTGAGGATTCTCGATGACGCCTGCTTGCAGACGACCGTCCTTCCACTTCACCTGCTCGTTGGCTTCAATCACCGCACCGTCTTCGTCGGTCTGCACACTGACTTTCCCGCTTTTCACAAACACTCCGGCCTGCTCCTTACGGGCTACATCTACTAAGAACGAAGTTCCCAATACTTCGACCTGCAGCAAGTCCGTCTCGACCTTGAAAGGGACACCGTGTATCTTCCTCTTCACATGGAAAAAGGCTTTGCCCTCCAAATGCGCCAGGCGGCCTTGATCGGTTTGACGGTAGGTCAGAACGGACTTGGGATAGAGAGCGACCTCCGAGCTGTCGGGCAACAGACAGTGTTGTTCCACATGGCCGGCGTTGGCATAGCGCACCGCATCTTGGTCCGGCGCCGATGAAAAATAGAATACCGACACGGCCAGCACAATGAGCAGCGAAGCAGCCACCGAGGCAAAAAGCAGCATTCTGCGCCTGAAGGGGATGGTCAGCGGACGACGTTCTTCCAACCGCGGTTCCATCCGTTGCCACGCCCGCTCGGCATCGAAGTGCAGGTCCGGCTGCTTGGTGGCAAAGGCACCTGTCAGTTTCTGCAACCGCATGTATTCGGCCCGATGAGTTGCCATCCATTCGTTCAGCTCCTCTTGCTGGGACGCAGTCAGCCGCTCGTTGGCAAAATGCCTGGCCAGCAGTTCGTTGATATCTGTCTTGCTATTCATAATATGCTAACGGTTTACGATGATTGATAAAAAGGCAATGACTGCCGCTGCCAGCAACGAGCTGTTCTCGGCCGCATAAGCGCGCAACAGCTTGATGGCTTTCGTCATCTGGTTCTCGATGGTTTTCTCGGAAAGGCTGAGTTTTTCGGCTATCTCACGGTATTTCATTCCCTGAAGCTTGGCCATCAGGAAGATGTCCTTGCACTTGGGAGGCAAGGTGGCAAGCGCCGATTCCAGCAGTTCCTCGGGCGTAGGGGGCTGATGCCCTGCTTCCGGGCTGTCGTCCGTCACGTCACCGGCCAGAAAGGGATAATCCTCGATGGAGACCACGTCTTCCTTGCGTTTCCGCAGGAAAGAGATGCAACTGTTTTTCACGGAAGTGGTCACGTAGGCCGTGAATTCTGCTTCGGGCATGGAGTCGAGACCCTTGTTCCAGATGCTGATGAACAGTTCCTGAACAATATCTTCCGAGTCGTCCCGGTCAGAAACATATCCGTAGGCTATGTTGCACAGCCTGGAATAATGTTTCTGAAACCTGGATTTGAATATTTCCTTTCTATCGGCTCTCATATATCATTGCGCTCGTATCAATTACCGTATGATCAGAACTTCAGGCTGACACCTGCCGTCACGAATCCCTTATGACCCAATCCGGCTTCGAGGAATCCGCCGATGCGGTTGTTTCCTACTCGTAAAGCGATCGGATTGACCTGATAAGCAAACGATGTGGACAGATCGGCTTTCTTGGCCGCTTTCTTTCCGGCATCGGTAAGACCCGTTTCGGTGTGACGGTTCAGCTTGACACCTGCCGAAGCGCCGCCGTACAGTTCTATCAGCCCGTGCTTGTAGTAGGTAAATTCGGCTGTGGGCAGCACCAGGAGGTTCAGGTCTTTTTCCTTCAGCGAGGACGACTTGTCGCCGGCCAGCATCAGCTTATCACTTCCCATCGAGAAGCCCAAGTCGGCACCTACCCGGAAGCGGTTGAGCGAATAGCGGTATCCCAGTCCGTACACCATGCTGAAACGTTCGTCGGTACGTTTGGTTCCCAGCAAGGCATCGCTCAGTCCCATGCCGAGCACATCGACAGTTCCCTGTGTCAGTCCGTCGCTCACCGACAACCTGATCTCGTGCTTATTCTCCGACTTCATGAAGCCTTTGCCGCTTTCCTGTCCTTTTACCATGTTCACACTTGCCAATACACACAAAGATAATGCAATAAATTTAATTTTCATAACTTCTTGTTTTTTTAATGGTTGAATACTCCATCAAGTTCTTTCGTTTCAGTTCCGATAATGCGTTCTCTCTCTAAATATTGTTTTTTCATGCAACGAAACGACCGAAATACTTGCTTGTTTTTTTTGTTCGCTGTTACATCACTTGGCCAGGTGATTTCGACTTAATAACGCAGGCTTTTCGGGAAACCCCTATGCCTTCCCGCATTTTTTCCGAAAAAAAATTTCCGCACGGACTTCCTTTCCGCTTACTTTTCTTCACTTATTTAAGTTTCGCAAGTGCTCAACTTATTAGTTGACAAGGATTCAGTTAACAAGTCTACTAGGCTGGAACGCCCTGTTTGATAAAGTGCCCTTGAAACGGCTCGTTACAAACGCCTTGTCAACTCGTCAACTTGTTGCTTGTCAACTGCAACTTGAGCTTGCGAAAGTTGAGTTCACTTATACTACGTATAAACGCAACATTTCATCACCTTCAGATAAGATAAGATCCGGTCTGACACGGTCAAAAGCCGAAAACTTCATTTTCTTTTTGCCTCTGCGCTCACCTTTCTTTATCTTTAGAATAGGATGCGTCTCAGCAAAAAAATCAAGTAAGCTTACTTTTTTGCATTCGACTTTCACTATCTTTGTGCCGTCAACAAGGTTGGCACGACTCATCGAAGACGACGCAAATCGAGGCAGAACTTTCCATAAAGTGCAGGTAAGCATAGCAAATTGTCTGTATCTCCGGGGAAATCTGAAGCAAACCGAGAGCTTAGCCAACCTTCTGAAAAGGAATATAAACTCCAACTTTGTACAAGCGAACTTAAACAAACATACTGGTGAATATGAAACAACTCTATATTCTGCTGATATCCATCCTGGTGGTTTCGTGCAAACCCGGAAACGGATCGAAAAAGGGAAGCGACGCCCAAAAGCCCATCATCACCGTCACCATCGAACCGCTGCGCTATTTCACCGAGGCCATTGCGGGCGACGAATACACCGTAGTCAGCATGGTGCCCAAAGGCAGCAGCCCGGAAACCTACGACCCCACCCCCCAGCAATTGGTCGAACTGTCGAAAAGCAAAGCCTACTTCCGCATCGGACACATCGGCTTCGAGCGGGCCTGGGCCGACCGCCTGTCGGACAATGCCCCGCACCTGCAGTTCTTCAACCTTTCGCGAGGGGTCGAACTGATTTTCGACACGACGCACGCACACGCCCCCCACACCGCCGCCGAAAGCAACTATCAGGAAGAGGAAAGCCACAGCGCCGATGCCGGCAACGACGGACAGCCCCGCATCGGAGTGGAACCGCACATCTGGAATTCGACCGTCAATGCCCAAATCATTGCAGGCAACATTCTGAATGCCCTCTGCCAGATGAACAAAGCGAACGAAGACATCTACCTGGAACGATACAACACGCTGTGCCGCAAGCTGGAACGCACGGACAGCCTGATATGCAACATGCTGTCGGCTCCGAATGCCGACCGTGCCTTCATGATCTACCACCCGGCACTGTCGTACTTTGCCCGCGACTACGACCTGTATCAGATTCCCATCGAAGCCGGCGGCAAAGAACCTTCGCCCGCCCACCTGAAAGAGTTGATAGACACGTGCAAGGAAGAAAAAGTGCACGTCATCTTCGTTCAGCCCGAATTCGACCGCCGCAATGCCGACCTGATAGCCGAACAGACGGGAGCCACCGTAGTATCCATCAATCCGCTGTCGTACGACTGGGAAGCCGAAATGCTGAAAGTGGCACGGGCACTGAGCGGAGAAAAACAAAACCAGGAATAAGCCCCTGATGCATCCAGACAACCCAATCACCCAACGAATCAGCCCGCCATGCCACAGCCCATCATCGAAATCAGAAACCTTAGCGCCGGATACGACGGACGCACCGTGCTGCACGACGTCAATCTGACCGTATATGAACGCGACTTTCTGGGCATCATCGGCCCCAACGGCGGAGGCAAGACTACGCTGATCAAGTGCATCCTCGGCCTGCTGCAACCCATGCGAGGCGAGATCATCTTCACGCCCTCGCCGGCCACCCGCGCGAAACAGCCGGCCGAAAAGCAGGCGACGGGCAAAATCACCATGGGCTACCTGCCCCAGTACAGCAGCATTGACCGCAAATTCCCCATCACCGTCGAGGAGGTGATACTCTCGGGACTCAGCAGCAAGAAGTCGCTGACTTCGCGCTTCACCGCCCGACACCGCGAACTGGCCCGCCAGGTCGTAGCCCGCATGGGACTGGAGGGGCTCGAACAGCGCCCCATCGGAGCACTGAGCGGAGGCCAGCTGCAACGCGCCCTGCTTGGCCGGGCCATCATTTCCGACCCCGAAGTCGTGATACTCGACGAACCCAGCACCTACATCGACAAGCGGTTCGAAGCACGCCTCTACCAGCTGTTGGCCGAAATCAACCGCGACTGCGCCATCATCTTAGTCAGCCACGACATCGGCACCATTCTGCAACAGGTCAAGTCCGTAGCCTGCGTCAACGAAACGTTGGACTACCACCCCTCGACCGAATGCGTCACGGGCGAATGGCTCGAGAAGAACTTCAACTGTCCGATAGAGCTGTTGGGACACGGCTCACTGCCCCATCGCATCCTGGGGAACCACAAACACACAGATCACTGTTGCTCAGACGATTAGGCCTTACAATCCGAACCTCATTCAAACGGCATTTGTACGCCCCTTGAGAGACACTTGCACGGCTCGCGAGCAACACTTGCACGGCTCACGAGCAACACTTGCACGGCTCACGGCAGTCTCCGCGCTGACTCCTCCATCCCTTAACCTATACTAATAATGAAGCTTATTGTCACCAATTTAGAACAGAAATCATTATCTTTGCCGCCACGCCGTATGCACGGCTCTGCCGCGGCATCGGCAAAACGATGAAATATAAATAATAAAAACAGAATAACCTCATCCGAATGAAACAGTACAAAACCGTAAACAACATTGTGGGTTGGATTACCTTCCTCATTGCGGCGACCGTTTACTGCATGACCATCGAGCCTACAGCAAGCTTCTGGGACTGCCCCGAGTTCATCACCACCGGCTATAAGCTGGAAGTCGGTCACCCGCCCGGCGCACCCTTCTTCATGCTGACGGCCAACCTGTTCTCGCAATTTGCTTCCGACCCCTCGGAAGTTGCCAAAATGGTCAACTACATGAGTGCGCTGATGAGCGGTGCCTGTATCCTGTTCCTGTTCTGGACCATCACGCACCTGGTACGCAAACTCGTTGTCAAAGACCCCGAACACATCACCCGCGGACAGATTGTGACCATCATGGGCAGCGGAATGGTAGGCGCACTGGCCTATACGTTCAGCGATACCTTCTGGTTCTCGGCTGTCGAAGGCGAAGTATATGCTTTCTCCTCTCTGTTCACAGCCATCGTATTCTGGCTGATACTGAAGTGGGAAGACGTGGCCGACCAGCCTCACAGCGACCGCTGGCTCATCCTGATCGCCTATCTGACGGGCCTCAGCATCGGTGTCCACCTGCTCAACCTGCTCTGTCTGCCTGCCATCGTGCTGGTGTACTACTATAAGAAAGTGCCCCATGCCAACGCCAAAGGTTCGCTGCTGGCGCTCATAGGCTCTATGGTGCTGGTAGCCGTGGTGCTCTACGGCATCGTGCCGGGCATCGTGAAAGTGGGCGGATGGTTCGAGCTGCTGTTCGTCAACACACTGGGCATGTCGTTCAACACGGGCGTCATCGTCTATATCATCCTCTTGGCAGCCTGCCTCATCTGGGGCGTGTACGAAAGCTACACCGAAAAGAGCAAGATGCGCATGGCCCTGTCGTTCGTGCTCACCATTGCCATGCTGGGTATTCCCTTCTACGGCCACGGTGCCAGCTCGGTCATCATCGGCATCATCGTCATTGCCCTGCTGTGGCTCTACCTCAACCCGAAAATGCAGGCACGCATGAAGGAAAAATACCGCGTCAGCGCCCGCACGCTGAACACGGCCATGCTGTGCACCATGATGATGGTCATCGGCTACTCGTCGTATGCCCTCATCGTCATCCGCTCTACAGCCAACACACCGATGGACCAGAACTCGCCGGAAGACATCTTCACGCTGGGCGAATATCTGGGACGTGAGCAGTACGGCACGCGTCCGCTGTTCTACGGTCCGGCCTACTCGTCCAAAGTAGCGCTCGACGTAAAGGACGGATACTGCCAGCCGCGCATCTCGTACAGCGGCACCAAGTTCATCCGCAAGGAAAAAGCCACCCCCGACGAGAAAGACAGCTACGTTGAAATACCCGGACGCATCGAGTACGAGTATGCACAGAACATGCTCTTCCCGCGTATGTACAGCAGCCTGCACACCCAGCAATACGAAAGCTGGCAGGACATTCAGGGCTACGAAGTGCCCTACGACCAGTGCGGCGAAATGATTATGGTGAAGATGCCGACCCAATGGGAAAACATCAAGTTCTTCTTCTCCTACCAGCTCAACTGGATGTACTGGCGCTACTTCATGTGGAACTTCGTAGGCCGTCAGAACGACCTGCAAGGCTCCGGCGAGATAGAGCACGGCAACTGGATTACGGGCTTCGACTTCATCGACAACATGCTGGTGGGCAACCAGCAACTGCTGCCCACCGAACTGAAAGAGAACAAGGGCCACAACGTGTTCTACGGCCTGCCCCTGTTGCTCGGCCTCATCGGTCTGTTGTGGCAAGCCTACCGCGGACAGAAGGGCATCCAGCAGTTCTGGGTCGTATTCTTCCTGTTCTTCATGACGGGTATCGCCATCGTACTCTACCTGAACCAGACCCCGAGCCAGCCGCGCGAACGCGACTATGCCTACGCCGGCTCGTTCTACGCATTTGCCATCTGGATAGGTATGGGCGTGGCCGGACTGACACAGGCGGTCAACAAGTGGACAAGCAAACGAGCCCACCAGGCAAGCCCTGAGGAAAACGAGCCCGCCGCCCTTACGCCCTCGCTGGTTTCTGCCCTCATCATCTCCATCGTCTGCCTGCTTGTGCCCATCCAGATGGCCAGCCAGACCTGGGACGACCACGACCGCAGCGACCGCTACATGGCGCGCGACTTCGGCCAGAACTATCTGATGTCGCTTCAGGAATCGGGCAACCCCATCATCTATACCAACGGCGACAACGACACCTTCCCCCTGTGGTACAACCAGGAAACCGAAGGATGCCGCACCGATGCACGTACCTGCAACCTCTCGTACCTGCAGACCGACTGGTACATCGACCAGATGAAACGTCCGGCCTACGACAGCCCGTCGCTGCCCATCACCTGGGAACGCATGGAGTACGTCGAAGGAACCAACGAATACGTCCCCGTCCGTCCCGAATACAAAAAGAGCCTCGATGCCCTGTACGCCGAAGCCAAAAAGCAGGCCCTCAACGGCAACAACGAAGCCCTGATCAACGTACAGAAGGAGTTCGGCGACAATCCCTACGAGCTGAAGAACATCCTGAAGTACTGGGTACGCGGCAAAAACGAAGAACTGAAAGTCATCCCGACCGACAGTATCGTCATCAAGGTGGACAAGGAAGCCGTACGCCGCAGCGGCATGCTGATACCGGGCGACTCCATCCCCGACTACATGCACATCTCGCTGAAAGGCAAACGAGCCCTGTACAAGAGCGAACTGATGATGCTCGAAATGCTGTCCGAGGCCAACTGGGAACGACCCATCTACATCGCCATCAGCGTGGGTGAGGACAACCAGCTCGGCATGGCCAACCATTTCGTTCAGGAAGGCCTGGCCTACCGCTTCACGCCGTTCGACAACACCAAGACCGGAGTCAGCATCGACAGCGAGAAGATGTACGACAACCTGATGAACAAGTTCAAGTTCGGCGGCATCGACAAGCCCGGCATCTACATCGACGAGAACGCCATGCGCATGTGTTACACGCACCGCCGCCTCTTCTCGCAACTGGGCAACCAGCTCATCAAGGAAGGCAAAAACGACAAGGCCAAAGCCGTGCTCGACTATGGCGAAAAGATGATACCTGCCAGCAACGTGCCATACGACTTCCAGAACGGAGCCGTACAGATAGCCGAAGCCTACTACAAACTGGGCGAGACCGCCAAAGCCGACGCCATCATGAAACAGCTGGCCGACAAGTCGGTGGAATACATGACATGGTACATGAGCATGAGCGACACCCGCTTCATGTATGCCAGCCGTGAGTACGAATACCATTGGGCGATACTGGACCGCGAAGTGAAAATCATGAAGCAGTATCAGTCACAATTAGCCGGCGTCTATGAGCCGAAAGTGGAAGAACTATACAACATGTATGTAGATCGAATGAAATAAAGACAGCATGTTTATAGAACAACCCCCCAAGCTGTTCCGCAAGCTATACCCCAGTGCCCTGTGGCGTATGAATCCGGAGGAAAAGGCCGTCTATCTGACTTTCGATGACGGCCCCATCCCCGAAGTCACCCCCTGGGTGCTCGACTTGCTGGACCAGCATCAGGTCAAAGCCACTTTCTTCATGGTAGGCGACAACGTGCGCAAGTATCCCGACATCTTCCGCATGGTGGTGGAGCGTGGTCACCGCATCGGCAACCACACCTTCAACCACATCCGCGGATTCAGCCGGAAATACTTCACCTCGTACAGCTATTTGGAGAACACGGAAGAGGCATACGACTTCATGTGCTCCATCTGCGACCCGGACATCACCACAAAAGCCCTGCGCCCGCTCCTGTTCCGCCCGCCACACGGCCATATGGGCTGGGCACAGTACATGGTGCTGAAAAGCAAGTACAAGATTGTGATGTGGGACCTCGTCACCCGCGACTACAGCAAGAAGCTTCGCGGCCCCCAGGTGCTGGCCAACGTCATGCGCTACGCCCGCAACGGTTCCATCATCACTTTCCACGACTCCCTCAAGTCCTGGGACAACGGCAACCTGCAGTATGCCCTGCCCCGCGCCCTCAATTTTCTGAAGGAAGAGGGGTATGAATTCAAATTGCTTTGAGCCGAAGTTTTTTCCTCAGTCCACAGATTCCGGTTCGGTGCCTTTTCCATTGCCCCCGTGGGGAATCGGGAACATGACAATAAGACATCCGAATCGCCCGCATAACGCATCGGAATTGCTTGTAAAACCCGCCGGGATTGTTAGTCAAACCCGGCGGGTTTTCCTGTAAAATGCGGGGAGTTTACTCGTGAAACCCGAGGGGTTTGCCCATAAAAGCTGGGGCGTTTGTTTACAGGCGCTACGCACATTCCGGACCAAAATAAAGTTTTCCTATTCCTCTGCATCGCCATGCTGAGTGCATCCTGTCTCTGTGCAAAAAAAATTCCTACCGACACGTTGCTGATGAACTTCTACCAACGGGCAGCCGCCCTGATGGGCGAAGGACATTACGAAGAGGCACAACGCAGCTTCGACAGCGGCACATGAACCATTCTACCATCTAACTACTACAACAAAGCGCTTGACGCCGCCCTGCAATACAAAGACGAAAGCTGGATTTCCCATATATAATGTATCGGTGCTGTACTTCAACATCCGCCAACTGAGCGAAGCCGAGAAGTACAACGAACTGGCCATCGAACACGTCAACAAGACCGATGACGTCTTCGTCAACTTCTCGGCATGGCAACTCGGAGCCGGCATCAAAGCCAGAAACGTGGCCGAGTTGGTGTGCAAAGGGAAGACACTTTTCTGAAAACAGAAAGAGGATGTGTCAAAACTAAGTTTATAGTATCTGACTCCCCTCCTTCCCGAAGGAGGAGAGTTTCAGATACTTTTGTTTTGGCACACCCTCGTTCCATCCAAGCAAGCACAAGGCCGCCTGTGCTTTTACTTTATTTCGACCTTCAGCGGATTGCGCAACCGCTGGGCAAAGTCGGCCATATACCGGTTCCAGGCTTCGGGCGTCTTGATGTCGGCCTTGTCCCAGGCGAAACCCCAATAATAGACATACTCCGAACCGGGCTCGTAGTCGCTCACAGCCAATACATGTCCATCGGCATTGTTACGCATCTTCTTTTCCTCTGGCGAGAAAAGCACGGTCTTCATCTCCTTGACGTCGGCAGGGAAAGCCGCACCCATCAGTATCTTGCCGTTGTCCGGTCCGGTGGTAGGATCAACGTAAGTCATGTAGCCGCCCTCGACCGAAGTGGTCACGGCTCCGTCGGGCTCGTGAAGCACAATGCCGGTAACGACGGGCATCGTCTCCTTCAGGTTGGTATATGAAACAGCCGTGCGGTTGAGGTGCGAACCTGCATCGAGCGTGATGACACGGGTTTCGACTACGGTCGTGTCGCCCTTCACGGTCAGCGGGTTGAATTCCAGTTTCACGGTGAAACGCAGCGGGCCGTTGTCCAGCACCTCGCCCGTCTTGTAGCACCAGGGATAGAGGATGGTATCGTTCACCATCAGCGCAGCCACTCCGGCACCCAGCGTGGGGCCTACGGCGTAGCAGTCCATACCGTAGCCGTGGTCTATGTGGTAAGTGAAAGTCTTCACCAACTCGTCGGCGGCCTTCGGGTCGGTCTTGCGCAATTCGTTCACCTTCTTCCACGATTCGGGATTCAGTTCGCCGGCGTAGAGGTCTTCCAGAATGGGGTCGGTGGTGTTGTACTTCGTGAAGAGGTCGTAGCCGAAGCCTTTTTCGCCGCGTGCCTGCAAGGCGGGACCGTAGGCGCGGAAGGCAACAAGGTCGTTCTCCCAGGCCATGTCGTCGGCACGTTCGGGATACTGCCGTCCGCAAGCCTTCACATCCACTTCGACGGGTGTGCCGGGCTCGATGGTATAGACGGCCGTTGCACTCGAGGCCACTGTGACGGGGAAGATGAGTTTATCGTCGTAGGTTATCTGATAGGGTATTTGTTCTCCGTCCTTGTCCAGTACGACTATTTGGGCAGTATCGGCCAGTTTCAGCAGGTCGGAAACTTCGCTCATGGACACTTCCACCATTTCGCCCGTACGTTCGGTGGCTAAGGGATTGGTCACGGTGACGGTCAGCGTGCTCTTGCTGTCGGCACATGCCAGGCAGAAGAATGCCGACATACATAGTAGGAACAGTTTTTTCATATGCTATGTCTTTTTTTGTTTGGTTAACAGACGGGTGCGGACGGCAGTTCAACGCTCCGGCCGTGCCGCGGCACCCAAAAGAAAGAGGATGCACCCTGTGCGGGGCACACCCTCTGTTGTTTATTGTCTCCTTGTTTATTTAGGCTGCTTTCCGATGTAAGCCAGAATACCTCCATCTACATAAAGGATGTGACCGTTGACTGCATTCGAAGCTTCGGAAGCCAGGAATACGGCGGGACCGGTCAGTTCCTGCGGGT
>ULTX01006561.1_pt1 | contig 30197 bp, 26 predicted proteins | sample 1958041 | NCBI WGS metagenome assembly ULTX01 (sample SAMEA4835747, study PRJEB28245) | human gut metagenome | biome: gut microbiome; material: fecal sample | place: Denmark | collected 2008
TATAACATTATTCTTGAATCAATTCAAAACAGTTTCTAAGTATCAAGTGAATTTTTATGTGTTAGCCAACATATACACTTATTGTGAGCTGACAAACGGAAACATCATGCCTGTAAAGGAGACAGAAATGGACGGGGCTTTTATTTTCAAGGTTTTGCCATCAGCTAATGACTCTATTCGCATTCTGTTTGAGAACCATACGAATCTGGATGTTCAACCCGTTTTCTTGCCAAGTGTAGGTACAGATGAATTGTATATGGCGCATCCGTTTGCCCGTTCCGGTTGGAGTGGTGAGGCCGATTATATGAGAAACTGTGCTCGTTTAAAAGGTGGAGAAGCGATGTTGTTCACCATCCCTATCTCATGGGACATAAACCGAATTACAGATAAGAACTATAAAAAGCGATTCATGTCTGGAAAATTGTTGCCAGGAAAATATAAAATAGGCCTACAATTGGCAATCTATATGGATACGGAATTTGAAGTAAAATGATAGAATATGAAAAATAAAATCTTTTTGTCTGTAATTTGCTTGCTGGCCGTTCTTTCGCTACAAGCGCAAACCAACGAACGCTATATTGAAGTGACGGGCACATCGGAAATAGAAATCGTACCCGACAAAATTCATTATCTGATTGAAATCCGAGAATACTTCAAGGAAGAGTTTGACGGGAAGTCGAAACCCGAAGAATATCGCACCAAAGTACCTTTATCAGAGATAGAACAAGGACTGAGAGAAGCCCTTGCCAACGCAGACATTCCACAAAATGCTATTCGCACGCAAGAAATCGGTGACTATTGGCGGCAACAAGGGCAGGACTTCTTGGTTTCCAAGAAATTTGACATTACATTGACCGACTTCAATCAGATAAACGGAATCGTCAAGCGCATCGATACGAAAGGTATCAATTCCATGCGCATCGGCGAACTGGAAAACAAAGATATGTTTGCATACCACCAAATGGGAAAGATTGAGGCATTGAAAGCTGCCCAAAGGAAAGCGACCTATTTGGTAGAGGCATTGGGTAAGAAATTGGGTGATGTGATACGTATTGTGGAGGAAAGGAACAGTAATATTTTCCCGTTTGCGCAAAGCAATGTCTTGTCATCCGATGCTGCCTCATTCGACAACTTCCGCACCATCAAGAAGAGCTATTCCATGCAAGTACGTTTTGAAATCATAGATTAAATGTAAGGCGGACGAAAGAAAAATGCCATATTCTTCTTTTCGTCCGCTTTATTTGTGTACATTTGCATCGAATAAGAGTTGTTTGACGGAAATACACCGCAAATCGCAGAATTTGCGACCGTTGCCAAGTCATTACCTCACCCTTTGAGAAAAGCTCATAAATAGCTTATTTCTAATCCATTCCTATTTTAATATCGGATTTTTTCATAAAAAACAGGCGGTTGTCCTGATTTTATTTCCAAAAAGCCCTTTCCTTTTGTAAGGCAATCCACACACTCTTTTCATTTTTAGTCTGTACGCATAGCCCTGTTCTAACATATTAGATTCTCCTTGTGACAAGTATATCAAGAATGTATAGCATAATACATAAACAGAAGCCCCAGAGAAAAACGAGCATTTGACTGCCCGAAAAAATTGTTTTTTGCATCTTTGAAATAAAAGCATTGGTAGGTTTAATCTGCGACCAGATAAAATTTCGTGATTCGTTTGATTATTTCATAGTTATTGTTTACATTTGTAGCAGCAAGCAAGGTGAAAGCGTTTGCGGCTTGCTATTTTGCGGGAAAAATATTGTGAGAAGCGTCATGCTTCATTCTTGTTCTTGAAAACCTAGGAAATTTTCAAAACGTACAAGGATGGACGTTGGCGGTTCCCACGCTGTTTTCAGCGTGGGTCTGCTGTCTATTACCATTGTACGTTGGGTTTTCCTAGGACCTTCAAGAACGTGGAAATAGCACGCAGTTCCACGCTTCTTTTTTGTTAACTTTTAAATCTTCGGGGGACTGGAGGAAATAGGAGGTTCTTATTATGAGTCAGGAATGTATTGAATACCGAGTTTCTAAACAGAAAAGAATAGTCGGTTTATGGTTTAAAGGATTGCTCTTATTTTGTTTGTTCTTTGTGCCGTTAATATGTTATTCGCAAGTTCATGTGAGAGGATATTATCGCAAAGATGGCACTTATGTACGTCCTCACGTGCGTTCTAATCCAGATGGTAATCCTTATAATAATTGGAGTTTCCCAGGTAATGTGAATCCATATACAGGGAAACAGGCAACGGGTAATCCTGATACTTATTTGAAGAATTATTATAAAGATAGAAGTGCTTCTTCTTCTGATGATTCGTATATGTACAATTATAGTCCTTATGAAAGTAATCAAAGATATGTTGCAGTGAATGTGTTGAATGTAAGGAAAGCACCTACTACTAATAGCGCTATCATCAATAAGTTGAATTATGCAGATGTCGTAACAATAAAAAATGTGGATAAAGGTTGGGCTTATATTGAATGGATAACTATTGAGCCTTATACTTTATTGTTAACGAGAATGAATGGATATGTTAGTGTAAAATATTTAAAATGACATTTATGAAAAGATTATTGTTCTTATTGGTGCTTTTATCTGTAGGGATAATTAAAACGGAGGCTCAAGTAAACCGCTTTGATGTTCCTGCTCAATCAACATATGTGGATCAATACGTTCCTTTATCTTATGGTGAGATGATGCTAATAGCTATGGGCCAAGCGGCACAAGAAGCTCAACTAAAAGAGCAATTTGAGCAAAATGTTGAACGGGCATATAATTATCTGGAGATGGATAATAACTATTGGTTTATATATTATGCAACTCAGGCTTTAAAAACAGGATATTATAATTCTACATTATATTATAATTTAGGTATTGCGTATTATTTGGAAGGAGAAAAAAGGAAAGCCCGCAAGTTCCTTAAAAGAGCAAAACGGAAAGTTATAAAGCAGGTGTTGTTTTAAGTCGGATGAAGAAGAAAGGCGTTATAGACAAGTCCTATCTTGAGTATTGATTTAAGTGGAATCTGTTTATTTTTTAAGGATATGTTTAATATAGTGTTATTTAATTCCTGTAAAGTGCAAACTATGAGATTTATAGTATTATTATTTCTTGTATTATGTCCTTTATCTTTCTCTGCTCAGGATATGTTTGATGAGAGTCAGCGGGTGTTAGATAAGATAAATGATTCGTTAGTGGAAGCAGTTTCTTCATTCTTATATTATCCTGACAATAATGAGAATACATTGAAGGTGTATAATCGAATAAAAGATATAAGTCTTTTGTATAAAGATTTACAAGAGAATCGTTATGAGGTGTTGGATAAATGGGATAATTATAAGACTCGAAAATATTACCAAGACATCGATAAGATGCAGCCTATTGCAGATGTGTTTGAAGAGTTGTTAAGGACAATAGCAGGGCGTAATTCTATGGGGATAGAAGGACCGAGGATGGAAATAGTGTTAGAACCTTTATTGAATATTGCAGGCTGGAAGAAGCGAAATTTGAATGTTTTTTGTGAGAATGCATATTTTTGTGAATATGAATATAAAGGCTTTAAGATGATGTTTATAAGAAATACTTTGCCTATGAGTGATTATAATACTCTATCAGTGTCGTTTACTTATGAGGGAAGGTTTGCAGAGGGAGGAACTTATGCTGTTGGTGGTAATTTATATAGGATGATTCAGTTTAAAGATGATAAAAATCCGGCATATTATAATGTAATAAAGGCAGAGTCGAAATTGTTTCGATAATAGCGATGATGATAACTTTGTATTGTTTCAGCCGATAATCAAGATTCCGTTAAGGCGTGTGGTTTGGAATGTGGTTGACATAATAGTGGCTATAATATTGATTATTCTGTTTTTGAATGAGTATAAGAGAAAAAAACGATGACTTATGGATGAAGTAACATTACAAACAAGACTTCAGCAGGCAGAAAATTGCATTAAATTTTTGAATGAGAATCTGGATGCATGGCGATATTTGCGGAAATTAAGCGATCCTTTTTTGAGGATTCACGATAATGGTATGACTTATTGTTTTCCTGCTTTTCCGATAACTTTGGTTTCCAATGCAGACTTATTACAGCAATATCAGGACTACAAAGCGGGGTATTATATTAATTTAACGAAACGTTCTGAATACTGGTTGCCTATAAGTGCGGATTTTGGGTTAGAAGAAGCATATATTGATTTGACTTCTCCAGAACTTCCCATACTGGTGGCTGACTGGAAATATGGATGTGAATATGTCGTAAAGACGGCTTGCCCTTCTCTTTTGAAGTTTATAGAAAAAGATTATCCTCGTTTACAAAAAGAGGAAAAAGAGAAAGATATCTCTGATGCTGATACACAAAATCAGACTGTGTCGATAGCTAACCGTATGGACGATGAGAGGCAGATAAGGCTTGTTGAGATTTATAGAATTCAACAATATATAAATAGGATTCAACAATGTATGAAATGTAGGAATTGTTACGATTTTATCGAATGTGAGCATTATGAGAAAACGAACACTGAATGTGAGTATTATGAGTTTCCTATAAACAATTCAAAGTGGTCGTTTATACGTCTTTTTTCGTTCAAAGGAAGAATAGGAAGAGCGGAAATGTGGTTGTCCTATTTGGGGTGTTTTATTAGTGCAATATTGGTAAACATTTACTTTGTAGAAAATGCTATTTCTACTTCTCTGATATATCTGATTAACGGGCTTTTGCTTTGGATATTCTGTGCCCAATATATAAAACGTCTCCATGACTTGGATAGACCTGAGACGGATATTTTTTTATTGATTTTAGGCCATTGGATACCTTTTTTGCATGGTGGTGAGTGAAAGGTATAGATGAAGTTAATAAGCATGGAACATCTCCGAACAAGAGTTTTGAGGAGCAGGTATATAAGTCGGATGATGAATATAAAATATATAGGTATTAATCATCGAATGAAAAAGAGGAAAGTGTCACCGAAATAGGCACCTTGTGGTGTGGGGAATTTTTGCTTGATGTCGTCCGATAACAAAGAAAGCCAGCCGAAAACGATGTTTTTGCTGGCTTTTGTACGTTTTTGCCTTGATGTTTGTGCGCCTGATAGGACTCGAACCTACACGTCTCACGACACCAGATCCTAAGTCTGGCGCGGCTACCAATTACGCCACAGGCGCTTATCCATGTTTTGTGGATTGCGGGTGCAAAGATAAGGCTTATTTTCGAGATTGCAAAATATTAATCCAAATTCTTCAACACCTTGCATGCTGTTTCTATCATCGTGTCTTTTCCGCGTGCGATGTCTTCGCTGGTCATATCCACCTTGATGTCTGGGTCTATGCCAAATTCCAACTGGTTCATTGCGGGGTCGAGCATCGGGCTGGCAGAGAAACGGATAGACCAGCCGCAGGGAATTTCGGACGAGAACGGAAGGCCTGAGCCTCCTCCCGTCTTGTCGCCCACGAGGGTGACGTTCGGAAATTGGTTCATGCTGTTCACAAAGTCGTTTGTGGCGCTATACGAGCGGCGGTTGGTGAGCACCACGGCTTTCTTTTGCCAGCGGATGCCGTTCGAAGGGTCGATGTACACGGGTTTGGGTTCGGAGAAATCGTTGTGTTCCGGTCCGGTCTTGTGATACATATAGCCCACCAATACCCGTTCGTTGGTGAAGCGTGCCGCTAGCTTTTGGGCAGTGGTGAGGTTTCCTCCCCCATTATCCCGCACATCGATAATCAGACCGTCGCATACGGCAAGGGCGTTCAGGGTTTGGTCTAAGTTTCCGTCTCCGATACCGCTTGAGAAGCTCCCGCAATAGATGTATCCGATGTTGTTTTCTAAGATGGAGTAGGTCAGTCCCGATGAGTTCACATAGTCTTTCCCTAAGTAGATGCTTTGGATGCTGTCGCTGAAATTATGAGGGAAGGCGTCGAACCACGCACGGTATTGCGAGGTGCCGATGGAACTGGAGAGGTTCACATGTCCGTCCCTTAGTTCGTTCACCATATCCGAGAGCACTTCGTAGAGGTTCTCCCACGTCATATCGGGCGTGATGCGTTGGGCGTAGCGGGTGTGCACTTCGTCCCAGTCCAGCCCGTATTCCTCGTGTTTATAGTCGAGGAAGCAATATTGTTCGTCTATGATTTTCCATAACGATTCGAAGTTGGCTTCGGGCGAATTGCCCGCTATGTCTTCACGGATGCACGAGCCGAAGAGGAGACTTGCGAAGCAGATGGTTATTATTTTAATGAAGAATGAATGTTGTTTCATAAGCTGTTTATTTGGAGTTAAACGCAGATTAACGCAGATTTTCGCAGATAATGATTTAAATATTTATCTGCACTGAATGGATAATCTGCGCTAATCTGCGGAAATCTGCGTTTTAATATATAATTACACATATATGCATCAGAATGGGGTGTTTTTATGTGGCATACCGGCACGGCTCTTTCCGTGTATCAGGTAGAGATGCCGCACGATGCCTATCATGAAGTCGTGCGAATAGGTATGGCTTTTCAGGTGGTTCACCTTGGCTTGCTGGAGGTCGCAGATGTAGCCTACGCGCATCACTGTATTCCGAATGGGGAAGTCGAGGGTGAGCAGTTGGCGGAGCGAAGGATTGTTGTGCAGGGAGGTGAACGCCACGTTCCGTCCTCCGTTGCCTAAGGAGAATATCTCGTAATACGATTCGCTGAACTCGGGCGAGAACATTGCGCCCAGCAGGGGCAAGTTTGCTTGATAGCGCAGGGTCATCGGGTAGTTCTTGAGGCGGAATTTCCAGATGAGCATTCCCGATGCTCCCAGTCCTCCATAGGCTTTCGCTTGGGCTGGATTGTTCGAGTTGCGCCGGTTGTACACCACGCCTACATTCAGGTCGAGCATCGGACCGAAGAGGATTTTCAGCCCTTCGGCGGGACGGAACTGGTAATGCAGGGCATAGCTCCAGTTCACCAGTCCGCCGTAAGTATGGTTGGTTTGCGAGATGTTCTCGGTGTACGAAGCGTGTAGCTGGAGCAGGTTTTGTGCCGAGACGTTCCCGTCCATCAGGCGGGTCATCCGCATCGTCTCGTAAGCGAAGCGCACTTCAGGACCTTGGTATTCCAAGGGCGAAAGATAGGTCTCGAACGTATTGTTGTGTCCTGCCCCTATCATCGCCGAGCGCATCACGTAACGGGTTGCCCGCAAGGAGTCTTGCGCTTGGATACGGGTCGGAAGGCAGGTTAAGACTATCAGAATAAGAACACAGAGGCGCAGAGGCACAGAGGCTTTATTTTTTATTCTCTGTGTCTTTGTGTCTCTGTGTTCGATATAAATCAATGTTTTCATTCTTCTTCGTTATCGAATAGGTTCATTTGTCCGTTTTCGTCTTCAGGCGTTCCGTTATCCTCTGTGTCGGGAGCTTCTTCAGGTTCTGGCATGCGGGTAGGTTCCAGTTCGTTGATTTCCGCCACGGTATAGGTGGTGAGTCGTTTGCCTTTCGCCTTGTAGCTCTTTACGCCCACGAAGTCGGATGCTTCTACGATGAGGGCTTCACGGAACGCGTCGTGCCCGCCGAATACCACCTGGATGCGTGGATAGGCTTCCGATGTAAGCAGTACGGGACGGCTCGCCTTGTTCTCGCCCAAGTAATTCTGGTGTTTGGAAGTGGTCTCGAAGCAGAAGCGTTTCAGGTACGGGTAGTTCTGCTGGTCGGCATCATAAAGCACGGCGGTCCATACCTGTTCAGGGTCGAACTTGCCGATGAAGCGGATGTCGGGGTCGTAATGGTTGTTCAGGTCGAAGTCGGAAGTGTAGAAGTCGCCGTCCGTATGTACGATGAGGATGCGGTCTTCGCTTTGGAATTCGCCCAAATATTCGCCCCGCCCGTCGTAGTTCAGGCGCAGCACGTCATGGTCGAACCACACTTTGCGTCCGCCCAAAGTGGAGCCTCCGCGTTGCTTCAGCCCTATCTTGTGCACCTCGTACTTGGTGAGCAGGTTGCCCATCGACTGGCGTCCCTTGATGCCGATGCCGCTGAAGTCGCGTTCGAACACTAACTTCTTGATGCGCGGGTTGGGGCGCAGGGTTACTTTTACGGTTTCCGCCTCGCCGTTGGGGTTGGCGGTGAAATATACGATGCGTGAGCCGGGCGTGCCTTGCGTCACGTCGTATTCGCGGTCGCGTATCATCGAAGTCACGTTGAAACGCTTGATGTAGTGGTATCCGTCTTTCCCGTCGCGGTAGATGACGTTGTATATCGTCCGTTTGTCGTTCTTCTTGAACACGTTGACATAGAGGATGTTCTTGCCTACGAAGAGCTTGTCTTGCACCCGCACGATTTTGTATTTCCCGTCGCGGTAGAAGACGATTACATCATCGATGTCCGAGCAGTTGCATACGAACTCGTCTTTCTTCAGCCCCGTGCCGATGAAGCCTTCCTCGCGGTTGATGTAGAGCTTTTCGTTGGCTTCCGCCACTTTGGTGGCTACGATGGTGTCGAAGTTGCGTATCTCGGTGCGGCGGGGGAAGCCGGCTCCGTATTTTTCCTTTAGGCGGCGGAACCAGTCGATGGTATAATCGGTGATGTGTGCCAGGTGGTTTTCGGTTTCTTCGATGTCGGCTTTCAGGCGCGCGATGTTCTCATCTGCCTTGTCCTTATTGAATTTCAGGATGCGTGCCATCTTGATTTCCATCAGCTTGAGGATGTCTTCCTTGATCACTTCGCGCACCATTTGGGAATAGAACGGGGTGAGCCGCTCATCAATGTGAGCACAGGCGGCGTCCATGTTTTCGGCTTGTTCGAACTCGCGGTCTTTGTAGATACGTTCTTCGATGAAGATGCGTTCCAGTGAGGCGAAGTGCAGGGTTTCGAGTGTCTCGTCGCGTTGGATTTCCAGTTCGCGGCGCAAGAGTCCGAGGGTATGTTCCACCGACTTGCGGAGCACTGTGCCTACGGAGAGGAAATGCGGTTTCTTGTCCTCGATGACACAGCAGTTGGGCGAAATGTTCACTTCGCAATCCGTAAAGGCATAGAGGGCGTCGAGGGTCTTGTCCGATGAGGCTCCGGGTGCTAAGTGCACCAATATTTCCACTTTATCGGCGGTATTGTCGTCCACCTTGCGCACCTTAATCTTTCCTTTCTCCACGGCTTTCAGGATGGAGTCGATGAGCGACGAGGTGGTCTTCCCATAGGGGATTTCGCTGATGCAGAGTGTCTTGTTGTCGAGCTTCGATATTTTCGCACGCACGCGCACCACGCCTCCGCGCTCTCCATCATTGTAGCGCGATACGTCGACTGCCCCTCCGGTCTGGAAGTCGGGGTAGAGATGAAATTCTTCACCTTTCAGGCAAGCGATGGCTGCATCGCATAGCTCGTTGAAGTTGTGGGGCAGGATTTTCGACGAAAGCCCCACGGCAATGCCTTCCACGCCCTGTGCTAAAAGCAAAGGGAATTTCACGGGCAGGGTGACGGGTTCGCGGTTGCGTCCGTCGTAAGAGGCTTGCCATTCGGTGGTTTTGGGATTAAACACCACGTCGAGCGCGAATTTCGAGAGCCTTGCCTCGATGTATCGGGGTGCGGCAGCATCGTCGCCCGTCAGGATGTTTCCCCAGTTCCCTTGGCAATCGATAAGCAAGTCTTTCTGTCCTAATTGCACTAACGCATCGCCGATAGATGCATCGCCGTGCGGGTGGAACTGCATGGTATGTCCTACAATGTTCGCCACCTTGTTGTAGCGTCCGTCGTCCAGCCGCTTCATGGCGTGCAAGATACGCCGTTGCACGGGTTTCAGCCCGTCGTTGATGTGGGGTACGGCACGCTCTAAAATGACATACGAGGCATAGTCAAGAAACCAGTTCTGGTACATTCCGCTCAGCTGGTACTTTACCGCCTTGTCCGTGGGCGATGCCGGCTTGTAGTTTGTCTCCGCTTCTTTTTCAGGTATATCCGTTGTTTCGTTGTTGTCTAAAATATCGTCGCTCATAATCGTTTTCTGCTTGATGCAAATATACGGATAATTTTCGGAAAATCCAAATGCTCCGATGTAGTGCTTTTTTAAGCTGGTTTAGGGGTTACGGATCTCTTTATCTATATGGTTGCATCGTGTCGGGAATATAGATGTGTAGCCCGTTGCATATAACTCCGGTTGGAAGATTAGCCTTGCATCTTCCAACCGTCAATAGTTCCCGTCTGCGAAGAAAAGCTGACCCCTATTTTGTATAAGGTTCGTCCATCAGACTCGTAGGGTCTCGCATATCCTTTTTCTTCAATTTGTCGGAGGGCTTCGTCTGCCGTACCGTCTAACTTGAACTTGAAGATATAGATATAGTCCGGTGTCTCTACGATGCAGTCCACCCTTCCTTCGCTCTGCTCTTTCTCTGTATAGACCGTATAGACACTAACTAAACGGAATATCAGGTAGAAGGTGTAATGGAAATAGCGTTCCCTTTCCCGCTCGTCTTCTTTGCGCCGCATCGTGTAAGGGATGTCGGCAAGGAAAGAGGTGAAGAGCTTGCGCAGCTTTTCGGTCTCCCCGTCTTCCAAGGCATCGATTACATCTTGTATCCAACTGTTTACGCTTTCCCTTTTGGGCTTGAGGTAATCGGAAGCGACTAACGAGACAAAGCCTTTCTTCACTTCGTTGTTCGGGAAGTCAAGCAGGAAAGTGCCGCGTCTGGGCTTGTAGTCTTTGATAGTAAGATACCCGCTTTGGTAAATCATGGGCAAGGGTTTCTCTACGCTGGCTTTGTAGTCGACGAACTCCTGCGGGTCGTAATACTTTCCGGTCAACTCGTCTAAGTTCTCGTCTGTGTGTGCAAGCAGACGGATAAGGTAAGAAGGAGTACCGCTACGGAACCAATAGTCTCGGATAGATTGCGAAGCAAAGGCATTGAGTAGGCTGAACGGATTGTAGACATCCGTCATCTTTTCGCCGAAATGATACCCGTCATATTGCCGTTTAAGCCGGATGGTCATTTCATCTGTAGTAATGCCTTCCTTCTCCGCCATTTCCTGAATGCTTTCGGAGAAATAATGTTCAAGCTCGGCTTGAGTTACTCCGCATAAGGCTTCGTAACGGCTATCCATGCTAATGTCTGCGGGTTGGTTGAATCCGCTGAATACGCTTACTTGCGAGAATTTGGTGACTCCGGTAAGCAATACGAACTGCAGGTCATCATCCGCTGCCTTAAACACGGAATAGAATCCTTTCAGCACTTCCCGGTTCCGGTCCTCTAACAACTGTTCTTGTCTTTCGTCTTTGATGCCCGTATCAAGTACATCCAATATCGGCTTGTCGTATTCATCAATCAGCACTACGCAACGCTTGCCCGATTGTTCATGGGCTTGCTTGAGGACGTATGCGAAACGGTCTCCCATATCTGTTAAGTAAGTGCTTTTCCCATATTGGTCCTCCCAAGTGGCTATATATCCATCCAGTTTCTTCTCTAATGTACCGGATGTAGTAAAGTTACTCCCATTGAAATCGATATGAAATACCGGATATTTCTTCCATTCCGTTTCCAGCTTTTCGATGGCAAGTCCTTTGAATAATTCTTTCTTGCCTAAGAAATAATTCTTTAGAGTAGACACTAACAAACTTTTCCCGAATCTGCGCGGGCGGCTGAGGAAGTAAATCTTTCCGGTTGTGACTAAGTTGTAGATTAATGCGGTCTTGTCTACATACACGTAACCGTCTTCCCTGATTTGCGCAAAGCTTTGTATACCTATCGGATATTTCATGGCTGGGTCTGTTTAGGAGTTTATATGCAAATATACATATAAAATATGAAGAAGCCAAAATAATTTGACTATGGGAAATTTTAACAATACTTCTGCCCGTAGAATAACGGCTTTTTTGTTCCTTTGCATCCAGAAACAATCAAAAAAGAAGAAAAGCATGAATTTGGCAAGTATCGTATGGGACGTTGATCCCGTCTTGGTGCGTATAGGTTTGATAGAACTCCGTTGGTATGGATTGATGTGGGGATTGGGCTTTATCTTGGCGTATGAAATCATGGCGCGCCTGTTTAAGAAAGAAGGACATCCCGACACTTGGGTAGACAAGCTCTTTGTGTATTGCATCGTGAGTAGCGTGATCGGTGCCCGTTTGGGACATTGCTTGTTTTACGAATGGGATTATTACGGGGCGCATCCCATAGAAATCCTGAAAATATGGAAAGGCGGGCTTGCCAGCCATGGTGGTGTGTTCTTATTGATATTGGCTTTGGTTTGGTATTCCAAGAAAGTAACGAAGAAAAGCGTATGGTGGCTTTTCGACCGCATGATACCTGCCGTGGCGGTGGTATGTATGTGCATCCGCTTCGGCAACCTGATGAATTCGGAAATATTCGGCTATCCTACCACCTTACCTTGGGGATTCGAATTTGTCCGCTCGCGCGAATGGCAAGAATTGTATAACCAAGACGGAGCGGCTCAGGCTTGCCATCCTACGCAGATTTACGAAATGCTCTATTGCTTCGTGGCATTCATTGTTTCGTGGGTAATGTATCACAAGTATCAATTGCAGAAATACGTAGGGCTAATAACTGGCGTATCTCTGTTAATATTCTTCGGCTCACGCTTCGGGCTGGAGTTTATGAAGAATCCGCAAGTGGCTGAAGAAGTGGGCATGACGCTGAATATCGGGCAGTTGCTAAGCATTCCGTTAATCTTGTTAGGAATCTTCCTTATCGCTACCTGCAAGAAGCGGAAGGCAGATTGGAAATAAGTTATAAAATACCGAAATGCTTCAATGCATTCAGAATGCCGTCTTCGTCTACCGAAGTGGTTACATAATTGGCGGCATTTTGCACTTCTGGTGCAGCATTTCCCATGGCTACACCGATTCCTGCATGGCGAAGCATAGGGATATCATTTCCTCCGTCACCAAATGCCATGGTGTCTTTTAGGTCGATGCCGTAATACTCAATGACTTTATCAATGCCGTGGCTTTTGCTATTCCCCCGTGCGATAATGTCGGCAAAGAGCGGATACCAGCGCATCGGTTCGCAATGTTTCAATACGTGTGAAAATACTTCCAAATCTTCGTCTTGCTTGAAATACCCCATGATTTGCATGATTTCCTTACCCCGCGCTTCCTCAATGGGGCAAACGGGAGGAACGGTTATTTTTATCAGGTCTGCCACTTGTTGTACTGCTTCATTTACACCTGTAATGAACCACGTATCGTCATGCACAAAGACGAAAGGTATGTCCGGACGTTGTTTATGGTACTGGATTAACCGTTCGATATCTTCTTCCGGAATACGTCCTTTATAGATGTCTATATCGTCGGCGGTAAAGCAATATGAACCGTTCAAGGTGATATAACCATCGAAAGGCAAATCGCCCACCGCTTTCATCATCAACACTTTGGGGCGTCCGGTGGAAATGAATACTTTAATGCCCTTCTCGCGAAGTGCTGCAAGTGCCTTACGGGTAGATTCGGGAATCGTATGTGTCTTGAAGGAAACCAATGTTCCGTCAATATCGAAAAAGATAGCTTTAACCATAATTAGATTTGTATTTTCAGGCGCAAATGTACACATTTCCGCCGAGATTTACAAGCTGAGGTTTGTAGTTCCCTCCGCCAGGCAAAGCAACAATACTCCTACCGTAGCAAGAACAATGATAATCAGTAAGCAATAGGTGAACATTAACAATGTTTTCCAGAAACTTCTCCACCATGTGCAAAGATAAAGTTGGCGGTAGTCCCAGCAAAACAAGAGGAAGATGAACCAAAAAGGAACTTCGTAGAGGTCATCTACATGTGCTGTTCCATTAAAGGGTACGACAAGGGTGCTTATCAGTAAAATCTGCGTAGCAATGTAGGCTTGAATGAAGATGTGCTCCATTAGATTGAATGTGTCGGGTTTCTTTCTCCGATAAAACGCCCAGCGGGTAGCAATGGCAAGCAAGGGCAAGGTCAGGAGGATATGAAATGCCTTATTCCCGTGTCCCCATTTCCGCATCAGGCTCCATACATTCGAAAGGAAAGGAATGCTTTCGATAGCCGCTTCCGCTTTCTTTAAAAAAGGAATAGAGAGTATATCATCGAGTTCGTTATCTGATTGGGGTGTTCCCGCTATGGAATCTTGACGTTGGACTTCAGCAAGTGCTTTTTCCATATTCTGAATTGTAATCCCTAAACTCTTTTGTTCGATGGGGTCATCAGTTTCGGCTTTTTCCTGTTCTAACCGGAGGATAGTTTGTTGCAACCCTTCTGTTTTTGTCAGAGGCATTTCGTTTGGTTTCGAAGTTTCTTCTTCTTTCTTCTCCCGTATTTCGGGCATAATCAATTGGGCGGTCAACATATAGAATGCGGTCATTAGAAATACCATAGCCAAAGGAAGGGTGTAATTGATACGTCTTCCCTGGATAAAGTCGCGCATCATGTGTCCGGGGCGGTACAGCAATTCTAAAAGCGTATGTGCAAATTTCCCGTCAACCCGGAAAATGGTCCGGAGTACATTCCCTACGATGCCTTTCAATACATAGCGTGGAGTGTATCGGCTTTGCCCGCATCGGGGGCAGAAATTTCCGGTGAATGTCTCTCTGCAATTCTTACACGTGCAAGGCTTATCATTAAGTACCGGAGGCACGATGCCCCGTATTTGCCAGATATGAAAAGCACGGATTCTTACTACAATCGGATGAAGCCAATTCATCAGGGCATTATGCCATGCAAGGGGAAGCATGCGCCGGTGATGCCCGATATAGAACAGGCTGAACAGGAAAAGCGAAGGGAAGAAAAACGTATCCGATTCCGATAAAGGAGTCAACTCGTAATAACTCAAGAATAATAAGAAGAACAACCCGAAGGCTTGTCCGATATTTATACGTTTTTTCGTAGAGAAATTTCTGCCCATAGTATTTTTGCTTGCAAACTTACTGCTTTTTCTCGGATATTCGGTCAATACGGACGAAGAATCTAATCGAAAAAGTCAAGCCATATAGCCGTATCACGAAAGCCTACCATAGTTTCAGTTAATTCCAACTATATGAAACTCTTGTTTCATCCAGTTGAAACGCCAGTTTCATATAGTTGAAACAAAGCGAGCATACGGTTGCACAAGGAAACGTCTCCTGTATATATTGCCAAATCCTCTTCTTTCGTGAGGTTATTCCAAAGAAATTCCGTACATTTGTTGCAAGAGTAGTTTTTAATAACAATAGCTATGACGGAAAACAAAGACATACGTTGGATGCAACGTTTCGATAATTATCGTAAGGCATTGCGCTTATTAGGGCAGGCTGTAGAAATTGTGTCGCAACGGGTGAATGAAGACGAGGCTGTAGAAGACTTGCTTAAAGAAGGACTGATACAACGCTTTGAATACACTCACGAATTGGCTTGGAAAGTAATGAAAGACTACGCCGAATATCAAGGCTATACAGACATTCGGGGTTCGCGTGATGCTTTCCGTAAAGCTTTCGAAATGGAAATTATAACGGATAAGCGTTGGATGGAATCTATAGCGGACCGTAATTTAACTTCGCACAATTACGATGATGAGACGGCGGAAGCTATTTATGAAGCCGTGGTAAATGTATATTACCCGTTATTTGTTCAATTAGAGAGTACAATGTTACAACTTATGGCAGAATAGCATTTAAATCAAAAGATTGCTTTATGGCTTACGGATTAACAGATAGGGAGTGGAATAAGTTGCTTGCTTTGTTCGCAAGCAATGAACGGATAGAGCAAGCGATTCTTTACGGATCACGTGCAAAAGATACTTTCAAGCCCTTTTCAGACGTTGACATTACGTTAGTAGGGGCTGATTTATCTCGAAAGGATTTAAATCAAATTTATATGGAAGTGGATGATTTATTGTTGCCATATCAATTTGACCTCTCATTGTTCCATTCATTGAACAATAAAGACTTAATAGATCATATCCAACGAAGAGGCATTGTAATCTATAATAAGGTGAAAAAGCAAGAGCAGAATCGTGAGTTTAATTAAACGCAATATATTATATAAAGGAGTAAAACAATGAAATATCCATATAGCCGGATAACGGTAAAGATAGGAAGCAATGTGCTGGCGAGGAAGGACGGGACATTGGACGTGACCCGCATGTCGGCATTGGTCGACCAAGTAGCAGAATTGCATAAAGCTGGAATAGAAGTGGTATTAGTTTCTTCGGGAGCGGTCGCTTCGGGACGTAGCGAGATAAAAGTATCGCGCAAGTTGGATAGCGTAGACCAACGCCAGTTGTATTCAGCCGTAGGGCAAGCCAAACTGATAAACCGTTATTATGAATTGTTCCGCGAACATGGGATAGCCGTAGGGCAAGTGCTGACCACTAAAGAAAGTTTCGGCACGCGCCGCCATTACCTCAACCAGCGGCATTGCATGGAGGTGATGTTAGCGAACGGAGTAATTCCGATAGTGAATGAAAACGACACCATATCAGTCACCGAATTGATGTTTACCGATAACGATGAGCTTTCGGGATTAGTGGCTTCGATGCTCGACGCACAGGCTTTGATTATCCTGAGCAACATCGACGGGATTTATAACGGCTCGCCTTCCGAGCCGGGCACTTCGGTGATACGGGAGGTAGAGCAAGGGAAAGACCTTTCCGACTATGTCCAAACCGAGAAGTCAGGTTTTGGAAGAGGAGGAATGCTTACCAAGACCACAATCGCCCGTAAAGTGGCAGACGAAGGTATTACGGTGATTATTGCCAACGGGAAACGGGATAATATCTTGATTGATTTGTTGGAACATCCCGCCGATACGGTCTGCACACGGTTTGTGCCCGCACCGGAAGCCGTATCGAGTGTGAAGAAATGGATAGCCCATAGCGAAGGGTTCGCTAAAGGAGAACTGCATCTGAATGCCCAAGCGGTAAAAGCGGTGAAGGGTAAGAAAGCGGTCAGCATCTTGCCCGTAGGCGTGACGCGCATTGAAGGGGATTTCGAGAAAGATGACATTGTGCGGATTATGGATGCCGAAGGAAATCAAATCGGCGTAGGGCGCATCGGAGTAAGTTCGGAAGAAGCCCGCAAGATGTTGGGCGAACACGGCCAACGTCCCTTGGTGCATTACGATTACTTGTATTTGGATTGAATTTAATTGAACGCAGAGACGCAAAAGCGCAAAGAATTATTTTTTAAGAATGCAAAGGTCACTGAGCCTTATTGATGTTTCTGTGTTTTTTGCTCTCTTAAATTAGGAACTTGGCGTTTTTGCGTCTCTGCGTTTGATTAATTCAAATACATTTCAGAATCTTTTCAGAATCTTTCCCCATCTTCGCATCAAACAAATATTTAAAGCAAGAAGAAGTATGAAAAAGTATTTGCCATTTTGGACACTTTTGATTAGCGGGATGCTTTTCTTTGTGTCGTGTAGTGATGACAATGACGGACCTAATGGAGGTAATGGTGCTGTTCCGCAAGCCGTCCTCGATGCTTTCCAAAGCCAATATGGGCAGACACGTGCCGAATGGTCGGTGAAAGACGGATATGCGGTAGCTGAATTTACAGGCGAGAGTGGGGAAACTACGGCGTGGTATGCATTGGATGATGCCCGCTGGGGAATGACAGAAACAGAAATCCCTTATTCTGCATTGCCTCAGGCTATACAAAACGCAATTAAGGAAAGTGCGTATGCCGATTGGACTCCGGACCGTGAAGTAGACGTGTTAGACCGGAATGGTTCTGAAAAGCTCTACGTGATAGAAATGAAGAACGGAGGTGTGGAAGTAGACCTTTATTACACCGAAGAAGGAATATTGGTCAATGAATATGTGGATAGTGACGGTAAAGGAAATGATTATTCCAATTATCTGCCTCAGACTCCGGTAGCAAGCGCAAGCGATTGGATTGAACAAAACTTCCCAGGCGCACGGATTGTAGATGTGGACGTAGAACGTAACGGGACGGAAATCGAAATCATACAGAACGGTATGAAGCATGAAATCTGGTTTGACTCTTCTTCGACATGGGTCAGCACCAAGACGGAATACGAGCGTTATAACATCCCTGAAATCGTTCGGACATTTGTAGAAACCAATTATCCGAATTATCATATAGATGATGTAGACCACTACGAAACCGCAACCGATAGCTATTATTGTGTAGAAATAGAGCGCGGAGATTATGAAAAGAAGATTTATCTGAACGAGCAAGGCGAGGAAATTGGGCGTCCTTCTACAGATGTTGATGTACCTTCGGGCGGAGGCGCGCAGGTGACTTCGGGTATCGAATCTTTTCTTCAGAAAAACTATCCGGATGCGTATGTAAAAGAACGTGATTACGATGACGGACGCATCGAAGTGGAAATCATACACGACGGGCGTGAAAAAGACGTAATCTTCAATTTCAACGAAGAATGGTTGCGCACGACGTATGATGTATATCCGAATGAATTACCCGATGCGGTACAAACGGCATTAAAAGCAGAGTTTGACGAACACGCTTACTGGGGAGATGACGATTGCGAATGTGTAGAGACTCCCGAAGGCACGTTCTATGAAGTGGAAGTAGAAACACGAGGAGATGATTGGGACGTATATATCAGTGCCGCAGGTAAGATAATATGGAGGGAAGATTAATAGAGTGCAGTTAAATAAAGTCTGAATAACAGGCATGGATGAGGCTGAAAAAGCGTTTATCCGTGCCTGTTTTTATTTTCCTTTTTGCTCAAAGCACAACTTTTTTGGATTTTCTTCCTTTTTGTATCAAAATCTTTCGTAATTTTGGCGTGAACTAACAGAAATAACGACTATGGATGAACAGATAAAACAAATTGCCGAGCGTTTGCGGGGATTGCGCGACGCACTGGATTTAAGCGTAGAAGAGGTCGCATCGGATTGTAAGTTGACGGTAGATGAGTACCGTGCTCTTGAATCGGGGGAAAGTGACCTTTCAGTCAGCCTTTTGCAACGCATAGCTCATAAGTATGGAATTACATTGGACGAACTGATGTTCGGTGAAGAGCCGAAAATGAAATCGTATTTCCTTACCCGTAAGGGAACGGGTGTTTCGGTAGAGCGTACTAAGGCTTATAAATACGAATCACTTGCTTCTGGATTCAAGGATAGGATAGCCGACCCGTTTATCGTAACAGTAGAGCCGAAACCCGAAGGCACTGCCGTATATTTCAATACACACGAAGGACAAGAGTTCAACTTAGTGATAGAAGGACGCCTGTTGTTGAATATCAACGGAAAAGAGTTGATATTGAATCCGGGAGACAGCTTGTATTTCGATTCAAGCAAACCACATGGCATGTTGGCGCTTGACGGAAAAACCGTAAAATTCCTTGCGGTGGTGATGCAATAATTGTTTTCACCACAGATTACACAGATTTATTAATTGATATAATTTGTGTAATCTGTGGTGAGCTTAATTAATACAGATAGAATATGTTAGAAAGATTTGTAGAACAAACCCAATTTTCCTCTCAGGAGGATTTCATAAAGAACTTTAAGGTAAAAGTTCCCGAAAACTTTAATTTCGGATATGATGTGGTGGATGCTTGGGCAGCCGAGTGCCCCGACAAGAAAGCCCTGCTTTGGACCAATGATAAAGGCGAGTGCATTCAGTTTACCTACGCCGACTTGAAGAAATACACCGATATGACCGCTTCTTATTTCCAAAGCTTGGGGATAGGCAAGGGCGATAAGGTAATGCTGATATTGAAACGCCGTTATGAATTTTGGTTCTCGATTATCGCCTTGCATAAAATCGGCGCCGTAGCGATTCCTGCCACTCATTTGCTTACCAAAAAAGATATTATTTATCGTTGTGAAGCGGCTACGATAAAAATGATAATCGCGGCAGGCGAAGGCGTTATCCTCCAGCATATTGTGGATGCGATGCCCCAATGTCCCAGTGTGGAGAAGTTATTGAGCGTAGGTCCGGAATATCCCGAAGGATTCGAAGATTTCCACAAAGGAATGGAAAGTGCGGCTCCTTTTGTGCGCCCTGCAAATGCAAACACCAACGATGACATCATGTTGATGTATTTCACTTCGGGTACAACCGGCGAACCCAAAATGGTAGCTCATGATTTCACATATCCGTTAGGGCATATCACCACCGCTTGCTATTGGCATAACCTGCACGAAGGAAGCCTGCATTTTACCATAGCCGATACGGGTTGGGGAAAAGCCGTATGGGGAAAACTTTACGGACAGATGATAGCCGGAGCAAACATTTTCGTCTATGACCACGAGAAGTTCACGCCTTCCGATATTTTGAAGAAGATACACGATTACCGTATCACATCGCTTTGCGCGCCTCCTACCATTTACCGTTTTCTCATCCGTGAAGACCTGAGCAAGTACGACCTTTCTTCATTGGAATATTGCACTACGGCAGGTGAAGCGTTGAACTATTCGGTGTACGAGACATTCCTGAAAATAACGGGCATCCGTCTTATGGAAGGCTTCGGACAAACCGAAACAACTCTGACACTTGCCACTTTCCCGTGGATGGAACCCAAACCCGGAAGCATGGGTGTGCCTAATCCTCAGTATTCTATCGACTTGTTGAAACCCGACGGACGTTCTGCTGAGGACGGTGAACAAGGGCAAATTGTGATACGTACCGATAAAGGCAAACCGTTGGGCTTATTTAAAGAGTATTACCGTGCTCCCGAATTGACTCGCGAGGCTTGGCACGATGGGGTATATTATACCGGTGATGTGGCTTGGCGCGATGAAGACGGATATTATTGGTTCGTAGGGCGTGCCGATGATGTCATCAAGAGTTCAGGATACCGTATCGGTCCGTTCGAAGTAGAAAGCGCCCTGATGACTCATCCGGCAGTAGTAGAATGCGCCATAACCGGTGTGCCCGATGAGATTCGCGGGCAAGTGGTGAAAGCTACTATTGTATTGGCGAAAGACTATAAGGCAAAAGCCGGTCCCGATTTGATTAAAGAACTGCAAGACCACGTAAAGCGTGTGACCGCTCCTTATAAATATCCGCGCGTGATAGAGTTTGTCGAAGAATTGCCGAAGACCATTAGCGGGAAAATCCGCCGTGTGGAGATTCGTGAAAAAGACAATGGATAAATAAGAGGTAAAAACGAAACCGGGCATTTCCTGAAAAAGAAGATGCCCGGTTTCGTTATGGAACAAAAATACGAAATTTTATTTCTTGATGCGGTTGTAACGGCTCATGAACTTATCTACACGTCCTGCGGTGTCTACCAATTTAGACTTACCAGTATAGAACGGGTGAGAGGTGTTAGAGATTTCCAACTTAACCAGCGGATAAGTTTCGCCTTCAAATTCGATTGTGTCTTTTGTTGCACAAGTAGAACGAGACAAGAACATGTCGCCATTTGACATGTCTTTAAATACTACCGGACGGTAGTTCTCTGGATGAATGCCTTTTTTCATTTCAGTATATACTTTATTGTTATTATTTATTTTACAACTATTTTGGGTAACTTCCGACATCCAATACGGATGCCATTGTGCAATGGATTTGTTTCGGCTTGCAAAGATACAGCATTTCTTTGAAATAGAAAATGTTTTGGCTGATTTTTTTCTTGTTGCGGTTCTCGTTGGTCTTTTTACAGGTTTTGCTATGAAATCTGTTAATTGCAACCTGCACTTTGCATCCTTACCTTTTCTTTAAGAAATTACGCCGGTTTTAATAAAACACCTTAATACAGTCTTTATTTTTTAGGGTAGAAAATGTGATATTGTCGCTTTTATTTTTAAATTTGCAGTGGAAATTAATTCACTAACAATTATAAAATTTACAACAATGGTTAATTACAAAGATTTAGGCTTGGTAAACACCAGAGATATGTTTGCCAGAGCAATTAAAGGTGGATACGCTATCCCGGCTTTCAACTTCAACAATATGGAACAGTTGCAAGCTATCATCAAGGCTTCTGTAGAAACTAAATCTCCGGTTATCCTGCAGGTATCTAAAGGTGCACGTAATTACGCTAACCAAACTTTGTTGCGTTATATGGCAGAAGGTGCTGTAGCATACGCTAAAGAATTGGGTTGCGAACATCCTGAAATCGTGCTTCACCTTGACCATGGAGATTCATTCGAACTCTGCAAATCTTGCGTAGACCTGGGCTTCTCTTCAGTAATGATTGATGGTTCTCACCTTCCTTATGAAGAAAATGTAGCTTTGACTAAGAAAGTCGTTGAATACGCTCATCAATACGATGTAACCGTAGAAGGCGAATTGGGTGTATTGGCAGGTGTAGAAGACGAAGTGTGTGCAGAACACCATACTTATACTAACCCTGAAGAAGTTATCGACTTTGCTACCCGTACAGGATGCGATTCTTTGGCTATCTCTATCGGTACTTCTCACGGTGCTTACAAGTTCAAACCCGAACAATGCCATGTTGACCCGAAGACAGGTCGTTTGGTTCCTCCTCCTTTGGCATTCGATGTATTGGACGGTGTAATGGAAAAACTTCCGGGATTCCCTATCGTATTGCACGGTTCTTCTTCAGTTCCTCAGGAATATGTAGATATGATCAACCAATATGGTGGCAAGTTGGAAGCTGCTATCGGTATTCCAGAAGACGAATTGCGTAAAGCCGCTAAGTCTGCTGTATGCAAGATTAACATCGACTCTGACTCTCGTTTGGCTATGACAGCTGCTATCCGTAAGGTATTGGCTGAAAAACCTGCTGAATTCGACCCGCGTAAATATTTGGGTCCGGCTCGTGACGAAATGGAAAAGATGTACAAGCACAAAATCCTCAACGTATTGGGTTCAGACGGCAAGTTGGCTCAATAAGTCGGATTTGTTAGAAATAATAAAGACTTTATACACCTATAACTATAAATGTGAAGCTGCTTCTCCGGGGTGGAGAGGCAGCTTTTTTTATTTTTGTTAATCAGGTGCGGGTTGCACAAGCCGATTTTATTTTCTATTTTTGCTCCGTAAATATCTTTAAGGTAAACTACATGAGCGCAATACTTTTATTTATGGGATTTGGCATGCAGGAGATTTTGGTTATTGCCTTGATTTTCTTGCTGTTGTTCGGAGGAAAGAAGATACCCGAACTGATGAAAGGGCTGGGCAAGGGCGTGAAGAGCTTCAAGGACGGTGTAAACGGAGTAGAAGATGACTTGAAAGCCGATGCAAAGAAAGATGATTCCAGCCAGTCTAAAGAGAAATAGCGAGGAGGACGGATGCCGTGGAGTCTAATGATCCGTCGAATATGACTTTTTGGGACCACGTGGATGAATTGCGTAAAGTGCTTTTCCGCATCATCGGCGTGGTAGTGGCATTTATGCTTCTTGCTTTTTGTTTCAAGGAGGAATTGTTCGGCATTGTCCTAGCACCGAAAGAAAATGACTTCCCGGTTTACCGTCTTTTCGATTGGATAGGGGAGGCGTTGCACTTTTCGGGAGCAAGCGTGTCCGATTTTCATGTGCAACTGATTAATACCAAATTGTCAGGTCAGTTTCTTACCCACATGAGCGTATCGTTTTATGCGGGGATTATTCTGGCTTCTCCTTATATAATATATCAATTGTTTCGTTTCGTTTCGCCTGCCCTTTATGCGAACGAAAAGCACTATTCCTTGCGGGTGGTAGTGTGGGGATATGTCTTGTTCCTCATCGGCGTGTTGTTCAGTTATTTTCTGATATTCCCTTTCACTTTCCGCTTTCTGGCTCTTTATCAAGTGAGTGCAGAGGTGGAGAATGCCATTTTGTTAAGCTCTTATATTGAGACTTTGGTAATGTTGAGCATTATGTTGGGGATTATGTTCGAAATACCTGTTCTTGCTTGGCTTTTTGCTAAATTAGGCTTCCTGACTTCCAGTTTTATGCGTACTTATCGTAAACATGCATTAATCGTTACACTTATCATTGCGGCTATTATTACGCCGACTTCCGATGCCATAACTCTGTTGCTGGTTTCTGCCCCGATGTTTTTGCTTTATGAAGCCAGTATCTTTATTGTGAAGCGGACAAACAGGTAAAAACCATTTTAGGTATGTCTTTTAACGAACCCTGCTTCGTTTGCTGTTTCATTAGGCTTCGATGCCAATCCCAGCCTAGTGAAACAGCAAACGGACTTAGGTGCGTCAAAGAAGGTATTTATCTTTCGGCTTGTTCGGCTTCTTCTATTTTTCGTGTAACGAATTTCAGTTTCAGGTTTGCTTCATTTTGTTCTTTGCGGATTTCTTCCATAGCTGAGAGGATTCGCGCCAAGTCGCTGATTGCGGCAATGGCTTTTACATCATCCCTTCGCATAGTTGTCCGGTAGTTCCGGTCTCCAATAAATTCTAGACGGAATGTGCGTTTGTCTCGGTTGGCAACGATAAACGCCGCCACTCCCCCGTCGTCTTTCCCTACCCGGTAATCAGCTTTTTCAATGGGACGTCCTAAATCAGTTGTCTCATAACTGTCCGAAGAAGGCTGGGTCTGAGCAAATGTATTTCCGTCCACACTGACTTTCACCGCCGTATGATGGATATTCCCTCCAGCACAATAAATGGATGTAAGCGACATTTCGCCCAACTCGTTCACCTGTGCCCGAAGGAACGAACGCCCGATGTTCTTCTCTACCGTTTGCGTGGGATAGAAATAATTTCCTATATCCTGATAGGCGGTGTCTTTCTCCAACACATAAGCGCCTTTTATCGAATCAAGAGCCGCTTGTTTTACCTGCATCATGCTGTCCAGATAAGCAAGTGTTTTTTGTTGTTCCTGTATATCAATGTTCTGCATCAGGCGGATAGCTGCCTTGCGGACTTCTACCGCTTTAGGGTAGAGGGTGCGGATGCTGTCTATCTGCAACTTAGCCAAGCTGTAATTGCCTGAAGCGTATGCTTGTTCTGCCTGCTGGAACAATGCGCCGGCTTTTTTTGAATCTCCGTTGCAGCCCGAAAAAAGTGTCGTGAGGCACAAGGCTGCCAATATCATCTTTTTCATAATGCGTATGTTTTTTCGACTTTCACGAAACAAAAATACAATTTAATCGGTTTATTCCTGCAAAGCTTTCTCTTTTTTTGTAATTTTGCACGCTATTTTCAAATGAAAACCCATAACGAATGAATTTAAAGGAACATTTTACCGATAAAATATTCAGTTTAATATCCGAAACCGCCGACACATTAGGGCTGGAGTGCTATGTTGTAGGAGGATACGTGCGCGATATATTCTTGAACCGCCCTTCGAAAGACATTGATGTGGTCGTAGTAGGAAGCGGCATCCGGACGGCAGAAGCCTTGGGAAAACGCTTAGGACCGAAAGCACACGTCTCGGTATTCCATAACTTCGGTACCGCACAAGTGAAATTCTTTGATACCGAAGTGGAATTTGTCGGAGCACGGAAAGAATCGTATAGCCACGACAGCCGTAAGCCTATTGTAGAAGACGGGACTTTGGAAGACGACCAAAACCGGCGAGATTTTACTATCAACGCTTTGGCGGTCTGCATGAACAAAGCCCGGTTCGGCGAATTGGTAGACCCGTTTGGCGGACTGGAAGACTTGAAGCAGGGCATTATCCGCACGCCGCTCGACCCTGACATCACGTTCAGCGATGACCCGTTGCGCATGATGCGGTGCATCCGTTTTGCCACGCAACTGAATTTTTACATCGAAGAAGAAACGTTCAATGCGTTGGAACGGAATCGGGAACGGATTAAAATCATTTCGTACGAGCGTATCAAGGATGAATTAAACAAAATCCTGCTCTCTCCCATACCTTCAAAAGGCTTTGTCGACCTTGACCGATGCGGATTATTGGAACTGATATTCCCCGAACTGACCGCCCTGCAAGGCGTAGAGGTGCGCAACGGACGCGGACATAAAGACAATTTCTATCACACATTAGAAGTGGTGGACAACATTGCGAAAGTATCAGACAACCTTTGGCTACGCTGGGCGACTCTCCTCCACGACATAGGCAAACCCCGCACCAAACGCTGGGACCCACGCCTTGGATGGACATTCCATAACCATAATTATATAGGTGAAAAGATGGTGCCCGAAATCTTCCGCCGCATGAAGTTGCCGATGAACGAAAAAATGAAATACGTCCAAAAGCTGGTAGGGCTGCACATGCGCCCTATCGTCATTGCCGACGACGAGGTGACCGATTCAGCCGTGCGCCGCTTGCTTTTCGAAGCCGGAGACGATATTGACGACTTAATGGCACTTTGCGAAGCGGATATTACATCGAAGAACGAAGCCCGCAAGCAACGCTTTTTGGATAATTTCAAGTTAGTGCGCCAAAAACTGAAAGACTTGGAAGAGAAAGACCGCATCCGTAATTTCCAGCCTCCGGTAGACGGAGAAGAAATCATGCGTGTCTTCAATTTGCATCCATGCCGCGAAATAGGCGATTTGAAAAGTGCCATTAAAGACGCTATCTTAGACGGCGCTATCCCCAACGAACACGATGCCGCCTTCCAATTTATGCTGGAAAGAGCAAAAGAAATGGGGCTTGAGCCGGTAAGCCTTCCTTAGTATAAACATTCTTGAGATTTCAAATACAAGAAACCGATTATAAATTAAGTTATCCATAAAATGGCGTTATACATATCTATAACGTCATTTTTATTTTTGAAAGTTATCCAATTTAGACAAGAATAAGAATGTGAAGTTTTGAAATATCATCCGAATTACTACCTTTGCAACTGTTTGTTCAACTCTAAAAGCAACATCTATGAACGTAGCAGACATTTGCATTATCAAACGGGACGGAAAGCGGGAAAACTTTTCGGCATCCAAAATCTCAAACGCCATCGGGAAAGCCTTCCAAGCTACCGGACTGGAGAATCAAGAACGGCTTATCGACGAAATTACCCAACGGGTCATTGCCCATTTCGAACATTCGACCTTAGGAGTAGAAGAGATTCAAGACCTTGTAGAAAACGAACTGATGAAAGTGCAGCCCGAAGTGGCGAAAAAGTATATCATCTACCGCCAATGGCGGAATACCGAACGCGAACGCAAGACGCAAATGAAACATATTATGGACGGCATTGTGGCGATAGACAAGAACGATGTAAATCTGAGCAATGCCAATATGTCGAGCCATACGCCTGCGGGACAAATGATGACCTTTGCCTCGGAAGTGACCAAGGACTATACTTATAAATACCTCTTGCCCAAGCAATATGCCGAAGCGCACCGCATGGGGGATATCCATATCCATGACTTGGACTACTATCCGACCAAGACAACGACATGTATCCAATATGACTTGGACGATTTATTCGAACGCGGATTCCACACCAAGAACGGAAGCATCCGCACGCCTCAGTCTATCCAAAGCTATGCTACATTGGCTACTATTATTTTCCAAACCAACCAAAACGAACAACACGGAGGGCAGGCTATCCCCGCATTCGACTTTTTCATGGCAAAAGGCGTATTGAAAAGTTACCAAAAAGCCATTGTGACGGGCATTGCATTCTACATGGAAATGAGAGGGAATGCAACGGACGAAACAGCATTGTCGGCACACGTCCATACGCATCTCACCTCCATTGAACCGAAGAAAGAAGCTCAAACCGCATTCCTGACTGCTTTGGAACGCGAGGGCATCTTCTTGACTGAAGATGAATTAGGACATATCTTGTATTCCGCCCGCAAACAAGTACGCAAAGACACGCATCAGGCAATGGAAGGGTTCATTCATAACCTGAATACCATGCATTCGCGTGGAGGAAACCAAGTGGTATTCAGTTCTATCAATTACGGGACAGACACTTCTCCCGAAGGACGTATGGTCATCGAGGAATTATTAAAAGCTACGGTAGAAGGATTGGGCACACAAGGCGAAGTGCCGGTATTTCCTATTCAGATATTCAAGATAAAAGACGGAGTGTCTTATTCGGAAGCGGATTATCAAAAGGCTATGGCTGACTTTGAAACGGCTCTGAACGGCGGAATGACTTTTGAAACGCCCAATTTTGACTTGTTTCTGAAAGCATGCCGCACTACGGCAAAAGCTCTCTTTCCCAACTTTATGTTCCTTGACACTCCATTTAATCAAAACGAAAAATGGAATAAGGATGACCCAAAACGATACCGGTATGAACTGGCAACCATGGGATGCCGTACCCGTGTATTCGAAAACCTGAACGGCGAAAAGACCAGTTTGGGACGCGGAAACCTTTCATTTACTACGATGAACCTGCCTCGGTTGGCTATCGAAGCACGTCGGGAAGCGGAACGCATGACGGGAAACGAGAATCAAGAAACTATTGAACAACGTGCCAAAGCACTGTTTCTTGAGTCGGTACACCGCATGTCGGAATTCATCGGAGAGCAATTATACATCCGTTATCAGTATCAGCGTACCGCCCTTGCCCGCCAATTCCCATTCATGATGAGCAACGATGTCTGGAAAGGAGGAGGCAAGCTGAATCCAAACGATGAAGTAGGCGATGTATTGAAACAAGGTACTTTGGGGATTGGGTTTATTGGCGGACACAATGCCATGATGGCTCTGTATGGCGCAGGACATGGACATAACCGCAAAGCCTGGGACACACTTTATGAAGCAGTAGAAGAAATGAATCGCGTTGTGGAGGACTTGAAACAGAAATATGGCTTGAATTATTCGGTACTGGCAACTCCTGCAGAAGGGCTTTCGGGACGCTTTACCCGTATCGACCGCAAGAAATACGGCATCATTCCGGGAGTGACCAACCGAGATTATTACGTCAATTCATTCCATGTAGACGTGAAAGAACCTATCAGCATTGTAGACAAAATCAAGTGTGAAGCTCCTTTCCACGCTTTGACTCGTGGCGGACACATCACGTATGTAGAACTGGACGGCGAAGCGCAAAAGAATGTGCGTGCCATTGCCAAGATAGTCAAAGTAATGCACGATGAGGGCATCGGTTACGGCTCTATCAATCATCCGGTAGACACCTGCCACAATTGCGGGTATCGTGGTGTTATTTACGACAAGTGCCCGATATGCAATAGTGAGAACATTCTCCGCATGCGACGCATCACCGGATATCTTACCGGAGACCTAAGCAGCTGGAATTCAGCCAAGCGCGCAGAAGAACGCGACCGAGTAAAACACCATTAATTAGTTAATAATGAATAGTTAATAATTAATAGCTAAAAAGTGGAAGCACGCCACTATTAACTATTAATTATTAACTATTAACTCTCAAAGTCTGTGCTCCATTATCTATATACATATCCCGAAACCATTGTAGATGGCGAAGGCATCCGGTTTTCTATTTACCTTGCCGGGTGTAACCATCGATGCAAAGGATGCCACAATCCTGAATCGTGGAATCCCTTAGCCGGCTCTCCTTTGACCGATGAGGTCATTGACGGAATCATATCCCAAATCAATGCCAATCCTCTATTAGACGGAATCACTTTCTCTGGAGGTGATCCGTTCTTTTCCCCCAAAGACTTCTTACCTGTTATCCGAAAGTTCCGTGAACAAACCGGACTGAATATTTGGTGCTATACCGGATATACTTACGAAGAATTACTTACCGACACGTTACGCCGTCCCATTCTCGCCTACATGGATGTTTTGGTCGACGGACGGTTTGAACAATCGCTTTACTCTCCACGTTTGGAATTCCGTGGAAGCAGTAATCAGCGTATTTTAAAACTAAAAGAAGGATTAGTTCTTTAACATTTCGCTTAAAAACGCTTCATTAGAGTTGCGTTTTAAACAAGTACGTTGAAGAGGCTATAAATGACTATTTGCATGAAAAAGAATGCCGTTACCGTGCACGGAGTGGTTATTTATACATGTGAAGTACCTTTTTTAGGTATATGTTGAAGGTTATGAAATGATTTACATCAAGAAAAATAGCATTTTTTATAATAATTCCCGATTGCCTATTGCGGGTAATGAAAAAAGCCATATCTTTGCATCGTGGTTGTGAAACCAATAGTACAAAGATAAGCACAATAGGTATTAGACACTATACAGAAACTAAAGGTATTAGACTTAAATTTGAAAAAGGTAATAAAGATTCAAAGCAAGTAAAGAGGTATTAGGTTTAAGGTTTAAAAGATGTTTTTGTTTTTAGGTATTAGTAAATAAAAAGATGAGTTTTCAGGAATTAAATGTTTAATAGGAATTAGTGATTGCTTTGAGGTAAAAAAGAAAGAAGGATAACAAAAGTAGATGAAAATGAGACGCAAGAACCCTATTAATGGGGGTTCTTTTAGAAGTGAGCGGTGGTTAGAAAAGAGAACTATCGCTTTTTTGTTTTTTTAGGGTGTTCAGGGAACAGTTCGCATTGTTGGGGATTTAACAAATTAGGCA